>JGI20156J14371_10000474_pt1 | contig 35245 bp, 30 predicted proteins | sample COG_06_FD_14371 | JGI IMG/M metagenome (IMG submission 14371)
CCAAAAGAATCATTATTACCATCATCATTAGGAGTAAATGCAGTAGGTACATGTAGAATATAATCATAATAAACTTTTATCTGTTTTTGAACAGAATCAATACATTGATTATCATCTTCTACAGTAAGCCATACTTCATACATTCCTGGGTCATAAAAAGAATGTACTGGACTTTCATCAACTGAGGTTGTAGTATCATTAAAAGTCCATAAAACCGGACTTGCATTTAAAGATGTATTGGTAAAACTTACTTGAGGATACAAAGTAGAAACAGTAAAAGGATTATAAGTAAAGTTAGCTTCAGGGATTCCAAAGATTGTAAAATCCTTAGAAATAGAATCTTTACAAGAAATATCAGAAATCGCTACAAAAGAAACTGAATAATCTCCAATATTATCATAAGTATAACCCGTACTATCATGGTATAAAATTGCTCCATTATCCAAATACCAACTATAATTCATAACAACCAAAGGATCTACTAATGATATATTTACAAATGAAGTTGGAGTCCCAACACAAAATCCGTCTATTGTAAAATCTACATTTGGATTTTCCTCAACCAAAATATCAATTGAATTCGTATTAACTGAACAACCATAGTTGTCCGTTACAGTTGCAAAATAATTTCCACTAGCAGTAATATTATTTACAATATTATTAACCCCATTATTCCAAGAAAATATTGAACAAGCAGTATTCAGTTGCAAATCAACATTATCACCCTTACAAAAAGTAAGAGGACCTAGCGCTACAATATCTGAGGATGGTAAATCATGAATCTCTACCATTACGCTATCATATCCTAGGCAACCATCTTGATTTGTTTCTTCAACAACTAACTTGAACAAACCTGTACTGTTAAGTTTAATAGTAATGAGTTCCGTTCCATTTCCTGAAATAATAGTAGCAATAGAGCTGTTTTGAACATTCCAATCATAAACCGAACCAGTTGTTGATGGTATACCAAAATCATGAGTATCTCCGACACACAGGTGCACCACATTTTGTGCATTCATTCCGAATGCAAATGCAAAAAACAGTAATATGACTAGCCCAGTTTTACGCAATATTAATTATGGAATATAGGTCCTGTTGATGGAGTTGTATAAATTAAAACATTTTGTGTTTGAGTATCAGGACAAACACCTGTTGTAGAATACTCAACCGTATAAGAAATACCTGAAAGTCCACCAGTAATTTCACCAGTTATTGGATCAATAGACTCACCTCCAGTTGGAATTGGGTTAAACAAAAAACTACCACCTACTGTTGCAATAGCTGTTGCTGAATTTACTGACCCTACACAATGATCTGTCAAAACAAATGAAGCATCATCCAAATTATTAACGGTTACAGTTTCTATTGAGTTATCAGGACATACTCCGTTTGTAATATATTCAACATCATAAGATGTCCCAGCAATTCCTCCTGTAATTTCTCCTGTTGTAGTATTTATTGTCTCTCCTCCAGTTGGAATTGGATTAAATGAAAATGATCCACCTGAAATAATAATTGCAGAAGCAGAATTTGCTGTGCCTGCACAATAATCTGTTAAAGCAAAAGTAGCATCATCTAAAACATTAACATAAACTGATTGTACACTTTGTTGTGGGCAAGTCCCATTAGTTAAATACCCAACATCATAAGATGTCCCAGCAATTCCTCCTGTAATTTCTCCTGTTGTGGTATTTATTGTCTCTCCTCCAGTTGGAATTGGAATAAAAGAAAATGATCCACCTGAAGTAATAATTGCAGAAGCAGAATTTGCTGTGCCTGCACAATAATCTGTTAAAGCAAAAGTAGCATCATCTAAAGCATTTACAGTTACTGATTGTAATGAGTTATCAGGGCAATATCCAGTTGTAATATGCTCAATATAATAAGTATTTCCAGCAATTCCTCCTGTAATTTCTCCTGTTGTAGTATTTATTGTCTCTCCTCCAGTTGGAATTGGATTAAATGAAAATGATCCACCTGAAGTAAGAATTGCAGAAGCAGAATTTGCTGTGCCTGCACAATAATCTGTTAAAGTAAAAGTAGCATCATCAAGTATGTTTAAAGTAACATCTACTGTTTTTGGCAAACCTACACACCCATTTACATCTGTTTCAGTTACAGTTAATGTATGTGGTCCACCAACCACCATATTCCAATCAATAGTAATTGCATCAGAACCTTGACCTGAAGTAATTGTACCTCCAGAACTCAATACCCATTGATAATTTGAGGTTGAATTTGATGGATTTAATAAATAGGGTTCAGTTGATCCAATACAAACCAATTGAGTTGGTGAAGTACTTGTTTGTGCAATAATTGTATTGCTCACTAAAAACAACAGACTTAGTGTAATTATTTTTAAAAATTTGCTTTTTGTTTTCATGATATTTTATGTTTAGTTATGACTTATTGGTTGAGTTGTGATTAAAGGGTAAATTATAATATCTACAGTATCTGTTGCTAAACAGCCATTATTATCTGTAAAATTTACAGAATAGGAAGTAGAGTTTGTTAAACCATTAGCAAAGACTGGGTTTTGAACATTTGAATTTATAAAATCAGATGAAGGAGTCCAATAATAAGTTCCTGAAACACTTCCATTTGCCGATAGATTATTTGGTAAATCTCCATTACATATAGTTTGATTAGGACTAGCAATTACAGAAATCTGAGAATTAGATGGAATTGTAAAATTTTCAATTGTTAAACACCCATTATCATCAGTAATACTTACTGTATAATTTCCAGCAGATAATGCATAAATACTATCTGTAATTTGGCCTGTAGACCATAAATAAGTGGCATTGACATTGGGGTTATTTAAAACTATAGAATAATCCTCTGTTGCTCCGAACCAAGGATTTACCCAACTTCCCACAACAGGAGATTCACAAGGCCCTATATCATTAGGAGTATTGAAATCATAAGTACTTTGACAAACAACTCTCATTCTAGTAGGGCCATAAGCTCCAGTTGTTGGTACAGTAAATGAAAGCGGAACTAATATACCAGCTGATGTCTGAACGGGTATTACTCCAATATCTTCACCAGGATCATTAAAATCACCATCAATATTAAAATCTATAAAAACTTTAGCACCCCCTAGGTAAGAGTTTGTCCCAGATAAATCACCTAATGAAACATTTATTGTATAAGATTGGCTTTCAGTAATGTCGGCATACATTGATGCTGTATAATCTTCATAAAAATCATTAACTCCTCCAGAATTATTAGTGATAGAATTATTATCGCCAATTAATTGAACTTCTTCAATAATTGTTGCAGGCTGTGTAGAATTAGATGGATTAGATGCACAGTAAGTTAGCATAGAGACAGTTCCTGTTGGTGTTGGAGAAGCTTGAAGTTCAATACTTGCATTTCCATCTAAAGATCCAAAACAAGTTGCATCATTAGTATTAAGCACATAAACTAAAGTAGATGCCTCATTAATAATATTATTTAAAGTAGCTATACAACCTGTAGCATCAGTAACAATAACATCATATGAACCAGCAATTAAATTATTTATAGAAGCTGTAGTTGCACCATTAGACCAAGAATAAGTATACGGACTAATACCTGAAGTAATATTTAAAGATATACTCCCATCAGCAGAACCATAGCAACTGACAGCTGAAATGTTACTAGAAGTCTGTATTTCTAAAGGCTCATTAATAATTATGTTATTTAAAGTACTAGTACAACCTGAAGCATCAGTAACAATAACATCATATGAACCAGCACTTAAATTATTTATAGAAGCTGTATTTGCTCCATTAGACCATGAATAATTATATGGACTAATACCACCAGAAATATTCAAAGATATACTACCATCAGAATCACCATAACAACTTATATCTGAAGAATTATCAAGTATTGAAATATTATTACTTGTTGGAATTGAATTACCAGTGTATATTGAATAAGAAGGATCAGTACAGCAACTTCCATTATTCCAACCTCCTGTCTGACAGTCACCAAAGACATTTAAGTCAATTGATAAATCTTCAGCAGTACAAGAATTTCCTACTACTAACTGAAAACTTAATGTAAAGGGTCCAGTTGAAGAAGTGCCCCAATTAACATTCCCATTATTTTGAAATCGATACCCAGGCCCAAAATTCAATCCACTTGGGTAAGTGTTTTGGGTATCCCATATCCATGAACCTCCAGAACCTCCAGGATTACCAGGTGCTGAAACTGGAGAGATTGATGACCAACCAACACCATAGTCAATATCAAAAGCAATTATCCAGTTAATATTAAGTTGAGTGAAACTACTTAACGTATAAGTAACCGTAACAACTTGCCCTGCAGAATAAGGACCGGCAGGAGACATTGATGCAGTTTGTGAACCAACACATTGACTTCTTACTTGAAAAAATAGAAGAACTAACAATAATATAATAAGAATTCTTTTCAATAATTTTTTGTTTTTTTTATTTACGGATAATAAATATTTTAGTTACAAGTAAGTATTAGTTTATACCTTATAAAGAAAAAATGATATCTTTTCTACTAAGGTTTTGTTCAAAACTACAAAAAAACTAAACTAATTCACAGGAATTAACTCATAATCAGAATAATGAAAAATAGGAGTTAAGGTATTTTGTTTAAAACCAAATGAATTTTGTTTGAATTCATAAACATTAGAATTACCACAAAAATGCATAATAATATCATAAGCTACTTTAGTGAATTTTCGTTCATTAGTCTTATATTCTCGTTCAAAAATTTCAAGAAAACGTAAATCATAATGCTTTGAATAATCAACACTTCTAGAATTTAGAATATGAACATCAAGTTCCATTAAATTTGTAATATCTAAGTTATCAAAACCTTTAACTGATTCAAAAGTAAAAACTGTAGAGATTGAATCAATACCACCAATAGATCCTAGCATTTTACTAATAAATGCTTTATTTGAAGAAAGCAACATGATATTTTGTTGTTCAGTAAAAAACTTTCTAATAGAATCTACTTTAGTATTCTTAACTTGGAAAACTGAAACTTCCTTTCCAGCAGTATTAAACAAGTGTTTAACATATGCTGAAAGTCCTTTCTCCTTTTTATCATGCAATAGAACAATTCGTTCATCTTTCTTGTTCTCTAATAAATAATCAGTTAGAATTTCAGTTTGCAATTTATTTGAAGGTGCAATTTGATAAACAGCAGGATATTTATTAATCGCTTTAGTATTTATTGACAAAGGAGCTATCAGCACTTTAGAAGTATCTTTTCCATATTTTTTACATAGCATCTGAAAAAACTTAGAATACAAAGGACCAATAATAACATCCATATTATTTAATCTATTAGAATAGATAATCTTACGAACTTCTAAAGGATCTTTGTTGGTATCAAAAGTATGTAAAACTATATTTCTTCCAGCCCGCCTTAAAGAATCTAGAGCAAGTTCAACTCCTATATGAAAAGATAAAGCTGATTTTGACTTCTCATATAAAATATTAGGAATTTCTAAAGTAGCCTTATAGTTATTAAACATGGTATCATTCTTAACTAAATAGTAAGGCATTAAAAGTGCAATATTTGTAACTGAAGAATCATTAATAATTGCAACCTCATCAACTATTAACTCATTTACTGAAACAGCTTTCTCATCAACCTTATTTAAATAAATTGGGATATATAAAAGTTGATTGTAAAACAAACGCTTATTCAATTCATTCGCACCTTTTATCTCAGAAGTTTTTACATTATGAAGCTTTGCAATTTTTTTAAGAGACTCTCCTCCTTTTACAAAATGCTCAACAAACTTTTTACCAGAAAAAATAATAGTATCATAGGTTTGTGCAGAAGTTTGCACAGTCAAAAAAATAAAAAATATGAATACTATTTTCTTAATTATTCCCATTCAATAGTTGCTGGTGGTTTTGATGAAATATCATAAACTACACGGTTAATTCCTTTGACTTTATTAATAATATCAATAGATACTTTTGCTAAAAAATCGTAAGGTAAATGTACCCAATCAGCAGTCATTCCATCAGTTGATTCTACTGCCCTAAGAGCAACTGNATTTTCATAAGTTCTTTCATCACCCATTACACCAACTGATTGAACAGGCAAGAATATTGCACCTGCTTGCCATACTTTATCATACAAACCAGATGATTTTAATGAGGATATGAAAATATGATCCACTTCTTGTAAAATTCTTACTTTTTCTTTTGTAATATCGCCTAAAATACGAATTGCCAATCCAGGACCAGGGAAAGGGTGTCTTCCTAAAAGCTCCCCATCAATACCCATTGATTTACCAATTCTTCTTACCTCATCTTTAAATAAAGTCTTTAAAGGCTCTACAATTTGCAACTTCATATAGTCAGGTAATCCACCAACATTGTGGTGCGATTTTATAGTTTGGGAAGGACCTCCAGTTGCAGAAATCGACTCAATTACATCAGGATAAATAGTGCCTTGAGCCAACCATTTTACATCTTTAATTTGGTTTGCTTCATCATCAAACACATCAATGAACATAGCCCCAATTGCTTTACGCTTTTTCTCAGGGTCAGATAATCCAGCTAATACATCATAGAAACGATCTTTTGCATTCACTCCTTTTACATTCAATCCCATTCCTTTATATTGCTCTAACACACTTTCAAATTCGTCCTTTCTTAAAAGTCCATTATCAACAAAAATGCAATATAAATTTTCGCCAATTGCTTTATGTAAAAGCACAGCAGCAACAGTAGAATCTACTCCACCAGATAAACCAAGAACAACTTTATCATTTCTAATTTTAGCTTTTAAATCAGCAATAGTTTCATGAACAAAAGTTGCAGGAGTCCAATCTTGTGAGAATCCACAAATACCAACTAAGAAATTCTTAAGAATAGTAGCACCATCTTTAGAATGATAAACCTCAGGATGAAATTGCAACGCATAAGTTTGCTCACCTTCAATCTCATAAGCAGCAACTTTTACATCATTTGTTGATGCAACTACTTTATAATTAAAAGGGATAGTAGCAATAGTATCTCCATGGCTCATCCAAACTTGAGAATCAGTAGGAACATCCTTCATTAACTTACTCTGAGTATCAACAAAAGAAAGATTAGCACGACCATACTCCCTAGTAATTGAAGGCAAAACTTCACCACCAAACTCATGAACCAAATGCTGAGCACCATAACAAACACCAAGCAAAGGCAACTTGCCTTTTATAGCGCTTAAATCAGGAATTGGAGCTTTTTCTTCACGAACAGAGTGCGGAGAACCAGATAAAATAACAGCTTTCCAACTCCCATCTATCTCAGGTATTTTATTGTAAGGATGTATCTCAGAATAAATATTTAACTCTCTTACTCTCCTAGCAATAAGTTGAGTGTATTGCGATCCAAAATCTAAAATTAGTATTTTTTCGTGTTGCATTTAGCTGTTATTTTTTAGTATGACAAAACTACAAAATTTGTATCCAGAGGGTCAAGATTATCTTTTAACATTTCAATAAAGTTTTTCCCCTCTTTTAAATAGAAAGGAATAAAATTATCAAAGCGTTCCTGTAAAGAGTTTTGAGGAAACAATTGCGCATTAATTTTACTTATTTGATGGATAGCATTTTCATGCTTTTGTTTTTCTATCCTTATTAGTTTTTGCTCAAATTGAGTCAATTTCTTGAGCTGATTGGCGTAAAACGAATTGATGCTATTTTGCATACCTACATCAGTAGTTTTAGCTAATATATTTTTAAACAACTTTTCCAAATCAGACTTTTCACTTGCCAAGGAAATTGAACTGTTAGCTTGATTTAAAACAAAGTTTTTTTGCAATTGATGTTCATTCAAAAACAAATCCTCAAGTTTAAATCCAAAAGAACTGAATTTTTGTATTTGTTTATCAGAAATTAGCATTGCAGAATTTCGTAAAACAAGCAGTGGCATAGGTATGTTCTCATTAGTAAAAACATCCCTTAATTGCATCCAGTAAGCTACTTCACCACCACCACCAATATAAGCTATATTAGGCAAAATACTCTCCTGATAAAGCGGACGCATCAAAACATTAGGGCTGAATAATTCAGGATGATTCTCAATCTCACTTTCAGGAATCTCAGTAGTTATCAGCTCTCTTTTTCCTTCTGATAACTTGAAGAAATTAATATCACGGAAAAATGCTTGTGCTTTATAGTTTTCGGACAAACGACCAGAAGTTCCTTCAATTCTACTTTTGTAAGAGTTATTTAAAATATCATTTTTCATGATAAGAACAAACTCCCTTTTCAGCTTTTTATCATCACCATCTAAAATGACAATACCGTACTTTCCGAATAGTTCATTTACCAAATACCTAGTAGCATCAGCAAGAGTAGCATGATTTAAATAAGCATTTTTAAATAGCTCAATTAAATTATTGGCATGCTCATTATTTCCTAATTTCCCTTCTAGCTCCTGAATAGTTTTAGCAATCCCATTAAGTTTAATTTTTCCAACAGCACCTTCTTGCTCAGATTCCCAAATAACTTTTTTACCGAATAAATTAATGCTCTTTATTTCTTCAAAATCATGATCCTCAGTAGCCATCCAAAAGATAGGAACAAAGTGATTTTTAGGGTATTTTATTTTTACTTTTTCAGCAAGATTAATAGTAGAAATAATCTTATACATAAAATACACAGGCCCAGTAAACAAGCAAAGTTGATGCCCAGTAGTGATAGTAAAAGTATCTTCAGAAAGTAATAAATCAATATTGTTATTACTTAGTTCAGTGAGGTTAAATTCTTTGTTTTGCTCTTTTAAAACGGAAACTAACACCTCCCTATTTACAGGATAATTTTGCTTTTCAGTAATTTGCTTTTCAAAACCATCAATAGTAGGAAAATCAGAAATAAAAGGTTTTAACTTTTCATCATTAGCTAAATAATCAATTACTAAATTAGAGAATTGCTTAGTTTTAGAATATGGGATTTTGTAAGATTGCACTTTTTACTTTTTCATTATAAACCCACCAGCAATCAAATCATCACCCTCATAAATTGCAGCCGATTGCCCTGGAGCTATTCCTTCTACTTTTTTATGGAAAAGCACTTTTAGGTTTTCGCCTTCATTAGTAATAGTAGCCATCTCTCCTTTATGTTTATACCTCACTTTTACTACATATTCCTTACCATCTTCAATCTTATCATATTTAAGGTAATTTACATTTCTGATGTGCATTTCTTGCTTTTGTAAATCTTCTTTAGTACCAATAGTTACTATGTTATCCTCTGGGTTAATTCCAATAACAAAAGTAGGGTTTTTACCTAATGAAATCCCAATTTTTCTTTGCCCGATAGTGTAAAAAGGATAACCATCATGCGTACCAACCACCTCACCAGAAATAGTAATAAAGTTTCCTCCCTTCACTTTTTCCTCCAAGCCCTCTACCCTTCTTTTCAAAAATCCTCTGTAATCATTATCAGGAATAAAGCAGATATCATAACTCTCGTTTTTCTCAGCTAATGCTTTATATCCTCTATCCAAAGCCATTTGCTTTATATCCTTTTTATGATATTCTCCCATAGGGAAAATGGTTCTTTTAAGGCACTCCTGTGTTACCCCCCAAAGTACATAAGATTGATCTTTACTTTCATCCAATCCTTTGGACACAACAAACCTACCTTCCACCTCACGAACTTGTGCGTAATGCCCAGTTGCTATAAACTCACAGTTAAGCATATCTGCCCTTTTTAACAGAGCCTCCCACTTAATGTGAGTATTACAAAGAACACAAGGGTTAGGCGTTCTTCCAGCCATATATTCCTCTACAAAATTATCAATAATAAAACCTTTAAACTCATCACGAATATCCAAAATAGTATGAGGAAAACCACAATCCACAGCTAATTGTCTTGCATCATTTATAGAATCCAAACTACAACAACCCGTTTCTTTTTTACTTCCTCCTGAGCTTTCATAATCCCAAGTTTTCATAGTTAAACCAATTACTTCATAACCTTCCTCATGTAGTAATAGTGAGGCCATTGTACTATCAATACCTCCACTCATTGCCATTAAAACTTTACCTTTACTCATTGTAATTAATTATTGTATCCGTAACTCCTTCCTCATTAAAATATTCCCAAACTCCAACTTTTAAATCATCAGTGTATTTTCCTTTATAATACACCTTTCCATTCGGATGATAATAAGTTTGTTTTCCATCTCTTTTTCCCTGATTATAAGCACTCTGCATTTTTAATGTTCCATCCATAAAAAACTGCTTCCACTCGCCATCTAAAACATCTTTGTTCCAACTTTTAACCTCATAAAGTGAGCCTCCATAATAGTAAGTTTTAGTTGTTCCATTCAATTTTCCTTGCTGATATTCTTCACTCATAATTAAAACACTATCCCTGTTATAATAATTCCAAGTACTATCTTTTAATTCATTTACATATAAACCTGCAGCTTGCAATTCTCCACCTTTATAAAAGATATGAGTTGCAGCAGCTGTTCCATTATGAAAGAACTTTTTTTCAGCTTGCAACTCTCCTGATATTTGATAATAGTAAAATAAACCAAAGGGCTTGTCATTTTTAAACTGCCCCTTATATCTCACTTTTCCATTTTTGTAAGATTTAGTCCAAACACCTTGTTTATCACCATCTACATCAGTTTGATTTACTTCTTGTGTAAAAGAGAGAAAAGGAATACAAAATAAAAATAAAAGAAGTTTTTTCATTAGTTTAATTTTTGGCAAAGATAGGTTAAAAAGTAAAGATTACTTATTTACTGAAATCATTAATTCATCCACTCCATCAACAAAGGATTTCCAAGAGAACTTTTCTTTTTCTTTTATAGTATTTAAAGAAAATTCTTCCTCTCTATTATTCTTATAAAAATCTATAATAGAATCTGCTATAGCTATTGGATTTTGAGAAGTGACATAACCCACCTTATTATGCGGAACAATTTCTGCCAATCCTCCTACATCAGTAACTAACATTGGCCTATTAAAAGAATAAGCAATTTGAGTAACACCACTTTGAGTTGCAGTATGATAGGTTTGAGTAATCATATCAGCAGCACAAAAATAATATTTCACTTTATCAGCAGGAATAAAATCACTTTTCATGATGATGTTTTTTGCAATTCCTAAATCAGAAATCATATCGGTATATTCAGTTTTATCATCATAAAACTCACCTGCAATAATCAATTTTATTCCTAACTCTTTAATGCGATTATCAGCCATTGCTTTTAACATTAAACCCAAGCCTTTGTATTTACGAACAAAGCCAAAAAACAACAAGTGTTTATCATTAACATTAAGTCCTAAATTTTTTAAAGCTGTTTTTTTATCAATCTTTTCTCCAAAAATATCATAAATAGGATGAGGAATAAACTTTTTATAAGTAGAGGAAGTAAACTTGTTTAAGTCATCCAAAACAGAAGCCGAAAGCGATAAAAAAGCATCACAACTCTTTACAAAATAGCGAGTGAATAAAATATCTCCAATCCTTTTTTCATGAGGAATTACATTATCAGTAATTGCAAGAATCTTAATTTTAGAATTCAACAAACGAGCAATAGAACCCAAACAAGGAGCCATAAAAGGCAGCCAATATCTTATAATAACCAAATCGGGTTTTTCAGCATTAATCTTACGAGCAACTTTTACCCAATTAAAAGGATTTACAGAATTGATTAGTGTTTTTATTTTCAATCCTTTTGGCGTTTCCCCACTTTCGTACTGTGTAGTGCCTGGAAATAAAAAACCTGGATATTGAAGGGTAAAAGAATAAAGCGTTACATCCTCTCCTCTTTTGTAATATTCTTGCGCTAAAGCATTATTAAAATTGGCTATTCCCCCTCTAAACGGAAAAGCAGGTCCAATAATAATGACTTTTTGTTTTGGCAAAATCTAAACTTCTTTCTCGACTTGATAATTATTTCTATCGTAAGCATTTCGTGATATCATTTCAGCAATAAAACCTGCTAGAAAAAGCTGAACACCAATAATTTGTGATGTAAGTGCAATGTAAAAACCTGACATATTAGCAATGTTTTTTGAAGGAATATCAGAGAAAATAGCATATAACTTTGTACCTCCAATATAAATAAACAAACCAAAACCTAACAAAAACATTAAACTTCCCAACACCCCAAAAAAGTGCATTGGTTTTTTACCAAATCGGCTAACAAATGTAATGGTCATTAAATCCAAAAAACCATTAACAAAACGCTCTAATCCAAATTTAGTTACCCCATATTTTCTGCTTTGATGCTCTACAACTTGTTCCGTGATGTTTGAAAACCCAACCCATTTTGCTAGTACAGGAATATACCTGTGCATTTCCCCATGAACCTCAACTGATTTTACAACCGTATTTTTATAGGATTTAAGTCCGCAATTGAAATCATGCAAATAAATACCAGATGCTTTACGAGCTGCCCAATTGAATAGTTTAGTAGGTATAGTTTTAGTTAAAGGATCATAGCGTTTGGCTTTCCAGCCTGAAACCAAATCAAAACCTTCAACAGCAATTTTGTTATACAATGCCGGAATTTCATCAGGACTATCTTGCAAATCAGCATCCATAGTAATTACTACATCGCCTGCAGCTTTTGCAAAACCAACATTAAGTGCTGCTGATTTTCCGTAATTTCTTCTGAATTTTATTCCTTTAACATTTGAATTCTCAGCTGAAATTTGCTCAATAACTTTCCATGATTTATCTTTACTACCATCATCAATTAGAAGCACTTCATAAGTAAAGTTATTCTTTTGCATTACTGTATCAATCCAAGCACATAATTCTAGCAAAGATTCTTCTTCATTAAATAAAGGGACTACTACACTAATATTCATAGACTATGCGATTAAAGTTGGGTCATCTTTTTTAACAAAAATAGAAATAATTAAAGAATAAAGGAAACCCATGAAAGTGCCTCCTAGCATTCCCATTATCATCATCCAATGTGGTTGCATAAATTTACCAGTCATCTCTAAAGCCATATCTAATTCTTCATCTGAAATTTCAGGATTTGATTCCAACATAGCTTGCTCAGTAATTTTCATGATCTCACTTAAAGCATTTGGATCAAGGTAAGAAATATAGAGAAACTGATAGAAAGCCAAGATAATTGAAGAGAAAAAAGCGACAGTAGTTCCTAACTTTAAAGATTCTGAATAAGAGATAAAACCATTATTATTAATCTCTCGATACTGAATAATGGCATAAGCAATAAACACAATAGTTATACCATTATTTAACAAAGCAGGAATAACTGATTGTTTATCATCAGCACCTACTGACCACATAATAACTGCAATAGCAACTAAAAATAAGCCCAAAACAGCACCATAATTCATTGCAAACTTCCTAGTATCCATCTAGTATATTTTAAAATTAATTTGGGCAAATATAAATAAAAATAGAAGACTAAAAATTGTTTGCCTCTTTTAAGAATAATCTTATTTTTGCTGCCAAGGGTAAGTCTTGTACGACCAGCTCCCTATGAACTCCCCCAGGGCAGGAATGCAGCAAGGGTAATAGGTTGTAGCGGTGCGATATAAGTAGCTTACCCTTATTTATTTTAAGAAATTCTACTCCAACCCATACGCTCCCTTGCATACGGACGATAAGCACGAGCAATATTGATATTCTCCGCTTTTTCCAAATCTTCATCATCTTTTAACAACAAGTCCGCTTCATTTCTTGCAAAGTGTAGTATTTTATTATCCACAATAATATCAGCAATTTTAAAATCGAGCACCCCACTTTGTTTCGTGCCCATCATATCACCAGGACCTCTTAACTTTAAATCTACCTCAGAAATTTCAAAACCATCATTAGTGTCCACCATAGTTTGCAAACGGGTTTTACCCTCTACACTTACTTTATTACCACTCACCAAAATACAATAGGATTGCTCAGCACCCCTACCTACTCTACCTCTTAACTGATGAAGCTGAGAAAGCCCAAAACGCTCCGCACTTTCAATAATCATAACAGAAGCATTGGGCACATTTACCCCTACTTCAATTACTGTAGTGGCCACCATAATATTAGTTACACCATCCACAAAGCGTTTCATTTCATATTCTTTATCCTCTGCTTTCATTTGCCCATGCACCACACTTACTTGAAATTCTGGCATAGGAAACTCTCTATCAATCGCATTATAGCCTTCCATTAAATTTTTATAATCCAGTTTTTCTGATTCTTCAATTAAAGGAAACACAACATAGATTTGCCTTTGCAAAGCAATTTGTTCTCGCATAAAATTGATAATCTGCAAACGAGAAGAATCTGTTTTCCACATGGTTTTAACTTCCTTTCTTCCTGAAGGAAGTTCATCAATAATGGAAACATCCAAATCGCCATAAAGGGTCATGGATAAAGTTCTTGGAATAGGAGTTGCCGTCATCACCAACATATGTGGTGGAAATTTATTTTTCTTCCAGAGTTTGGCTCTTTGTGCCACCCCAAACCTGTGTTGTTCATCAATCACAACAAAAGCAAGATTTTGAAATTTTACTTTATCCTCAATCAGAGCGTGTGTACCTATCAAGATATCAATTTCTCCATTTTCCAATTGTTCGTGTAGCACACGCCTATCCTTAGTTTTAGTTGAACCAGTAAGAATGGCCACTTTTATATTTTGCTCTTTCAGATATTCTGAAATAGTTGTAAAATGCTGGCGAGCCAAAATTTCGGTTGGTGCCATAAGGCAAGCCTGATAACCATTGTCCACCGCCATAAGCATACTCAGTAGTGCCACCAAAGTTTTTCCACTCCCTACATCCCCTTGTAAAAGGCGATTCATCTGCTGAGGATTCCTAACATCATTTCTGATTTCCTTTAGAACACGCTTTTGCGCTCCTGTCAATTCGAAAGGCAAATGTTTCTTATAAAAATCATTAAAACCCTCTCCCAGATTTTCAAAAGGATAGCCCTTGAACTTTTTATTTCGTGTTAGTTTTAGTTTCAATAAATGCAATTGCAGAAAGAAAAACTCTTCAAACTTTAAGCGTTTTTGCGCTCTTACTAAACTCTTTGCATCTTTGGGTTGATGCACATCAACAAGTGCCTGAACTCTAGTTGGTAAATTTAACTTATCCACTAAAGGTGCCGAAAGCGTTTCCTCCAAGTGATTTTTCAAAAGCGGTAATAATGCTTTTGTTAATTTACCAATTGCTCTACTGCTCAATCCTTTTGCATTTAATAATTCTGTAGAATGATAAACGGCTTGCAACCCTGTGGTAAATTGTTGATTTTCTTCTTGCATATCCATTTCAGGATGTACGATATTAAACGCACCTTTAAAAGCAGAAGGCTTTCCGAAAACGATATAATCCGTATGTAATTTAACACCCGAACGAACCCAGCTAATTCCCTTGAACCACACCAACTCAATAATACCCGTTTCATCCTTAAAATGAGCAATTAATCGCTTGGCTCTTTTCTGCCCTTTTTCTTCAAAGTTTATGATTTGACCTTTCAATTGAATACTAGGGGAATCTGGCCTAAGTTCAGCAATGGTATGGATTTTACTTCTATCGATATAACGAAAAGGATAGTGCGTAAGCAAGTCGCCATAAGTAAAGATACGCAACTCCTTTTTTAGCAAATCGGACCGTAAAGGACCGACACCTTTCAAAAAATCAATTGGGGTATCTAATATTTGCATTGGGTAAAGATAGTAATTGTTGCTAGTTGTTTGTTGCTAGTTGTTAGAATTTACTACAAGAAAACGAAAGTAAAAACAGAGGGAGGGAAACTCTGTAGCAAAGCATAGACAGAACAAACAGAGGGGCAGAGAGTCTGTAGCAAAAGGCAGACAGACCAAACAGAGGGGCAGAGTGTCAGCAGCAAAGGGCAGAGAGTAAATAAAACAGAAGTAAACCTAGTAAATTAGGTTTGGGGTTATTTTTACTATCTTTGGAAGATGAAGAACTTACTTTTTATAGGATTAGTTTGCTGCAGCTTTGTTGCAAAAGCACAAACTAACCTTATCTTAAATGGCAGCTTTGAATTGAACAATTCAATGCAATGTTTTCATGAATTTAACTTTACCTATGAATATGATAATACAATGGATTACTCTATTGATTATGGAGATAAATTTACTTTAGGACTTATAAAAAGCTCTTGTTCAACTTGCTTGCCTTTAGCCTACTGGGGAGGGGTAGCTCAGGAAGGAAATTATATGTTAGGTATAGCAGGAGAAAAGGATACATTAATTGATGGAAGTGTTTATATAAAACAAGGAGGAGTTTCTTTGGAGCTTGATTCTCCTTTAGCTAATGGAAGAAATTATAAATTGAGTTTTTGGATTAAAAAACCACCCCCTACTTTTTATCCTACTTATTGCTTAAAAGACTTTAGAAATAATTATATTTCAGTAGGTATTTCTAGTACTAATGATGCTTTTGGTACGAATCTAATCACTAGCCCTTATGGCGATACTGTCTGGCAGCAATACAGTGTGGTATTCAACACCCAAAATGCTGAGGAGTATATAACCGTAAAAGTAGGCGTAAACGATACTATTGATTATGGGGTATTTATTGACAACTTTGTTTTAGTTGAAACTACTGAGCCTGTGAGTGTGCAGGAGCTAAATGGCAATAACAAGCAACTGCTAAAAATAGTAGATATTTTAGGTATAGAAAGTAAATCAAATAAAAAAGGCTTGCTCTTTTATATTTATAGTGATGGTACTGTGGAGAAAAGGCTTGTTATTGAATAGCACCCCTCAGTCAAAAGATAGCCACACCTAAAAGTTCGCTATGACAAACTGCTAATGTTTTTTAAGCAAAGGGCTTTTGAACATAAAGGGCAATAAATCCTCAACTGTATTGGCGATAAGCACTTCATCCGTAGGTGAGTGCAGAATTACTTTGATTGCTTGTTCCTGTTTTTCTTCATATTCCGCCATAACTTGCCTGCACGCCCCACAAGGAGAGACGACATCAGTTACCTCAAAGTTTTTAGAGATAACTGAAACTGCAATTGATTTAATTTTAGCATCAGGAAACCTTGCTCCAGCATAAAACATAGCAACTCTTTCAGCACAAAGCCCTGAAGGGTAAGCCACATTTTCCTGATTACTACCACTAACAATTTCACCATTATCGAGCAAAACACTAGCACCAACCAAAAAGCCAGAATAAGGAGCATAAGCAGTTGTAAAAGCCTCTTTTGCTTTTGCAATTAACTCTTGGTCTAACTCGGGAAGTTCAGATAAATGAGCAGTTAAAAAAGTTAATTTTATTTTCTTGTTTTGCATTATAGTTTATATGAGAGTTTGCCCTCAAAGATAAAAAGAGTTTCCGGATTATTAACATAAAACTCATTTTGAATTCTATACGCTAAATCAAAATCCAACTTTTTATTAAGTGGATAACCCAAAGCAATGGTGGAACGCAACTTGTTTATTCCATGTTCCAAATTTAAAAAATATTCAGTTGCAATACTAGGCGCTAATTTTGTTTTACGAATATTATAGTCCAATACAAATTTCTGACGCAAGGTCATTTTATAAGCAAACTCATCACCTTGTGTTTGCCATCTATTTCTTACAGAAAAACCTACTCTTTTACTGAACTTGTTTTTGTAATTAACATCAGCATAAATCCTGTGTTTATTGGAAATTTGAAGTTTCTTATCCCAATTAGTTGCGTAACGATACCCCACAGCATAAGAAATACGCTTATTGTACTTACGTTTGATTTTTACATCAAAAAATTGCTTAGAATAAAGGGAAGAGTTTTCTCTTAATCTTAATCCAGATTTTAGAGTTACAGTTGTTTTTTTAACTATTTTTTTATTTACAGACAAACCATACCAAGTCTGAAAATCGTTCTCTTGAGCAAAAGCCGATAAGGAGCAAAATAATAAAAGGAATATACTATTTTGAATTATCCTCATAGTAGAAAATACGCAAATTAGCAGTATCTCTTAAAAAGTCAATTCTTCTTACCTCAACTCTAATAATATCAATCCCTGTTCTTTCTCTTAAATCTGCTAAAAGCTCCTCTCGTCTTTCAGGAACAATTAATTCAATCTTTTCATAGATTACATTCTTACGAGACTCCCCTTTCAACAGCCAAATACGCTCCATTCCGAAAGTAACAAACACAATCATAAGGTTTGCAAAAATAAGCTCAGCATGACTAATTTTTTTATTCGCCAAAGCATTTACAACCGACACGCCAATAACCAAAAATAGGTAAGTCATCTCTTTAATAGGAATAGGGTCGGTACGGTAACGGATAATACCAAAAATGGCAAAAAGCCCCAATGCAAACCCTAGTTGTAACTTTACACTATCTAGTAGTACACAAAGCAAGAATACCGTTAAACTAATAAGAAAATAAGTAAATAAATAATCCTTATTTTTAGTTACAGGATAGTAAATATACCTGATAATAGTAGTGATGATTATAAGGTTAAAAATTGTTTTTGTAATCAGTTTCCAAAAATCTTCTGAATCAAAAATTGGAGTTCCTAAAAAATCTCCAAATCCACTCAATAAAATTGTTAATAGTTCCATTTACGCTTGTTTTAATTTATTTATAAATAATACTTTTTCTTTAAATCTGTTTTTCTTCAACTCAGGATTTAAGGCCAAAGTTGTTAGGCAATACTTACTAATACGGATGGGCAAGATATACATTTCTTTTGCAATACGCATAAAGTCAGAGGAACGACTCATGCGTTCTTGCTTTACCTCAGCAATAACAATATGCTTCATATCCCCCTTTTCATTTGAATTTTCAAAAGTAAGATTAACATCAATAGTCAGTCGTTCTTTTTGGGTTTTATGCACAAAAGTAATTCTGCTAAAATTAATCCACTGTTTAGCATTTACCTCCATAGGTCTCCCAATAATTTTTTCAATGTAGTTTTGCTGTTTTTCTGAAAGCTCATTGCTAATAGCATTCACCCTCATTCTTTTTTTGATGGTTTTACCTTTGTTATTCTTTCTTTTTATTTCTAAAAAAGTAAGTTTACTACCAACATATTCTCTAAAACGAATCTTGTTTCGGTTTACCCTTCCGTTATGATGATCCAAATAAAACTTTCTATTATCAGTATCATAGTAAAGGGATTTGTAATCGTGAATAAGTGCACCATCAATTGCTAAAACTCTATAGAAAGGCAATAATTTTTGCAAAAGCAAAGGCATTTTATTCGCTTTAAAAGCAAACTTAGTGTCAGTACGGCTCATCAATTTCACATCATCCATTTCATCCAATGAAATAGGTGAAAAATCAGCAACTATTTGTGGTAAATTACTCACTTATTGATTCTTCTCAATTACAAAATCAGCAACTGTATTTGTAGAGTTGTTTGAACTAATTGTAACATGCTTAAAAATAGGATAATCATGCTTTATCATACTTCCATCTGTACTATCAGCATAAATATACAAAGTATAATCTCCTTTCCTTAAATACTCAAAATGATACTTTCCATTATAATCCGTTTCAAACTTATCATCATACACTTCTGAATTGTCATCCCCATAAATTATGAATACATCTTTCCCTGCATCCAACAGAAAGTAGGTGGTATCTATTAAACCAGTAGTAGGGTTTTGAAATGTGAAAATCTTATATACCTGCCCTTCAATTACTGAAGTCCCTCCTTCACCTGCTGGTTTTTCGCAAGCGGTAAATCCTAATGCTATTGCACAAATAATTAAAAAATTCCTCATGATTATTGTTTTATAATTTTAACTACAGAATTTCCTGATTTTACAAAGTAAATTCCATTTTCCCAATTGCTAATATTTACAGACGCTACTTCTTTTTCTGTAAATACTTTTTGCCCTATCATATTGAAAACACTTACCCCTTCAGTAGCTCCCAAGATATAAATTCTACTATTAGATGGATTTGGGTACACACGCAAATTAGTTCCTGCACTCAATTGATTAATAGCAGAAATTAATAGATTGTTATCATCATAAGTATGAGTTTGATATTGCATGACACCACTTCCATTTGGAACTCTTGCATATCCTTTATCAGTAATCATATTTACAAAATGAACAGCATCAACAACTGTTCCTGTTGGGTCAGTTAAATATACTTCCTCTTGGTCAGCTGACAAACGATAAGTAGTATGCAATCCACTTTGTGTTCCTCCAGCAGTATCGCACCAAACAATTAAATAATCATTTGCAGGAATACTTACATTAGGAAATGTCCATTTTGTTAAATCATTTTCATTATCAGATAAATAATATCCATTCAAATTTAAACTAAAACTATTACCATTATAAAGTTCAACCCAATCATCATATTCTCCATTCTGATCAGCAACTGCAGTAACATTTCCTGCCATAATTTCATTAATAACCAAACCACTTACAACAGGCAATTGATGAAATTCTTTTTCGGCTCTTTCAGGAGAAAAAACACCTGCATCAGAGTTCTCTGCATAAAAATAATACTGTACATCACGCGCATCAACATTAATAGTCGCACCAAAAATACCATCTCCTGCACTTCCATCACCATGCTGACCGTCATCAAACATTTGGAGTTTTTCAAATTCAGTAGAGAACTTAAACCTATAACCTAAATACGCATAATTAGAGTTGGAAATTTCAGCAGTTATGTTAATTGTAGAGTGAGGTAAAACATTTGTTGGATTTGACGAAATATTACTAACTGTAGGTGGTGTTGCAGTAAACTCATTTAACCCCTGCAAATGAGTAATTCTTGCATTCATCAGCTCAGTAATTCCTGTTATAGGTATAGGACCAGATCCAACAGATGAATTTATATTTGATGTGAACTCAGTATAAGAATAAAAGGTATTTGGGTCCGTATTTACATCCGTATCAATTATTTGTTGTAAAGCTGCAGCTCTTGTACTGTAATTGTTATTTACAAACTGTTCATTCAAGATAGTACGCATATGCGCCACATACATTTTTTTGTATCTATCAGAAGAAAAAACCTGAGTGGTTAATTTATTACTTGCATCAGTACTGTTATGGAAAATATCCAGTTCTTGCAAATCAGCAATAAGTATTGGAGTAGGCAAACCATTTGTAAAAGTTCCAAAAGCCATATTCATGTCCCACAACAAAGGAGAAAATCTACCATTGTTATCCTTAAATAAATAAAAATTATGAGGAATAGAGTTAATAGGACCATCAAGGGAAACCGTAAGGTTTTCAAAAGCCATCATCCAAAGAGTTCGGTCAATATCCATTACATTTTCAACCTCAGTAAAGTGATTGTTTAAGGTATCTAATAAGTTACCCAACTGTTCCCAATCATCAGTAGACTCCATTTCATAAGCTCTTTGATAGCAATTGGTATCAGAATAATGTTCCAAAATTCCTAATTGGCCCATACAACCTGGAACGGAAATTCCTGTATTTTCCACTTTAAAGAAAGGGCCTTTACGCTCATAAAAATTTTCATTCGTAAAATCATCATCAATTGTTTGCACACAAGTATACAAACCAATTAAAGTGCCGTTCACAGTAACTTTTGCATAAGTTGCTTTTGGTGAAGGCATATACTCCCTTGCCATTTCATAACTCAACACTTCACGAACAAAAGAAGGATCTCTAAATCCGTTAGATAATTTTAACACATTATAACCATCAATAGATTGTCCGTTATTGATATAATCCAACTTTATGTTCATTGGATTTTTAGTGTTATTTACATTATAAGAACTATTCCCTTTGTACTTTATTCCTACATTCTGATCTGCTATTCCATCTATCAAAATAGAATCAGCTACCAAGCGATCACCTAAGCCATTTGCGTAATAAATATCCAAGGAATCATCCCAGTTTGTTTGACTAAAGAAGATCTCAATATTACGAATACCAACATCAAAAACATCCTGTGAAAATGAAGAAAAAGAAACGCCAATTAAGGCAACAATAGAGAGTGCTTTACGCATATTTTATTTTTTTGTAAAGTTAAAAAATATAAATACTTAAGAAAGAAAACTTAAACCCAATCTTAGGTGCTTAAAATAATAGGATTAATTAACCATAATTTTTTTAGTTAAAATAGCATCAAATGAAAGGACATTAACATAGTATAACCCTCTAGAAAAAGGAGACACATCAATACTATAATGCAGCTGATTACTATTATTTTCATATACCAAAGCACCTAAATTATTATAAATTTTAAGCTGTTGAATTTTTTGATTTTCATTTGTTATATAAATCTTGTCATTACTAGCGTTAGGAAATAAATCAAACCCATTATTTTTAATTGCACTAACAGCACTAGGAATAGCTGATATTTTAGAAACTCCTGTACTTGTAGCTACCCAAATATTATCTTGAGAATCAATGGCCAATCCTTTAACATTAGGCCCTACCAATCCATCAGTTACATCAAAATCAATCCATTGATTACCATCCCACATTGCTACCCCTCCTACAGCTAAATAGCCAACATAAATGGCTGTCCAAATTCTTCCGTGCGAATCCATTGCAATATCTACTACAGGATTTAAAGTGTCTGGAGGAGGCATAATATACATCCTAGTATGCTGAGTGAAAGTTGTATTAGTTGCATCCAAAACAGACATTCCACTTGAAGTTCCAACCCATTTATTATCCTGATCATCTATTAATAAGGCAGTAACAAACTGTGAAAGCAAACCATTAGAAGTGTCATAGGGTAAAAGTAGTTCCGTCAAAATGGGTAATTCCTCCTAAAGGTGAGGCAAACCACTTATCACCATTTGAATCAAAAGCAGTGGCATTCACTCCACTCCAATGTAAATCAGGAGTGGAATAAGAAATCCAAGATGAACCATCAAAGTGAGAAACTCCTTGATTAGTACCAATCCAAATATCGTCAGGAGAGTTATCTTTGACATCTATGCTCTTAACTTGATTACTAGCTAAACCATTTGTAGAGTTATAAGTTGTAAGCACTGGTTCATTCCACATGTTAATACCATAGTCTGAACCAATCCAGATAGCATTGAGAGTACTATTAAGCTGTTTAATACTGTTTGAGACCATATCAGGATAGTTAGCTATATCAAAATTAGTCCAGTCTGGTGTAGATGGATTATACTTTTGAAAGCCAACACTTGTACCAAACCATATATTGTCATCTACATCAACATTAATACATTCTACAAAATTATCCATGAGCCCATCTGTAGTAGTATAGTTTGTAATTGTTTGGGCTCCTAATTGCAACGCAACTATGCTCATTAATAATATGATTAGTTTTTTCATTTAATTTTAATAATTTTTACTGTCTGGTTTATATCTAGCAAAGATATAAAATAAACTCCTGAATTCCAATTAGATGTTTGAACTAGATTTGTATTTTCATCAGTATAAATTAACCTTCCTAATAAATCTCTTATTTCAACTCTTTCAAAACTATCCCATTGTATAATATTGGAGAATGGATTAGGATACACCTTTATTAATTCCTTATTCTCAGTAATTGAATTAACAAAATCATTATTTGAATTAAAGGTCGGCACCTGCATTATAAAAGAGCCACTCCCATTTGGGGATCTTGCAAAAGCAATATCATCAGCTTGTGGTAAGTAAGTTACAGAATCAATCACCACACTATCCGTATTTGTTAAAATTAATTGCTCCCCTAAATTTGATAATTTAAAATTAGCATGCATATCCCCTTGCCCTCCATCTTCATCAGCCCAAATAATTGCATAACCATTGCCAGAAATAGTTTGATTTGGCAATTCCCATTTTTGAAATATACCCAAAGTATCGGTTAAAAATAAACCAGAAGTTGAAATAGGAGAACTTGTTGTATTGTACAGCTCTATCCAATCTTCAAACTTGCCACTTGCATCCGTAACACTAGTTACATTATTGGACATAACTTCATTTATCACCACATCACCTACTTGTAATTGGGATTGAATATTGTAAAACTCATAAGCGGCACGCACAGGAGAAAATACCCCAGCAGAATCATTATCAGCATACAAATAATAATCAATCACATTAGCAGAGTTTAGAATTACACCCCCAAATACTCCATCATTTGCCAAGCCATCATTATGGTTTCCATCATCAAACATAGCAGTAGTTTTAAAAGCCATGTTATTTCCAAAACGATAACCCAAAATAGCTTCAGTAGCATCTGCAATATCAGCTGTAATCCAAACATCATCACCCACAACAAAATTTTGAGGACTAACAGTAATATTTGCAATAGTTGGTTCTCCAGTAAAACCAGTATAAGCACTCAGATATGTAGTTCTGGCATCCATCAATTGAGTAATCCCTGGACAATCAGCAGTAACCAAAGTTACTGGATTATTCAGATTCATAATAAAATCAGCATAAGAATAAAACTTGTTGGTATCATTCTGAACACTAGTATCAATCAAATTCTGAAAATATTGCCCTCTTACGGCATAACTCTGATTTGCAAAATTCTCATTTACAATCGTACGGATATGTGCTAAATACATTTTTCTGTTTCTCTCACTTAAAAATAAGTTCCTTAGCAATGGTCTTGGTGAAACAGAGAATTGAGTATGATGCAATAATGGATCCATATTTTGTGCTTGAGCAATATCAAAACCACTGAAATATATAGAAGACGCATCAGTTAAACGAAAACTACCAAAGGACATATTTAAGTCCCATAACAAAGGATTGAACTGACCTGTTTTATCCTTATACAAGTAATAATTTTGTCCATAACCAATATAAGAGTCAAAGTTAACAAGGGTGTAGTTTAAGGCATGCATCCAAAGTGTTCTATCTACATTTAATATCTTTTCCACACTATCGGAATAATTATTCAAAGTATCAATTAAATTATAAAGGGATTCCCAACCATAATTCGATTTTAAAGCATAATAAGGCTCATAATCCAAACTATCATTTCCGTGTGCATTGCTTAGATTAGAGTTTTCTCCGCCAGGAGTTATATCTAAATTTTCAGCATTACACTTAAAAAACGGATTGTATTTATTCCCAAAATGATCGTTCAAGAAATCCTTATTTACGGCCTCAACATTAGTGTATAATCCCCAAAGCGTATCGTTAACATACACATTGGAATAATTTGCTTTTGCAGATGGTAAATAATTTGCAGCAATTTCATAAGTAAGCACCTCTCTAACAAAAGAGGGATCTTGAATAACATTGGATAGCTTTAGTTTATCTACTCCATTATGCTCTTGGTCATCAATTACATAATCCAACTTAATATTAAATGGATTTTTAACCCTATTTACAGAAACAGAACTAAAACCTTTATAACGAACCCCTACACTATCATAAGGAGACCCATCAATAATTAAATCAGCTAAAATTCTTTCATTATCTCCTTGTACATAAAAGCTATCCAATTGATAATCCCAATCGGTATCATAAAAATAAATCCGGATTTCTCTTAGAGAATCTACTGCATAAAAATTGCTTTGCGCAAATCCTATGAACTGCACGAAAACAGCAAATACAAAAAGTATAAGATGCTTTTTTAGCATATTATTTTATGTGTGCAATTCTTTCAGAGACCGACCGCCCCTTATTAGTAGTAATCTTTACAAAATAAAGACCTTCTGAGAAAGAAGATATATCAATTTTCTCATTTAATAAACCAATATGATTAGTTAAATGATTAGTATAAATCTGTTGTCCTAAAGAATTCAAAATATTAACATTTACATCTTGTGCAACTAAAGTTTCAAATCTTAGAGTAACCACACCTTTTGTAGGATTAGGAAAAATAGTTAAGGGATCAGTAATGGTATTTTCAGTAATAGCAGTTTCATTAAAACAAGAAGTTGTAGCTGTATTCATATAAGTCTCTAATGCAATAATACCAGGGTAATCACATTCATATCTGAATCCTTTTTCAGATTGAGCATTATAAGGGCCCCAAATTATTTGTCCAGTTACTGCATCTACCTCATACATTACACCAGCTCCTCCTTGTCCTGCTGATGCATTAACATAAATGTTTCCGTTTGACATTCTGTCTGATGCAGACTGACCAGATGCAGAGTAAGCGCATTCATATCTTGTAGTGTATGAAAAAGGTTCAAATGCTTGTCCAGGAGTTCTAAGATAAGTATTTGTTGCGGCATCCCATGGAGTGTCAATTCCATCAATAGCTGAAACACTATTACTTACACCGCTATTATTAAAAATTTGTAAATAACCTCCATTTGGTCTTCCGTCATCAGTTATCCATCTAGCATCATGCACAGCATTGTCAATAATTTGAGACCCTGACATCCCATAATTTGAAGGATTTCCCCATCTATATAATATATCTCCACCCATTCCTGAATTACCTCCAGAATGTGTTGCAGCTTCTGCAATAGTTGTACTATGATCAATAATATAGATCTCAGATGCAAAACGAGATGAAAAAACAATCTGATCTAAATCCTCATTGTAATCTACTCCATTTACATGAAACCAATCACCGCTACTTCCACCTCCTTGAATCATATTAATATCAATCAGTTCAGGATTATCTGAAATGTTTGAAACATAATTAGGCCCATTAGGATCTGTATCTTGACACATGTGATCCCAGATGTGCCATTCCCAAATAATATTAGCGCCACCATTCCCGTCTGGCTCTAATTCAACAAAATGAGTTGGCCATTTATCTGAGCTTGCATTATTAAATCCTGCTGCATTTAACTCAGTAGAAGTCATTTTTTCATAAGCAGTAAGCAACACATTATCACCAACTAATGTTAGGTCATGGTGGCTAAGATGATCAGTATCTGCATAAGTATATTCCCAAACAATACTTCCATCAGGTGCTATTTCTTGAACAATACCACCACCAGCAGCTACATTTCCAGTGCTAAATACACTAGTATTACCTTTAGTTCCTCTTATTAAGTTTCCATTTTCTTTTAATGCTACTGTATAGTTACACTCGGTAGTCATATTCCAAGTATGTGCTATATTTTGATTTTCATCAATTAAATAGGCTGTGTTAGAACCCTGAGAATTGTATAATGCAAAGCCATTAAAAGATTGTCCGTTCACCAATATTGATGAAGCAAATAATGTTAATATTAATATTGTATTTTTCATTTTATGTTTTGTGTTTTGTGTTAAATTATTGTTTTTTATTCATATTTGGAGAGAACAGATTCTGCTCTTTAATAAAAGCTTTAAACTCCATTCTTTGAGAATCAGTACATATTTCTATTAAATCATCAATATGCTCTTTATTTATCGTTTCTAATTCAATATATGAGTTAGTAAGAGGAACCAAAAGCGTCGAATCACTATTAAGAAAATATGATTGTCTCAATTTATAAATTTCTTTCCTTAAGCTTTTTAAGGACTTCCTATGATCGCTAATTAAAACATCATAGTTTTCTATTTGTTTACCATCTAATGATAATCTCTCTATAATTATATCTCTAGGACCACCTTTACTTACATCATTACTTTCACTATAGTTTATAAAAAAGGAGAAAATATTAAGCAATACTAGCATAACAATAATAACAATATATAATCTTTTATTACTCATAAACCAAATAATTTATTGGGCTATCTAAATAATATTTCTTGTTAGATGAAAACTCATTATCATTATAACTTCGAAATGAAAAAAGGTTTATCGTAATCAATAAAGCAATGCAGATAACAGAAGCATATATATTTTTTATATCTGCTCTATCACTTATGCTCTCCATAATCTTATTGTAAAGCGCATCTGGTGGAGTTATCCTTTGAGTTTTATTTAATACTTCTAAACTTGTTTCCATACATTTTATTTGACGAACTATTTTTAAATATCCTTCTTGTTTTCTAATAAATCTTTTAACTTCAATTTTGCTCTAAAAAATAAAGACTCAACAGCCTTCTCAGAAATATTCATAATTTCAGCAACCTTTTTTTGAGGTTCTCCCTCTATCTTTAATAGCACAATAACTGTTTTATAGTTATTGGGCAATTTATCCAAACATTTATAAATTATCTGTACACTCTCTTTATTTTCAAATTCTACTCCGGGATGATTAAAATTAACTCCCTCATCTATTCCATCCTTATTATTAAAAAATAGTAAATTACTTAAAAACTTATTCTTGAGTCTTTTCTTTGATCTTAAATAATCTAATGATTTATTAATAGTAATTCTATAAATCCATGTTTCAATTTTTGATTCATATCTAAAAGATTCTAATTTCTTAAAAACAGTTACAAAAACATCTTGTGCAATTTCCTCAGCATCCTCTTTATTAGCAGTATAATTTAAAGCAAGATTAAAAACAAGCTCTTTATATTTTTCATAGAACTTCTTAAAATCAACTTTTTCCTTACACATAGTCAATTAGAAGATAAAACATCATAATATATTCAATTATTGTGATATTATCTTCTTGTATACAACCCCATTATCAGTCTGAATTTGCATAAAATATATTGACTTAGGATATCTTTCTAAGTTGATAGAAGTTCTATATTCTCCAGAATGATTTATTGTACTTTCTTTATAAATAGATTCTCCAATAGAGTTAAAGATTTTAAGCTCTAAATTGCATTTTTGTGTATTTATAAATTGTATATTTATGAGACCTTTAAATGGGTTTGGAAATAGCTTAAGTTGAGTGATCCCGTTATCATATACTGATACATTTACACATTCTACTTCACAGTCTGATATAGATGAATATACTCCTTGGCCATTGCCTGGGTCATAACAATAACCCTGATTATTACAATCCCAACTCGGAACTATACAACTACTCTGACAAGAAACTAAACTACTATATTGACCAGTTCCATTTCCTGGGTCATAACAATTACCCTGATTATCACAATCCCAACTTGGAACTATACAACTACTCTGACAAGAAGACAAACTACTATATTGACCAGTTCCATTTCCTGGATCATAACAATTACCCTGATTATCACAATCCCAACTTGGAACTACACAACTTGATTGACACTGAGAAAGACTACTATATTGTCCATTTCCTGTACCAGGATCAGAACAATTACCTTGCCCATCACAGTCCCAAGAAGGAACTGATATTGATTGACATGGTATCTCAACTTCTATATTATAATAGAAATAATAATACCCATATGGTGAAGAAGTAGCACTAGAACTAGTAATATTTATTGCAGATGCTATATTATACGGATAATTTGCTCCTGCATTATTCCTATATAAATTTGAATTAGCAGCTGCTATACCTAATTGAAAATCAGAACCTATAGGTACTTCTAAATTTAAATCTATTATTTGTTGTCCAGCAGGGATTGACAATGTAGTGTCATCAAGAACAGTTCCTCCACTATTTCTTAATTCAAAAGTAATGGTTTCAGCAGTTTGAGCATAAACCATAGCAGATCGAATAATACACTCTTTACTTGCATCAAAATTTAAATGCTGGTTTCCAGTAAAATAACCACCTGAACTAAAGGTGTTATCTAAAGCCCCTCCATTAGCAATAGAGGTGTTAGCTGCAGGATCAAAATTAATTGCTGATGGATTTGTACAACCTAGAATAGGAGGTTGACAGCTTCCATCATCAAAGCAAACAGATGCATCATAATTTATTGCAGTTATGTCAGTACAACCTGCATTATAGCAACACGAACCATCATTAAAAATTGCAACTGATGAATAATTATATGCTGTTTGATCTGTACAACCATAATCAGCATTACTACAACCATTACTTGTTATCAGTCCAGATCGATTGTTATTAATAGATGCTATCATTCTAGTCTTTTGATCTTGTGTAAATATATTCATACATGCATCATCAGTATAGTCCATATAATTCATAAACATATCACCACTTGTTCCATTTCCGCTACAATTTGAAGTAGATGGGTAAGATGGACAACCATAATTAGAGCCTGAATGTTCAGGAGTATCATTACAAAAATCGTTACCACAATTGGAATCACCCCAAATATGCCTTAAGTTTAACCAATGTCCAACTTCATGAGTTGCAGTTCTTCCTAGATCATAAGGAGATGTAGCCGTACCTATGTTACCAAAATAAGCATAATCACACACAACTCCATCAGAACTTACTGTTCCTCCAGGAAATTGAGCATATCCTAATAAACCACCAGATAAATCACAAACCCATATATTAAGATATTGCAAAGGGTTCCAGGCATCAATACCTCCTGAGGAAGTATATTTAACACCATTGTTAGTACTGAAAGAAGATTGTGAGGTAGATGTTCTTGTAATACCTGTAGTTATATTTCCATCTGCATCTTCTGTAGCTAAACAAAATTCAATCTCAGTATCTGCAGCAACTGATAAAAAAGCTGATGGAGTATTAACAGCATCTGCATTCTGTCTTCTAAAATCTTCATTTAGTATATCTATCTGAGATTGAATCTGCTGATCAGAGATATTTTCATTATTATTATTATAAACAACATGTACAACAACAGGTATCGAAATAATACTACCTAGATTTTTATTAGCATTATTCTTTATCCAATTCTGTAATTTAACTTCATTCTCTTGAATTTTTTTTACTAAAGTTGGGTCATTTTTTTGTTGTTGTTCAAGATAGGTCATTGTTCCACAATTCCTTTCTTGGCCTTTTAATTTATTAACATTAAAAATTAGCAAGCAAACTAATATGAAAACACTTTTCTTAATAAACAATTCCGAAATTCTACTTAATGTCATGTTTTTAATTTTTTTATATTAATTAGACGGCATTATTATCTAAATCATTCGATATAAATTATTTTTTTATTAGGCGTATACTAATATCTTCTAACTTTATAACATACACACCAGTCGTAAGATTAGATATATCAATCTTATTATCATAAGTATGAATAACTCTTACACCTAACATATTATAAATTTGTTTTAAACCATTATAATTAACATCTATTTGTTTGTCAGCAGGATTTGGATATACTAATACATTATTCATTTGATTCTCATTAATTGACGTACTACCATTTGAACTAATATTAATATTATCAAGAAATAAGTTATTCTCATATTGATTGACATTCCTAAACTTAATCATTACACCATCCGTATTTGCATAATTATTTAAATTAATATTTTCAGAATCCCAGTCATTATTATTAGTTGGAAACCACTCAAATCCATTGAATATTGGATTTGTAGTAACCAAATCAGATCCAGCCTTTTCCCATATTTTCTGCCAAGTTAATCCACAATCAGAAGAAATTAAAATTATTAAGGTGTCAGACCAATTTTCTGAAAGGTTAGGATCTGTCCATAGTGAGTAAGCATAATCAAAAGCTAGATTAATGCTAGTTGATCCAGTAAAATTCATCATAGGTGAATTAAGATCATCATACTCTCCATTTGCAGAATATATTGAATTCTCGATAGAAATAGAACTACTACTATTATACCCATAACTTGAATTAATAGCCCAAGTTTGATCACCATCAGGATTATCAATTGACCAATCATTTGGAAGTGATGTAGCCTGAAATCCTTCAGAAATAGTAGAATTAGCACCTGTACAACCACAAGCTGCTAAGCATGCATTATAACTACTATAAGTTCCTGTTCCTGTTCCTGGATCAATACAAATACCCTGATTATTACAATTCCAAGATGAACTCAGTACTCCATTACAATTAACTGAAACATTAGAATTTATTAAAGCTATTCTACCCCCCTGCCATGAAGCAGCATTTAATGTCCCTAACATTACATCTACTTGACCTTCTGAAAACATCCATGTATTACTTGAGTAAGACATATAGTTTTCATCCATATCTAACACATTAGTGTTAAAAATATTGGAATAAGATAAATCATTACATGTATTATTATTAGTATTAGTATTAACAGGACCAAAATAAATATCTTCAGTAGCAGGGGTGTCATCAACATCACCCCAACTATAATTACCATTTAAATCATTATCACAGCATCCACTACTTTCACAAAATGTATGACTTAAACCTAAATAATGACCAACTTCGTGTGTAGTTGTTCTACCATCACTAGAATTACTAGAATTACCAACAGTACCAAAAAATCTATAATCCACAACAATTCCATCTTTCCAAGATTGATTACCTGCCTGTAAGCCAGGAAGATAAGCATAACCAAGGGTTTGTCCACCACCTGAGGATCCAATTTTGCAAATCCAGATATTAAGATATCTTAAAGGATCCCAATTATCAATTCCACCAGTAGATGTTTGTTTCATGTCATTAGATTGTGTGTTATAATTCCACTCAGAATTAGTAGTAGGTGTTCTAGTTATTCCTGTTGTTGGATTTCCAGATGGATCAATACTTGCTAGGCAAAATTGAATTTGAGGGTTACCTGCATTATTAATAAATGTATTTCTTGGAGGATTAGGAAACTCAGGGTTTGTTTGACTAAAATCTTGGTTTAATATTAATAATTGATCTTCTATTTGTGCATCTGGTATATTTGTGTTTGAACCAACTGCATCTTGTGCTCTATGAATAACATGAATCACTACTGGAATTTTAATGACAGGTTGATTTTTATTGTTTGTAAACTGATTTTTTTTATTGTAATAGTAAAGACTCTGTCTAGCTAGTTCATAATCTAGATTATTTTCTAATTCATTTTTTATTAGATCAGTTGTCATGCATTTCTTATCCCTTTCTTGAGATAAAGCATTAATACTTGTAAAGATTAGTGCGTATAGGATTATTTTTTTCATAGGAAAAATATAAGAAATTATTTTATTATGTATAGTTTAATTAAGTAAAAGTTATACAGCTTTATCGATTTTTTTAATTATTATGATTAGAACATATTTGTTTAGCATCATTCCAATAAACATCCATTTGTTCAAGATTCATATCATCTAATTTTAAGTTCTCTTTTTCAATAAGTTTTTCCATTATCTGGAATCTTTTAATAAAACGCTTATTTGTTCTTTCTAAAGCGTCTTCCGGATTTACATTAATAAAACGAGAATAATTTGTTAAAGCAAATAATACATCTCCAAACTCAGATTCAATTCTGTCGTTATCTCCTTTTTCAATTTCAACTTTCAGTTCCTCTATTTCTTCCAAAACCTTTTCCCAAACCTGAGTTTTATTATCCCAATCAAAACCAATACCCCTTACTTTCTCCTGTATTCTGAAAGCTTTCACAATAGCTGGTAAAGATTTTGGAACTCCTTCTAAAACAGATTTTCTACCCTCTTTTAATTTTAATCTTTCCCAATTCTTCTTAACCTCTTTCTCGTCTGCTACTTTAACATCTCCATAAATATGAGGATGTCGGTGTATTAATTTTTCGCAAATATCATTTATAACATCAGCAATATCAAAGTCATTTGTTTCAGATGCAATACGAGAATAGAACACTATATGTAATAAAACATCACCTAACTCCTTTTTTATCTCATCCATATCTTTTTCCAAAATCGCATCAGAAAGTTCATACATTTCTTCAATGGTTAGATATCGCAAACTATCCAAAGTTTGTTTTTGATCCCAAGGACATTGCTCTCTTAACTCATCCATAATAGTTAATAAACGAGCAAATGATTTTGTTTTATTTTCCATAGTATTTTTTACTTTACAAACTTAATTATTCCTTTCATTTATAGTATTTTTGCATCAAATTATTTCAAATGAGCTTTCTACCAGTTTTTTTAATTACAATCGGATTTTTAGTATTTGTATTTGCAGGTATCGGAATTAAAATTCTTCTTAAAAAAAATGGAAAGTTTTCTGGAACTTGTGCAAGCCAAAGTCCCTTTTTAAATACAGAAGGAGAAGCTTGTGGACTATGTGGTGCAAGCCCTGAAGAAAAATGTAAAAATGAGGATGCTTAATTAATAATTCTATTTTGCATATTTGGACTGACAAAAGTCTTCCAAGCACCATCCTTACCTGTATACACTAGGTAGATTTCTATTTCAGAATGTGTTTTTGCAAATTGCTTACTTTGCTTTACTCCCATTACCATAAATGCAGTAGCATAAGCATCAGCCAACATGCAATTATCATGGATTACTGTTACACTTAACAAACGGTTTTGTGCAGGGAAACCAGTGAANGGATTGATAGTATGAGCATATTTNACNCCATTTNCTTCATAGAANTTTCTGTAATTNCCNGATGTTGCTAAAGCCTTATTTTCCAAATCCAAAATAAANTGAAAACGCTCTTGTTNATCAATATCCTCAGANGGTTTNTCTACNCCAACTCTCCAGATATTTCCATCTGCATTCTTACCTTTNGCTAACAACTCACCCCCTACTTCTACCAAGTAATTGCTATCGCCTTTGCTTTCTAAAAACTGAGCAATTACATCAACTGTATAGCCTTGAGCAATGGAATTAAAATCCAAACTCATTCCTTTTGGCAACACTAAGGAATCAGCAATCAAACTGATTTTATCAAAACCTACATAAGGTAATATTTTTCTGAATTTTGCAGAATCAATCACTAAGGAATCACCCAATTTATTTTTATAAAAACCCCAAGCATTTACAAGGGGTGAAACTGAACAATCAAAATTCCCTTCACTTTCCACAAACACTTTTTGAGCTCCCAAAAACACAGCATTGAATAGCGTATCTGTTTTTATGTTCTCCCTCTTATTTAATTTTGAAATAAGCGAATAATCCTTATAAATTGAAAGAGAACTATCTACTTCAAATAAAATACTTTCAATCTGTGATTTATAATTTTCTCCGTTTTCAGAAAGGTATTGAATATGATAATAGCTTCCTTGAGCTTCTCCCGAATTCTTAACCAAAATTCTGTTATCAGAAGAGGAACACGCACATAAAATTAGGCCAAATAAATAGAAGATATTTTTCATGGGAGCAAAGATAAAAGATAGATACTAGATATTAGACATGAGACATGAGAAAAATCTAAAATCTTAATACTAACTTCTAAAATCTATTTCTATATCTTTGAAAAATGAAAATTAAAGCCAATAGCATTTCAGAGTATTTAGAAAACATTCCTGCAGAACGAAAAGCAATAATGCAGAAACTAATTAGTACAATTAGTAAGAATTTACCAAATGGATTTACTGAGCAATTAGGCTATGGAATGCCAGCTTGGGTGGTTCCACATTCAACATATCCTGATGGTTACCACTGTACACCTGAGCTACCTTTACCTTTTATGAATGTTGCTTCACAAAAGAATTTTATTGCCGTTTATCATATGGGGATTTATGCAAACCCTGAACTGATGGAATGGTTTGTAAGCGAATACCCAAAACACTGCAAACGAAAATTAGATATGGGTAAAAGCTGTATTCGTTTTAAAAAGATAGAAGAAATTCC
>JGI20156J14371_10000495_pt1 | contig 34229 bp, 24 predicted proteins | sample COG_06_FD_14371 | JGI IMG/M metagenome (IMG submission 14371)
CAGAGTGTCTGCAGCGCTAGCAGTGAATTGGATTTCCGATGGAGTCAGTGCGACCTTCTCCGTTCCAGCGCAAACAGTCAATCTGACTTATACAGGCAGTGGTGGAACGAGTTTTGACGTGGAAATGACGAATCTTGATGCAGATATACTTCGCGTCACCAGCGGTGGCGCGGACTACCCTGACAGCCTGAATATGAAGTTGCTGTCACTGTTAAGTAAGATCGACTTCGTGCTGCCTTCGAGTCTACTGAGTGAAGGCGATTTTTACCTTAATGTCTCCACCGATATGCCGCTGACGAATTCGGTTAATGAAAGCATTACGGAACTCCGAATCTGGTTCTCCGTTGCAAAGTAATTGGATTCAGTTGGCGATGGGGTGAGGACAATGCTGATGCGTTCTTATCGGCTACCCAGTGGACTATGGGTTCGTAACATGACATGAAGAGTGCAGAGGTAAATCAGCTTTATACTAGGGAGACAATTCAAATATTCCCATCAATGGAACGGTAATCCATTGCTATTATAGCGTCAACACAGTCGCCTTCTTTTAGGTGAATAGGGCAATTAAGGCTGCACCGTCATGGCGCTGCAGAAATGTTTTTTTGCAGCGCAGAGTTTGCTGTAACCTGGAGCCTATTGTTGGGCTTATCGGCCTAACACCCGCCGCACTCTCCTAGCAAACCGAAATGCGTGCTTAAAGACAAACTTAAAGTACAGTGCAAATGTTACTAGAAATAATGCAAATGACAGCGCTTCATGCTGTGGCCAGACTCTCTCTAGAAAAATACCGATTGCGGCTAAGCCACTCGCCGCCAAAATAATAGCCATTAACGCCTGCCGTTGCGAAAGACCGGCACGCATCAAAATGTGGTGAAGGTGGGTGCGGTCAGCGTGAAAGGGTGACTTACCTTTGTTCATTCGTCGCACCATAGTACTCGCCATATCCATCAATGGAATTGCCACCAGCCACAGTGCAGTTGCCGGCTGCAGAACGGCATCGCTTTTCTGCGAGAAGTGGATCATGGCAATAGCGACCGCGCAGCCAAGAAAAGTACTGCCGGCATCGCCCATAAATATTTTGCTGTTGGTGAAGGGGCTCAGGGTTAAATTGAACATTAGAAAGACGCCAATCGATGTCGCCATGTAGGCGAGCAATGCCACCTCATTATCTGCTGCGCGACCATTGGCGAGGAAAAGCAAACTGAGAAGCGAGACAACGGTTAAAGAGCCGGCCAGGCCATCGATGCCATCGACCATATTGTAGGCATTACACAGCCCGGTGATCGCGATGGCAGTAAAAGGTATGGCGATCAACCCGAGACTGATAGTGCCAAGCCCCGTCAGATTGCCCAGATCACGCAGCGCACTGCCACCGATGGTCGCAAGCGTGACACCGGCAATCAACTGCATGGTCAGTCGATAATAGGGGTGCACAGGATAGCGGTCATCTAGGGCGCCAATAAAGGTGATCAGACCGCAAATAAGCGCAATGCCAATAAAGCGCTCGGGCAGATTGAGAAACAGCACCGCACTAAAGAGCACGGAGAGATAGATGGCGATGCCACCAACCAGAGGGACCGCGCCATGATGTACTTTTCGCTCATCGGGACGATCAATCAGACCTGTCAGATGTGATATTGGAATCAGTAAATGTGTTACCAGAAAACTGAGTAGTGCAACCCCGGCGAGGGACGGCAAATATTGCATCATCGGTGGATCTCCTTTAGCAATTCCATCTAGTTGTTACTCCATGCACCACTCAACTTACGCAGCGTGGCACAATCTTCTCATACTGGAAAGGCTTGAAACTAAAAATTGCCTAAGTATGCCTGTTCTGAATGCCAGACGCTAGTGCATGGGCACCATGTTAATGTGGTATTTTCGATGGCCTTTTTACCCTCACAGCGACGTCGCTAAAGTCTTTCTGACGCCAGCCAAGACTACCTTATCGATATGGTGGATAAGCAGCAACGGATCGCATCTGCTATGGCCATCAGCGCAGTCCGAATTCTCTATGTGGCGATGAAGAGGGCGTTCGAGAGTGTATCGGCGACAGCACCTAAATAAAGCGTGTTGACGTCAATATAATCAGTCTAGGGCTGCACGACAGTCGTGTTGATCTGTCGGGTAGTATTGATGGCGGCAGCAGCGACAAGATCTCTTAGGCCAGCGTCATCGCGACTTGGTTTGATGCCGCAGAGTGAATGGCAGCGCCACAAAAAAAGGGCTGCATCTCTGCAACCCTTTTTAATTTGGCTCCGCCTGCTGGGCTCGAACCAGCGACCCAATGATTAACAGTCATTTGCTCTACCAACTGAGCTAAGGCGGAATTGTGTCATTGACAACAGGCGCGCATTCTAGGCGGCATGGGGGGCAGAGTCAACATTTTCTGGGCGCTCGGTGATGGGTATTTCGAGTCCGACAATAAAGCCTTATTAATTACCAATTTAACCTCGGATTCGAGGTTGGACAAAGTCCCTATATAACGTCTGATTAGACGACTCACTTTTTACCCTGTGCAACTCATCTGTAAACCGATACCCTGTACAATTGTCGTCGCCAACGGACGTGAGTTTTATTATTTATTTCAGAAAGGACGCTATCTTGAATCGCTGTAATCTGCCTATCAAGTGCGCAATCGTGTCGATGCTATGGCTTCTGCCCTTTTTGGGGACTGCTGATCATCAACCGCCTCATAATGAGGCTCAGTCGGCCCCAGTATTGGACAATGTCTCGCAGCCATTTACGCAGCTATTTGAAGAAGTCACAGTGCAGCTCTCGACCAATAAAGACCGCTATTTAAAAGATCCAATGGCTTACCATGAATTTGTCACCCGTGTTCTGCAGCCGCGATGGGATGCGTCATCCACCACTAGTGCACTGCTAGGTACTGAGCGCTTTGCGTCTCTCGGCGCTGTCGAGCAGCAACAGCTGGTCGAGGCGGTGACCAATACATTGATTCGCTATGCCTTTGAGGGGCTCGAGCATTATTCTTCCCAGCAGTTTCACATTGTGAATGTGGTAATCAACTCTGAGGCCACCATGGGCTGGGTTCAAGTGGAAATGGAGTCGCCATTGATACCTGATATTATTCTCGACGTATTGATTAAGCAGAGCGCAAATAATATCTGGAAGGCAGTGGATGTGCGCCTAAAAGGCATCACTTACGTGGCGGTTAAAAAACACCAATTTCGTGAAACCATTGAAGAGCGAGGTATTCGAGCATTGATTGCTGATTTAAAGCACAAGAACCACGAGTACTTTGCTGAGATCTGTACCAAAACCAATAGCAGCGGCAGGGCGCCCTGCATGATGAGTACAAACTAACCATGGCCAATATTTTACCGATGCCGCCACTGACCGTGGTCAGTGACTATTCTCCCGCTGGAGATCAGCCCGCGGCGATCAAAAAGCTCGTCGAAGGACTGCAAAATGGCCTTGCTGGTCAGACACTATTGGGTGTAACAGGATCTGGTAAAACCTTTACCGTGGCCAAAGTAATGGAGGCAGTGCAGCGCCCGACTATTGTGATGGCACACAACAAGACCCTGGCCGCGCAGCTCTATGGTGAGTTTAAAAGCTTCTTTCCCAACAATGCCGTTGAGTATTTTGTCTCTTATTACGACTATTATCAGCCCGAGGCCTATGTGCCCTCATCGGACACCTTTATTGAGAAGGACGCCGCGGTTAACTCCCATATTGAACAGATGCGCCTGTCGGCCACCAAGGCGCTGATGGAGCGGCGTGACGTGATTGTCGTCGCCACCGTCTCATCTATCTACGGTTTGGGTGATCCTGAGTCCTATTTAAAGATGGTGCTGCATCTCTCTCGCGGTGAAAAAATTGATCAGCGCGATATCTTGCGCCGCCTTGCGGAATTGCAATACAAGCGCAATGACATCGATTTTGACCGCTCCTCTTACCGGGTTCGCGGTGATGTTATCGACGTCTATCCCGCCGACTCGGACTACGAGGCGCTGCGCATTGAGCTTTTCGACGAGGAGGTCGAAAACCTCACTCTGTTCGATCCGCTCACTGGCGAAGTGCTGCGCAAAGTGGCGCGCTACACCGTCTACCCAAAGTCACACTATGTCACACCGCGCCATACTGTTCTTGAAGCGGCCGACAAGATTAAACTCGAGCTCGATGAACGCCTCACGCAGCTGCGTTCGGTAGACAAGCTTGTTGAAGCCCAACGTCTTGGCGAGCGAGTGCGTTACGACAGTGAAATGATGCGCGAACTCGGTTACTGCAACGGCATTGAAAACTATTCGCGCTACCTCTCCGGACGTGCGCCCGGCGAGCCGCCGCCGACACTATTTGATTATCTACCTGACGATGCGCTGTTGATTATCGATGAATCTCACGTCACCGTGCCGCAGATTGGCGGCATGTACAAAGGTGACCGCTCGCGCAAAGAAACCTTGGTTGAGTACGGTTTTAGACTGCCCTCAGCTCTCGATAATCGCCCACTGCGTTTTGACGAGTGGGAGGCTTTAGCACCGCAGATGATCTTTGTCTCAGCGACACCGAGCCGCTATGAAGCCGCTAACGCCGGGCAGATCGTCGAGCAAGTGGTGCGTCCCACCGGGCTTCTCGATCCCGAAATCGAAGTGCGTCCGGCGCTCAGTCAAGTCGATGACGTGCTCTCAGAAATTCATCGCTGTGTGGCGCTCAATGAGCGTATTTTAATTACCGTGCTGACCAAACGCATGGCCGAAGACCTCACCGATTACCTCGCCGAGCACGGTGTTCGGGTGCGCTACCTGCACTCCGATATCGACACCGTGGAGCGCGTTGAGATTATCCGTGATCTGCGCCTTGGCGAGTTTGATGTGCTGGTGGGCATCAACCTGCTGCGAGAGGGGCTGGATATGCCAGAGGTGTCTCTGGTAGCGGTTTTTGATGCCGACAAAGAAGGCTTTTTGCGCTCCGATACGTCACTGATTCAAACCATTGGTCGCGCTGCACGACATGTGCGCGGCAAAGCCATACTCTATGCCGATAAAATCACCGGCTCCATGCAGCGCGCCATTGACGAGACCGAACGCCGCAGAGCCAAGCAGGTCGAGCACAATACGCTGCATGGTCTGACACCCAAAGGTATTGTCAAATCAGTCGCCGATATTATGGAAGGTGCCTACGCCGGAACGGCGAAGAACAAGCGCGGCAAAAAGGTTGCCGAAGGGTTGGCCAGCTATGATATCTCTGACGCGCCGGTGGCGATTCGCGATGTAGCCAAAGAGTTGAAACGCCTTGAAGAAAAGATGTATCAGCACGCGCGTAATCTCGAGTTTGAAGAAGCTGCTCAGGTCCGCGATGAGATTGGCAAATTGCGTGAGCGCAGCTTGGCGTCTTAGGCGGCGGTTGGTGATTAAAAGCCAGTTAACACAACTGCCGCGCTCTCTTGCCCCGGCCGCAGTGACGAGATCTCAGCCAGCCTGCGGGGGATCCTGCAGCAGCGCTGACGATGACAGTTTGGGACGGTCTCTCGGTTTTATGCGCTGAGAATCTCACTGATTCTCTCTAGGCAGGCTTCCATACTGCTGCGAATAAAGGTTTCAAACACTACCGGTGTAATAGCCGTCTCCCAAATCAGGCGGCAGCCATCTGCATTGGCTATAACTTGCATGCTGGCATGGTGAGACTCTAGGGGCGCAGGGCTTTCAAAGCACGAATATTCCATGCTCCGCTGTTCAGGGTCACGACTTAAAATCCTTTCTTTTATATCACCGGCGCCGGGCAGAGACAGTGAGCGCACTTCACCGTCAAAAGTGCAGCCAGCCGCGCCAGGGACCCAATCGACTCGATCCGGAGTGCCGACTATGGCCCATAGTTGGTCTGCGGAGGCATTGAATTGGTGGTCAAATTTTACTGACATTGAGAGGGCCCGTTGTTGGTTGTTATCGTCGTGAGTCGGGGCCTGATATTAACTGATTGGCTTGTCAGCTGCCAAGTATGGGCGTCATGGGGCGCCCAGCGTTGCTGTGCGTCCAAACTCTGCCGTGGGCATAGTTTGTCGAACGGGGTTCTCGTCCTATCGTCCATTCCGAACTGAAAATAAAAAAGGCCACTTCTTTCGAAGCAGCCTTTTTTATTTTAGTGGCGGACCGGACGGGAGTGATTCAAAAAGCCTAAGGGCTTTTTTCTCCCCTGCGGGGCAGCCTGAAGTCTGTCCAAATCGTCCTCTAGGACGATTAGTGATTCAAAAAGCCTAAGGGCTTTTTTCTCCCCTGCGGGGCGCCCAGCGTTGCTGTGCGTCCAAACTCTGCCGTGGGCATAGTTTGTCGAACGGGGTTCTCGTCCTATCGTCCATTCCGAACTGAAAATAAAAAAGGCCGCTTCTTTCGAAGCAGCCTTTTTTATTTTAGTGGCGGACCGGACGGGACTCGAACCCGCGACCTCCGGCGTGACAGGCCGGCATTCTAACCAACTGAACTACCGGTCCGCATAAACTTTCTAAACTTGGTGGGTGGTACAGGGATTGAACCTGTGACCCTCGCCTTGTAAGGGCGATGCTCTACCAGCTGAGCTAACCACCCACTGAAAGAGGAGCGCATTCTACCTAATTGGGGAGGGCTGTCAAACCTTTTCTATCGCTATATACATATACCGTTGACGGCCCTAAGATACGCCCATTACCAGCCATTTAAAACCGCAAATATGCAGATTTACAAAGAGTTCAATATCGAGGCAGCCCACCGTCTTCCCAATGTTCCAGAGGGGCATAAATGCGCACGTTTACACGGTCACTCGTTCCTCGTTACTATCGAGGTTGAAGGGCCGATTGGCGACAGCAGTGGCTGGGTGATGGACTTCTCGGATATCAAAATCGCATTTGCACCGATCTATGCGCAGCTCGATCACCACTACCTCAATGAGATTGAGGGGCTGGAAAATCCCACTAGCGAAAATCTCGCTATCTGGATCTGGAATAAGCTTAAGCCACAGCTGCCACTACTCAGCTGCATTACCATCAAAGAGACGTGCACTAGTGGCTGTATCTACCGCGGCTAATCTTGCCGTTTGCAGCACTACCCCGCGCACTCAAGAACGACCTTTTAGGTTTCTTTGCTCAACTGTCTGAATGCTCTAGTTGCATCCCAGATCAGGGCCAACAGCATCAGGCTAATGGGAATCAGGCACAGCAACAGCATCTGCTGCCAGGAGATCAGATTAAGCGCCCAGCCGGCCGAGAGTGATGCCAGCGCTTGCAGTGAAAACACCGTGGAATCATTAATCGCCTGAGCTTTAAATTTGTCCGACTCTTTATAGCTGGTGGGTAACAGCGCGGTGCCAGCAACAAATAGGAAATTCCAGCCGACGCCAAGCAGTACCAGTTGCAGCCAGAAGCCAGTGACGCTGATATCGACGTAGCCAATCACAATAGTGGCGCAGTAACAGATGAGACCTGCCGACATAAGCCCTCTAGTACCGAGCCACTTGAATAAAAGAGGCGCTATTAAGGACGGTAGAAACATCGCCGCGATATGGCTTTGAATCACCCACTTGGTGTCTACCAGCGAATGACCATAGGTATGGTGCATGCTGATTGGCGTAGCGGTCATCACAAACGACATCACCACAAAGGCCACTGCAGCACTGGCAACGGCGAGAATAAAACCCTGGCCGGCAATAATCGTTCGCAGAGAATTTACCGCAGTCTGTTTCGTCGTGGTTGCAACAGCGCTTGGTGTATACGCTGTCAGCAGAATCGCGCCGCAAATAATCGACAGTCCGCCGAGCCAGAATGAGCCCTGATAATCGATAGCCGTTATATGTGCCCCGACTACACCCAGTTCCGGGCCTATAAAGGCGGCCACAATGCCGCCCAGCATCACCACTGAGGCGGCAGTGGCGCTGGACTCGAGGGGCACAGACTCCATGGCGGCGAAGCGTACCTGCTGTATAGCTGAATTAGTGACGCCAAGCAGAATGGCCGCCAGACAAAATAGTGAGAAACTGCGCGCTTCTAACGCCATGCTGGCAAGTGCGCAGGCAAGTAGACCGAGCCCCATAAATGCCCATAACCCACGTTTGCGGCCCAAGTGTTGCATGACCCGCGTCGCTGGCACCACACCAATAGCGGTGCCGCAAATGGTTAGCGCGAGTGGCAAGGTCGCCCATTCCTCCGCGGGCGCTAAGTCGCTGCCGACGAGACTTCCCACCAGAATCATTAAGGCCATGATCGATGCTGCCAGCGCATTACTGAGTGTCAGAATCCAGACATTGGTAAAGCCGTTATGGGTTAGATTGGGCAAATTATTCTCGTTAGCAAAGAGTTGATAGGGAAATAACTAGGGCTCTCAATACTGAGGCCTTACCGTTATTTAGCGTAGAGCCAGTATAGCGTGATGCTTTACTGCTGAGAGCTTAGCATGCTGACATCAGGCTAACCTAGTGCAGGCATTGTTTCTCGGCTGGTGGGTAGCAGGGACGTACTCTATGCTTTAAGAGCATGACATGGATTTTTAGCCATGCATTTTACGTTTATTATACTTTTGCTTGATCAACGGAACGATTTTTCACTCATGGAAATAGAGGCGAGCCATTATGCAAAATACTGAAAAACCTAACATCAAAGAAATTGTCTGCGAACATATTCTCAACAATCCGGCCGTAGTGGTCGATAGCGTCGATGTATCGGTGGTGCTCGATAGGCTAAATGTCGATTCACTGGAAAAGCTCTCACTGGCAATGGATTTTGAAGAGCTCTTCGATATTGAGATCTCCGATGAGCAGGTTGAATCATTTACCACCATTGACGATATGATTGCGCATATTAAACAGGCGCTGGCCGCAGAGTCGTCAATCGACGATCTGGCTGACTTGGAGCAATTTATTCGGAAGGAGCTGCAGTCTGAGGCCGAGGATAATTCAGAATCCAAAGAGCCTGCTAGCCAACAAACCTAATTCGGCTTAACGCTGAGTGATTAGTTTGCCGTAACTGCTGTATACTGCTGCGCTCGATTTACACTGTAGATCGGGTATTCAGCAATCTCACTCGTGGTTAACAGTATGGCAGAAGTCGGCAAGTTCAATAAGTTGCAGGTCGTCAAAGAAGTAGACTTTGGTGTCTATTTGGATGGCGGCGAGCTCGACACCATTTTTTTGCCGCAGCGCTATGTGCCGGAGGTCTGTGAGATCGGTGACTGGGTCGAGGTGTTTCTCTATTTTGATTCCGAAGATCTCTTAATCGCCACCACGGAGACTCCTAAGGTCGAAGTAGGGCGCTGCGAAATGCTTAAGGTTATCGATATCAATAATGCCGGCGCCTTTATGGATTGGGGTCTGCCAAAAGATCTGCTCGTGCCCTACAGTGAGCAGCACAAGCCCATGGAAGTGGGGTACTCCTATGTCGTCTATGTGTTCCATGATCAGGACAGTGATCGCATTGCCGCCTCCACGCGACTGCAAGACCATCTCGCAGAAGAGTCTGTGTGGATTAAACCGCGTCAGTCAGTCGATCTGTTGATTGCCGGGCGCACAGATCTCGGTTACAAAGCGGTGATTAATGATCAGTATTTGGGGCTGATTTTCCGCGACGACGCGTTTAGACCGCTAAAGATAGGTGAGCGTCTGCCCGGCTTTGTGAAAAATATTCGCGCTGACGGCAAAATTGATCTGTTGATTTCTCAGGGCACGCTGCAGGGCGATCACGACCTTGGTGAACAGATCATCGAAAAGCTTCGCGCATCAGGGGGTATCTCCACCCTGACAGACAAGAGTGATCCAGACGAAATTTATCGTCAGTTCAAGGTTTCTAAAAAGAAATACAAGCAGGCTCTGGGTACGCTTTATAAAAGCCGGCGCATCACTCTAGCACCGAACCAAATTAAGCTAGTTGAATAGCAAATAGCTTAGCCCGCGTGATTTGATAAGTTTTACGATTCAATTTTCAATGAAAGCGAATAATTAGCGCTGGTACCGCATGATCCTCTATTACAGACTTAGTGCGACAACAGCCTGACAGCCGCTATTGATAAGACTTTAACCCATCCCCCACCACCTTCAATAAGTTTAACTTATATATTTATTTACGTTTTTAATTTGTGTCTCTAGTGCCCCTAGTGGAGTATCGAAAAGATATTGGTGAGAAATGGACTAATAACAAGGGCGATAGATCGCTCGGGGCACATACCAATCGTCGTTAGACTTAATTTTTTTCATATGGGGAGCAACCTATGTTTCGTAAAACCAAAGTAAGCCGAGCGGTTATGTCGGTGATGGCTGCGGGTATTGCAGCGAGTAGCGCTGGAATAGTCAATGCAAAAGGCATCGAAGAAGTTATTGTAACTGCAACTAAAACCGCGGCTAGCACGCAGGACATTCCAGTCAAAGTATCGGCGATTACTTCCGAGAAGCTGAATCAGCTGGGCGTTTCAAATTTTGAAGATTATCTGATCCAGTTGCCTGGCGTTACCGCCGGCGGCAGTGGACCAGGGCAGAATACTATTTACATTCGTGGTGTCGCCTCGACAACCCCAGCAATTTCTATTGCCGGTGTCGCAGGCCTTGCGCCCAACGTTGCTTTTTATCTAGATGAGCAGCCATTGGCACAGCCAGGACGAAACTTGGATGTCTATGCAGCTGATTTGAGCCGTGTGGAAGTTCTTGCTGGACCCCAAGGAACACTGTTTGGAGCCAGCTCTCAGGCCGGTACCGTGCGTTTGATTACCAACAAGCCGGATCCTTCGGCAGCTTACGGTAAGATGAAAATCGGCTTCTCGACCATGAACGAAGGCGGCACCAACAATAATGTTGAAGTGATGTACAACCTGCCAGTCAATGATGCAGTAACTCTGCGTGGCGTGGTTTATCGCGATGACAAAGGTGGCTATATCGATAACGTTCACGGTCTAAGAACTCTCGAAGAGAGCGCGCGTTTCCGCGTTGAAGGTTTTGAGCGTTCTAATGGCGTTCCGGTTAGTGCACGCCGTGCTGGGTTTGAGACGGGTCAGTTTACTGACACCGATGGTGACGGCTATGTAAACTTGCCGGCGACCTTTATTGCTGCAGACAACTCCGACCTGGTTGAAGATGACTTCAATGTGTCAACCTACGAAGGTGCCCGTTTAAGTGCCCTGATTAATCTTGGCGAAGACTGGGATCTGTTGCTTTCTCATACTACTCAGCAATTGGACTCAGACGGTGTATTCTTTACCGACCCTAGCTTGGGCGACCTTGAGATTCAGAGTTGGATCGATGATTCTCTCGAAGATGAGTTCGATAACACCAGTTGGACACTGACTGGCCGGATTGCCGGTCTCGATGTGGTCTACACCGGTGCTTACACTGAGCGTACAGCAGATCAAAATATTGGCTACTCAGACTATATGTTTGTTGGTCAGTATCTGCCTTACTACGTCTGTGACTACTCAGTGACCTACGGTGATGGTACCGGTACCTGTTACGCGCCAGATCTAGTTGTGCCAAGCCACTCTGAAACGGAAGTGACCACGCATGAAATTCGTATCACCACTGATCAGGAAGCCGACATGCGCTTGACGGCCGGTGCCTTCTTTAGTGATACCGAACTGCGGGAACGCAACTCCTTCACCTACCCAGGCAGTGTATTTGCTCAGGGTTGGGGTGGAGCGGGTTCAGGTCCAGGCTTCTCGTCAGTCAACTACTCTTACGGTGACGGCTACCTGTCAAGCCAAGATCCGTTTGCTCCGGGTGAAATTTTCCGTAACGACATTAAGCGCACAGACGAACAGAAAGGTGTGTTTGGTGAGTTGAGCTACGATTTATCCGATGAGCTGTCGGTGACTCTTGGCGCACGTTATTACGATATCACTGTAGACTTTGACGGCAGTGCAAACGGCTCTTTCTACAACTTCTGTGGTAGCGCTAATCCTGACTGTGTTGATGCGCAAGTATTTGGAACCAATATCGCTGATCTGTATAACGGTGACTCAACCATTGGTGGTGAAACGGTTTATCGCGGTACTGCGGTTGAAGATATTCCCGATAAGGCAGAATCGTCAGGCACTATTCTTAAGTTCACTGCGTCGTACAGACCATCTGATGACGTTCTGCTCTATGCAACATTGTCGGAAGGTTTCCGTCCTGGCTTCCTCAACCGTCCAGGCGGCTATACGTCTTCAGATGGCTCTTATACCGTTCCTTTCAACTTCGAAACAGATGAGTTGATGAACTATGAGTTCGGATGGAAGGCTGATCTGCTCGACGGCAGCATGCGTTTCAACGGTAGTGCCTTTATGTCAGTAATTGATGGGCTGCAAACGACGATCTTTGATCCCAGTATTGCAAACCTATTCTTCTCCGATAACTCGGCGGATGCTGAAATCACTGGTGTTGAAATGGATCTGATCTGGGCGCCTGCCAATATTGATGGTCTGACCATCAGTGGTGGACTGTCATTGCTTGATACTGAGATCACCAAGGTATTGGTACCAACAGATGACGTTCGCAAAGGCGATAGCCTGGCATTTGCTCCTGAAATGCAAGCAAATCTCCAGGCGCGTTATGAGTGGAGTCTCGAGGGTGGTGCTATGGCTCACGTCATGCCACACATGTCGCACTCTGCAGAGCAGTACAGCGATATCATCAGAATCAACCGTGACTTGATTCACAGCTGGACCATGCTGGGTATTACAGCTGGTATCACCACAGATACCTGGGGTGCTGAGCTGTTTATCGATAACCTGACTGATGAGCGTGCTGAACTGTCGCGCAACTACATCAACGATAGAGAGCGTGTGTCATATGCGCGACCCCGCACCATGGGTGTCCGTTTGACTTACAACTTCTAGTGTTACTTGTTGTAGTTAGTTAGACTTTAATGCCCCTTTCGAGGGGCATTATTTTTATACGGAGAAATAACAGTTGCTCGATAATTCATCACCTGATAAAAACTCGCCCGAAACCTCTCTGGATGAAGTAAAACGCCTGATTCAGTCAAGCGACTTTGCCGCCGCCGAACAGAGTTTGCAGCAGCTGCTCAGCAGCGAGCCGGACAATCAAGAAGCGCTGTATATGCTTGCGGTTTGCCAGCGTTATCAGACTAATCTCACTCCGGCGCTGAAAACATTGGATGAGTTGAAAAGATTGTCACCTGAACACAGTCGCGCCCACCAGGAAACTGGTCATGTCTACCGCGCACTGAATAATCTCGATGCGGCGCTCGCTGCCTACAGTCGCGCGACCCAGATCAATCCAGCGCTGGAAGCCAGTCTGCGAGCGCAGGTCGATATTCTCAGCGAAACTGGCAGAGCTGAATCGGCAAAATACGTAAAGCGTCAGCTCGACGCTTTACAGGCCTTACCCAAGCCACTGGTCGCCGTAACTGACCTGATCTCTCAGGGCAAACTGGTCAAAGCTGAGCAGTTGTGCAAAGCGTTTATGCAGAAAGTGCCGCGCCATGTTGAGGGGATGCGATTGCTGGCCGATATTGGCAGTCGTTTGGGGGTGCATGAAGATGCCGAGTTCCTGCTTGAGAGTGCAGTGGAATTTGCGCCAGACAATACCAAGGTGCGCACTGACTATATCCAGATCTTACGCAAGCGCCAGAAATATGAGCACGCACTTGAGCAAGCCAAAGTGCTGTTGGAAAAAGACCCGCAAAACCCCCAGTTTCAATCGGTGTTTGCCGTCGAGTCGATGCAGTCGGGTGACTACGATACGGCGCTGAGGTACTTTGACTNGATTCTGNGCAAGCTCGATGAAGATCCCGTCACTTTGACGTCGCGCGGCCACGCGCTGAAAACCCTCGGTCAAACCGACGCCGCCATNGAATCCTATCGACGGGCGATNGCNAAATATCCGGGCCATGGAGAGGCTTATTACTCTCTGGCCAACCTTAAGNTGTTCAGTTTTAACGACGATGAAATTCGCGCTATGGAGCGTCAGGAAGCGGTTCTCGGTATCTCTCATATCAACCGCATCTACCTCAATTTTGCTTTGGGCAAGGCCTATGAAGATCAGCATGCGTTTGACANGGCCTTTGCCCATTACGAACGTGGCAATGGCTTGAAGAAGGCCACTAGTCGCTACAAGCCCAGTGATATTACCCACGAGTTCAATGATCAACAGCGAGTTTTTACCCCCGCCCTGATCGAGCGCCATGCCGACACCGGCTGCCCGGCGCCAGACCCGATCTTTATTGTCGGCCTGCCGCGTTCTGGATCCACACTACTGGAGCAGATCCTCTCCTCCCACAGCCAGGTCGATGGCACCATGGAGCTGCCCAATATGCTGGCGTTGGCGCAACAGCTGCGTCGCGGAGAGCGCATGGGCAGTGTTAGCCGCTACCCCGAGGTATTGACGACACTGGAGCCTGAGCAGTTTGTCCAATTTGGTGAAACCTATATCGATGAGACCCGCATCCATCGAGCATCGGCGCCTTTCTTTATCGATAAAATGCCGAATAATTTCCGTCATATCGGCTTGATTAGCCTGATGTTGCCAAATGCCAAAATTATTGATGCGCGACGTCACCCGATGGGCTGTTGCTTTAGTGGCTTCAAACAACTCTTTGCCGAAGGTCAGGAATTTACCTACGGGCTCGAAGAAGTGGGAACCTACTACAAAGATTATGTTGCATTAATGGACTTCTGGGATCAGGCCTTGCCGGGCAAGGTGTTACGAGTACAGTACGAAGAAGTGGTCGCCGATCTGGATACGCAAGTGCGTCGTATCCTCGACTACTGTGGGCTGCCTTTTGAGGAAGGCTGCATCAGTTTTTATGAGAATGAACGCGCTGTGCGCACGCCCAGCTCAGAGCAGGTTAGGCAGCCAATTTATACCGGCGGTCTCGACCAGTGGCGCAATTTTGAGGACAATCTAGGGCCTCTTAAACAGGCGCTGGGTCCAGTGCTTCAGCGCTATCCAATCATATAATAAATATTACTTTTAGCGGGAGTGAAACTGTGTCCGATCGAATAATGACCGAAGCCGACATTCAGCAATTGGTAACAGATTGTCTGTTAGCGAATGGTTGCAACCAAGATAATGCAGCTGCACTAGCACGCACCATTGGCGCTGCAGAGCGCGACGGCTGCGCCTCTCATGGACTGTTCCGCATGCCAGGCTATATTGCCTCGCTGCGCAGCGGCAAGGTCGACGGCTGTGCCGAACCCAGTGTCGAGCGCATTGCGCCGGCAGTGGTCAAGGTTGACGGCAAGCGTGGCTACGCGCCACTGGCTCTCGAAAAAGGTCGTCAGGCACTGATTGAAGCGGCACAGGAAAATGGTATTGCCGCCATGGCACTGGTCAATGTGCACCACTTTGCCGCACTGTGGGTCGAGGTTGAGCCAATCGCTGAGGCGGGTCTGGTGGCCATGGCCTTTACGACTTACAAGCCGGCTGTGGTGCCGGCTGGTGCCAAGCAACCGCTGTTTGGAACCAACCCCATGTGCTTTGGCTGGCCGCGTGGAGATCAGCCCCCACTGGTGTTTGATCAGGCCTCTGCGTCCATGGCGCGCGGGGAGGTAATGATTGCCGCCCGCGATGGTCATTCGGTACCTCTGGGGACAGGAGTCGATGCCGAGGGCAATCCGACGACTGATCCAGCAAAGATTATCGAAGGCGGTGCGCTGTTGCCCTTTGGCGGCCATAAAGGGTCGACCATTGCGATGATGATTGAACTGCTGGTGGCAGGTCTAACCGGCATGGACTTTAGCTATGAGGCGCAGGTCAACGATAACAATGATGGTGGTCCACCAAATGGTGGTGAGTTTATGCTCGCTATTGATCCCAATCGCTTTGGCGACGGCGATAACTGGTTGCAACACTCGGAAGACTTTCTAGCGCGTCTGGCGGGCATGGACGGCGCCCATATACCGGGCAATCGCCGTTACGCCAACCGCGCGGCTCACGCCAGCCAGGGTATTGCGGTCAAACAGGCGGTATATGATAGCTGTCAGCAGTTTTTACACGCTGGTAGCTGAGAAATTTAACACGCAGCCTGTTTAGATTGGGGCTGGTTTGATGGGCGGTTTACCTTAGGCGCTGCTTTGGGGAATGGTGTTGTCTGCGATGCCTGCTCCGGGGTTGCTGGCACCAGCGCACTCAATCCGAGGTTCGCCAGTTGCTTGGGCACCTCGTCAATAATAGTTTCCACCATCGTTTCTGCCGCCGGTGACAGTGTCCAGGCGCGTCGGGTGATCAAACCAATCTCGCTGGTTTCGATGGGCATTAAAAGTCGCGTAACGAGGCTTTCGTCGGCGGAAGGCACCGCCAGTGATGGCAGAATGCTCACGCCGAGATTAGCTTTCAGCATCGCCATCAATGTGGTGATATTGGGGAAATCAAACTTGGAGGCGGCAAAGTGCTGACGCGTCCGCAGCGTCTTGGTAATGCCGCTGTCGAGAAAGGTTTCATTTTCCAGCTGGTCCCATTGAATCGGTCCAGGTTCACGTGACAGAGGGTGATCGCGGTGACAGACCAGCTTCAGCTGGTCGGAAAACAGCGGTGTGAAGTCTAAATTCTGACTTGGTTGCCAGATACTACCGATGCCAAAATCGACTTCGTTGCGCTCGACCCGCTGCTGCACGCCGCGCGAGCTGTCGTCATCGAGATGTAAATTGATACCGGGATAATTATTGGAAAAAGTTTTGATCATCGGTGGCAGTAAATTGGTTGCCACTGAGGGCACAATGGCCATGCTGACATGGCCCACGCGGCGCTCAGCGGTTGCGCGCAAATCGTAGATAGCCGTATCAAAGTCGCGCACCAAACGCTGAGCAATAGGTAGGAAGTTTTCGCCCTCAGCGGTGGGGGTAACGCGTCGTGTGGTGCGTTCAAGTAATTTGATACCAATAAATTCTTCGAGCTGTTTTATCGCCAGAGTAATCGCCGGTTGCGTGCGCGACAGCTCCTCTGCTGCAAGGTTAAAACTGCCTTGGCGAGCGACAATAATAAACGTTCGCAAGTGGCGAAGAGTGATATTGAGATGTTTCACGAGGCACCTTTTTTATTGTTTTTATAACGTTACTGTTTTAATTATTGGCGATTATAGTGGCGATTAATATAAAAAAACGTCAGTGGAAAAAGATACATTAATTTAGCTTATTTATCTATATGAATATTTAAATAGAATTATCCTCAAGCAAGGTAAAGAATAGAACGTTGAAAAAGTGATAGACAGATCACATAAATCTCTCACGCAGATCACCAAAACATTTTTTAAGAGGGCGGCATGGCTAACGATATTTTTAATAACTACATCAACGGACAGTGGGTTGGCAGCAATGCCGTGATCAAAAATATCAATCCATCTGATATTAGCGATACCGTTGGTGAATATGCTAAAGCCAGCTCCGAGCAGTGCCAGGACGCGATTGCAGCGGCTAACCAAGCCTTTGATGGCTGGTCACAGAGCGGCCTCGAACAGCGTAAAGCGATTCTCGACTTTATCGGCGCAGAGTTGATTGCACGCAAAGAAGAAATTGGTGCGATTCTGGCCCGAGAAGAAGGTAAAACCCTTGCTGAAGGCGTCGGCGAAGTTGGGCGTTCTGGACAGTTTTTTCAGTACTACGGTGCAGAAGCACTGCGTTTGATGGGTGAAAACACCGCTTCAGTGCGACCCGGTGTCGATGTTGAAGTGCACCGCGAACCACTGGGTGTGGTGGGCATCGTTACGCCGTGGAATTTCCCCATGGCGGTAGCGGCATGGAAGGTGGCGCCAGCGCTTTGTTATGGCAACTGCGTGGTACTCAAACCTGCCGAGTTGGTGCCTGCCAGCGCGTGGATTCTCGCGGATATTATCAGCCGCAGTGGACTGCCTGACGGCGTCTTTAATCTGGTGATGGGGTCCGGTCGCGATGTCGGAGAAACCCTCTGTACCTCGCCCGATATTCAGGCCGTCACCTTTACCGGTTCGGTGGCAGTGGGCCGTCATATCGCCCGCAATGCAATCGATAATATGGCCCGCGTTCAGCTCGAGATGGGCAGCAAGAATGCACTTGTCGTGCTTAATGACGCCGACCTCGATATCGCTGTGCAGTGTGCGGTTGCCGGCGCCTATTTTGGCACCGGCCAAAAATGTACCGCGTCATCGCGGATTATTGTCGAGGCCGGTATTCACGATGAGTTCGTTGCAAAAATGACGGCGGAAATCAATAAGCTGGTGGTTGGCAATGCCATGACCCCGGGCGTGCATATCGGCGCCGTGGTCGACGAGCGCCAGTTGCTGCAAAATCTCGAATACATGGAGATGGCGAAACAGGAAGGTGCCGAATTGGTTCAGGGTGGTGAAAGACTACAGCTGGAAACCGAGGGCTTCTTTATGTCACCGGCACTGTTTATTAACACGCACAACAAGATGCGTATTAATCGCGAAGAAGTATTTGGTCCAATAGCCTGCGTGATCAAGGTCGATAGCTATGATGAAGCGCTAGCGGTCTCAAATGACTCAGACTTTGGTCTGACCTCTGGCATTATTACCAGCTCGCTTAAATATGCCGGTCATTTTAAGCGCCACAGTCAGTCGGGCTGCGTGATGGTCAACCTGCCGACCGCGGGCACGGATTACCATGTCCCCTTTGGTGGACGCAAAGCGTCAAGCTATGGCCCTCGCGAGCAGGGTCAATATGCGCGTGACTTTTATACCATTATCAAAACCAACTACAGCAAGCCTTATTAAGGCTACCGAGTAATGTGGGCGATTGATTGAGTCATTTTGAGGGGAATCCGATGCAGCGAGATATGCTCTATATTGACGGCCTCCAGTATATTAACTGGAACCGTCAACTATTCGAGGAAGCTCAGCAGAGTGGCTTAAACGCCATACATGTGACCATTGCCTACTGGGAAAATATTCGCGAGACGCTGGAAAATATCGGCCACTGGAACCGTCACTTCATCGATCATGCTGATCTGATTATGCCGGTGCGCAAGGCTGAGGACATTGTCGACGCCAAGCGTCTCGGTAAAGTCGGTATTATTTTCGGTTTCCAAAACTGCTCGCCGATTGAAGATGATGTCAAGATGGTTGAGATCTTGCAGCAGCTCGGCGTGCGTATTATGCAGCTGACCTACAACAACCAGAGCCCGCTGGCGACCGGTTGCTACGAGGAAAAAGATAGCGGTATTACCCGTTTTGGTCGTGAAGTGATCAAAGAGATGAACCGTGTTGGCATGATTATCGATATGTCCCACAGTGCCGAAGCCTCGACGCTAGAGGCGATCGAACTGTCGCAGCGGCCGATTGCTATCACTCATGCTAATCCCGAGTTTTTCCATCCGGCGCTGCGCAACAAGTCCGATAGGGTGCTACGTGCAATCGGCGAGTCCGGTGGCATGATTGGCTTTAGTCTCTACCCGTTTCATCTGCACAATGGTGGCAACTGCACCCTTGCAGAATTTTGCGCCATGATCGCTAAGACCGCCGATATGATCGGTATCGAACGCATTGGTATAGGCTCTGACCTGTGTCAGAACTGGGACTATTCAACGCTGCAATGGATGCGCAGCGGCCGCTGGACCACCACCGTGGATCACGGCGAGGGTTCCGCGGCCAATTTGACCTGGCCCGATCAGCCGCATTGGTTTAAGAGCTCAAGTGATATCGGCAATATAGCCGATGGCCTGCTGGCCGCAGGGTTTTCTGAGCATGATACCGCCAAGGTAATGGGCCAAAACTGGCTGACATTTTTCCGCGAGTCCTTCGCGCCAGCCGATTCTGGCGTCACCGCCAACTAACTGTTACAGGGCAGATCATGTCTAATCGTCGCCAACACGCTGTGATCATTGATTGGCCGGTATTCGTCCTCAGTGGTGGCTTTTTATTACTCTTTGTCGGTCTTGCAATTGTTGATCTAGAACGACTGTCAACGTTAGTGAATAGTGCCTTTGGCTATGCCACGCTGCTATTCGGCGGCTATTGGCAGCTGCTAATGCTACTTACCTTTTTAGTCGCCGTGCTGGTTGCGAGCTCCTCTTCAGGTCGCGTGCGGCTGGGCAATCTCGATGCGCCAGATATGGATACCTATAAATGGTTGTCGATTATCATGTGCACCCTGCTAGCCGGCGGCGGGGTATTTTGGGCCGCCGCTGAACCCATGGCGCACTTCCTCTCCTCGCCGCCGCTATTTGCCGTCGAGTCAAAGAGTGCGCAAGCCGTGTATCCGGCGCTGGCACAGAGTTATATGCACTGGGGTTTTCTCGCTTGGTCGATCCTCGGTAGTTTGACCGCGATTATTTTTATGTATCTGCACTACCATAAAGGGCTGCCCCTGAAGCCGCGAATTTTGCTCTATCCGCTGTTTGGTGAAAGAGTGTTACATGGCTGGCTGGGAGCCATTGTTGATGCATTCTGTGTTATTGCGGTGGTTTCCGGTACCGTTGGCCCAATCGGGTTTCTCGGTCTACAGGTCAGCTTTGGACTCTCCGAGTTGTTTGGTATTGCCGACAACTACACCACTCAGGTGTTGATTATTGTTGCTCTGATTATTCTCTATACGCTGTCAGCCGTCTCCGGCGTGACCCGTGGCATTCAGATACTGAGTCGATTTAATATCGGCTTGGCGATTTTTTTGATTGGCTTTATATTAGTACTCGGCCCCACGGGATTTATTTTTGATAGCTATATTCAGTCTTTGGGACTGTTGGTCAGTGAGTTTATTCCAATGGCTACGTTCCGTGCCGACAGCGACTGGGTGAATGGCTGGACGGTATTCTTTTGGGGTTGGTTTATTGGCTACGGCCCACTGATGGCCATGTTTATTGCGCGCATCTCACGTGGCCGCACTGTCCGTGAGCTGATTGTCACGCTATCGATCACGGCGCCACTGGTGACCTATTTTTGGTTCACCATTGTTGGCGGCAGTGGCATTGCCTTCGAGCTGGCTAGCCCGGGTGTGATTTCGATACCCTATGCCGAGTCAGGCATGCCTGCGGCATTGTTGGCGATTACTCAGCAGTTACCCATGGGCTTTGTGGTGTCTGGGTTGTTTCTGGTTTTGACCACAGTGTTTGTTGCCACCACCGGTGACTCAATGACCTATACCGTCTCGATGGTAATGACCGGCACCGATGATCCGCCGACCGCTCTGCGGGTGTTCTGGGGAGTGATGATGGGCGTCTTGGCTGCCATTCTGATCTCAATCGGTGCGGGTGGCGTAACGGCGTTACAGTCTTTTATCGTGGTAACGGCAGTTCCGGTATCACTGATTTTATTGCCGTCACTTTGGAATGCGCCCAAAGTAGCGAAAACCATGGCCATAGAACAGGGCCTGATCGAACCATCAAATGGGTAATATGCTGTGCAGATAGATCCGCAGTTAAAAAAACAACAAACAGGCAGCGATACAACGGTTTTGCCGCTGCGTCCTGCCAGCCAGGTTATGCAGCTTGAACGTCTGGGTAGCTTTCATCAATCGCGGTTGAGCTTTATGCGCACGTTGGTGCGACGCATGACGTCGGAGAACTGGCAGATTAGCAGTCCGATATTTGATCTCGACGAGCAGGGTTATGGCACGGTGGTCTACCAGGTCGAGGCAAAATATGGCACCTTTAGCTTTGTGCTGTTCTCCCATTACCTAGATCCAGAAAATCGCAATGATCGCGTTATCGCCAATCAGTGGGATCTGACCATGGCACTATGCGAAGGCACAGTCGATGCTGAGCAGCTCGAGTTTTTACGTCTCAATGTTCCCAAGCAGGAAGCGGGCCGAGTCGACTCTCGGGTGCTGGTGTTATCGCGCGCCAATCGCAGCGAGCGAACCTTTGATTATGTGGTCAATGAGTTGACCCATGGACGCCAGCCGAATGTCGATGTGATTGCCGAAGTGGGTTATCTGTATCGCACCACAGCAGCCTACGGGAGCGGCAAGCTGGGGATGGCCGACTGGGAAAAGGTTCGCACCAAGCACCGCGATTTTGCACGCCCCTTTGCGGCAGAGATGTTTACCTGTTTTATGCTGCGCCATTTTAGTATGCAGCAGGCCGATTATTTAGCGGCACAGCGCGCACCAAAAATAGCCCAGACGCTGCATGAAGATATTAAACGCTACATAGGTATTGGTAATTCCACTGGCCTCGGCATGGCACCGTTTTTAATTAATCATCCGCTGTTAATCAATCAGTGGGTTGAGATGCGTGAAACGGCACTCGCCACTGTGGTGGCCGCCGGTGAGTCAGGTGTCGATGAAGCCACTCTCGCGGAGTTGGCTATAGCAACGCAGCGGGTGATCCAGCATCTGGGCGAGATTATTACTGCTGATGAGCGGCAAAATAACTCCAATGTACTGGTGCGCGAGGAGTTGCAGACGCTACACCTCTGGCTGCAAGATCAGGGCGCTGTTGTGGCGGCCAATCATTTTGCCTGGGCNGATCTTATTCACTACGCCGAGAAGCACTGGCTGATAGAAACCCAAGAAGTGATCAACACACTGCTAATTGAACTCTACCCGCAGCTGGTTGACGGCTTGGAGGAGCAGATGGGGGTGGAAGAATCACAGCAGATAACGCCTGAAATGTCAGTCGCTCAGCTATTGCAGATTATTGAAGACAAATATGATTGGGCGCTGGCAATAGACTTTAGTCGATATGAGTCTATGGGTGTGTTTTGGTATCGCTCAGAAGAGAAGATGGAGCCACGCCTCGGACAAACCAATATTGATCTGGGTATGGAAAAAGAAATGCCGCTGGATATTGGCCGCCGGGTGCGTGAATGTTACGACTGCGGCAGCGATTATAATCAACGCTTTCCGCATCAGAACGTTGCGCACTTTATCGTGCAGAACCCAAATTACAGTGGCACCGTTGCCCGCATTCAAACTATGGCCGAGAAACATTACGGTGAGATTCGCGGAAATCTGGTGGATATAGGTGTGCTGCCAATTCATTTGCTGCGCTGCAAGTTGTCTTTTTTTGGCGTCAGCAAATTTGACCCGCGCTCACGTCTCTGGGTACGCAATACCATGTTCCAGGGTGCTCCGCTGATCAGTGATTTTGGCAAACCCTTTGTCGATNACTGGCAGTTTCCTATTAAACCTATACTGACGACTCGTTAAGCGCCATGAAAGTATCTAAGAATGAGCTAATGGCTTCACTCAAGAAGGCATTTGAAGGCTTGGGTTTCCAGCCCGGTGACTATCAAGATGCGGCGGATATGGTGGTCTGGTTAGAGACCCATGGTTTTGACGGTTTTGACCAGTTGCAGGGGGCCCTGGCCTATTTGAACACCACCGCACCGATCCATGCCGATCTGGTATTTGAGGATGGATATAATTCTGTGCTGGATGGCAAAGGTAGTTCTGTTTTGCTGTGTGGCAGTGAAGCTGTTGATCTACTCAGCTCACAGATAATGCCGGGGTATTGCGCAGCACTAGAGCTTATTAACTGTTTCAATCGAACATTTATTATTCAGCGACTGATTAAAGCGGCGCAGCGAAATCGTGCATTTATTGCTTACTGGCGGCGGCTTGATTACTGCGTCAAAGTATCGGTTGCAGCCGGTGGCGAACTCCCTGAGTATCAGACTTTTTCGATAACTGAAGTGATTCAGCCACAATTGCTAAGGATATTTTGCGGCGCGGATCTTGAGAGTATTGAAAAGCAATATGCCGCGCAGCTAGTGTTTGGCGAACTACTTGAAAGCTATTCTGCGACAACGATGATGGACTGTTACAGGGATTCAGTAGAGCAGGGGATAGAGATAGACGAAGCCCTGTGGCAAACCCTCGATGAATTGGTTGCCAGAGTGCTGGTTGAATCCACCGACAGTTCTCGCGCAGGTGCAGGCTAGTAAGACCCGTTTGCGCTCAGGTCAATACCGCGCATTTTGCCCCTGATGTATCACCCAGCTGCGAAAGGCCTGCACATGACGTTGAATCGGCTTGTTTGAGGGAATCGCGATAAAGAATGCTTCCTCGGTGGTGACGCCTTCTGCAAAAGGTTTAATCAGTCGCCCAGACTCCAACAGGGTCGCTGCCAGCGAGGTGCGACTGAGGGCAATGCCGTGTCCCTGCACCGCCATTTCCATGGCGGTAATCAATGAGTCAAAGTGAATGCCCTGCGAGGCATCAATGCTGTGATGACCGAGTTTATTGAGCCAATACCCCCACCCCTCTTCGTAACCGATGACATGCAACAAAGTATGCTCTGCGAGCTCTCTGGCAGTTGCCGGTGGCGGCGTATTTCTGCTTAGCTGATCGCCACTTAAAAGCTTTGGGCTGCAGACCGGAATCAACTGGTCCCAGGTTAACCGATCACTGATTAAATCGGGCCACATCCCTTTGCCATAACGAATTTCGATATCCGCTTCTTTGTTGACCGAGTCCAGCCAGATGTTACTCGTGAAGCGCAGATCAATATCCGGGTAGTGATGGCGAAAATCGGCCAGCCGCGGCGCCAACCAGGTGTTAAAAAACACCAGATTAACGCGCACGGTCAAGGTGTGGCTGCGCTCTTTACCGAATACTTCGTCGGTGACGACAGCGAGCTTCTCAATCGATTCGCGCACCCCGGGAATATAGGCGCGCGCGGCATCGGTCAACTCTAGACCGCGCGGNAAACGTTTAAACAAGGCACAGCCGAGTTGCGACTCAAGCCCTTTGATCTGCTGACTGATGGTGGCCTGCGTCATATTCAGCTCAGCCGCCGCCAGCGTGAAATTAAGGTGGCGCGCGGCAGCTTCGAATGAGCGCAACCAATTGAGCGGGGGTAGTCTTTTTTTCATTAGTATGCCTCTTGGTTAGCCCGTCACACTGTCTGGACCATCAATCAGTGAACCCAGCTCAGCCGCGGCTGTGCGCAGGATATCACTATAGCTAAGCAATTGGTCGAGGCTTTTACGCAGCACCGGTGCGTGAATAAACAGGCAGGCGCAGAGCCGCCCCTCGCGGTCCAAAATGGGTACCGCGCAGCCGACCATGCCATCGACAAACTCTTCGTTATCGGTGCCAATCTTGCGGTTTTTAATCCTTGCAAGGTCGGCCTCCAACAGTGTCACATCGACAATCGTATTGCGCGCATATTGGCGCAGTGGTAGATGACTAATAATTTTTTGCCGACGCTGCCTGGGCAGTGAGCTGAGATAGAGTTTGCCACTGGCAGTGCACCAAGACGGCGTGTGGCTGCCGACCTGTAAGTTGAGCTGCAGTGGCCAGTCCGACTGNACGCGGTCGTAGTAAATCATTTCGCTGCCATTGGGTATGGCAATGCCACAGGTCTCGCCGATCTGTTCAGTCAACTGTTGCAGAATCGCACGACGTGCGGCGCTAAACCGTTGGCTGTGCAGGACACCCCAGGCGACACCGTGCATGCGCTCGCCAGGGATAATCAGACCACGCATATTGGTCTGCACAAAACCATCGGCCTCGAGCTGATTGAGCAGGCGGTGAATGCTCGGCTTGGGGATATCCAACAGGCAGGCGAGATCGGCTGGCGACAACGGTCGCTCAGCCTTGGACACTGCCTCAATGATCTCCATCACACGACTGATGGTGGAGCCTTTTTCTCTCACGCTGGTTTGCATGGGCGTCACTCGGTCTATCTCGATTAACTCATGGTCGGCATGGAGAACAGCGCACCCTCACGGACACCGGCAGATGGCCAGCGCTGAGTGATGGTTTTACGCTTGGTATAAAAACGCACTGCATCCGGNCCATAGGCGTGCAGATCGCCAAACAGTGAGCGCTTCCAGCCGCCGAAGCTGTGATAGGCAACCGGTACTGGCAGCGGGATATTAATGCCCACCATGCCGACTTGAATATTATCCGAGAAATAGCGTGCCGCTTCACCGTCACGGGTGAAGATGCAGGTGCCATTGCCGTATTCATGGGCATCGATCAGATCCATCGCCGCCTGCATGCTGTCGACGCGGATCACCTGCAATACCGGGCCAAANATTTCTGCCTTGTAGCTTTCCATCTCGGCAGTGACACCGTCTATCAGCGTGCCACCGACAAAGAAGCCATTTTCGTGACCGGCTATATTGGGCTTGCGACCGTCGACAACAATGGTTGCGCCTTGTTCTTCGGCACTGTCGATATAGCCAATCACCTTATGCTGGTGCTGCTGGGTAATCACTGGCCCAAAGTCATTATTACTGTCATCGAATGGCCCGACCTTTAGCGCGTCCATGGCCGTGGTCATTTTGCTCACCAGCGCATCGCCGGCGGCATCGCCAACGGCCACTGCAACAGAGAGCGCCATGCAGCGCTCACCGGAGGAGCCGAAGGCGGCACCCAGTAGTTGATTGACCGCGTTATCCATATCCGCATCGGGCATCACGATAGCGTGATTCTTTGCGCCACCGAGCGCTTGGCAGCGCTTGCCATTGGCGTTTGCGGTAGTGTAGATATACTCGGCGATGGGCGTGGAACCAACAAAACTGATCGCTTTGATATGGTCGTTATGGAGCAGTGTATCCACCGCTTCTTTATCGCCATTGACGACATTCATGACGCCGTCGGGAAGGCCGGCTTCCTTCAGCAGCGAGGCAATAAATAGCGTCGAACTGGGATCGCGCTCAGAGGGCTTGAGAATAAAGCAGTTGCCGCAGACGATAGCCATTGGGTACATCCACAGCGGCACCATGGCAGGAAAGTTAAAGGGCGTAATGCCGGCGACCACACCCAGCGGTTGAAACTCACTCCAGGAGTCAATGCCCGGCGCAACATTTTTACTGTGCTCGCCTTTTAACAGCTCTGGTGCGCAGCAGGCGTACTCGACATTTTCAATACCGCGCTGCAGTTCGCCAGCGGCATCGTGGGAAATTTTGCCGTGCTCTTCACCAATCATCTGGCAAATTTTGTCGGCGTGTTGCTCGAGCAGATCTTTAAATTTAAACATTACCCGTGCGCGTTTGATCGCCGGGGTGTTGCGCCATGCAGGGAAGGCCGCCTGCGCTGCAGCGATGGCTTCCTCAACGGTGGCTTTGGAAGCCAGTGCCACCTGCTTGCTGACTGCGCCAGTGGACGGGTTGTAGACATCCTGAGTGCGTTCGCCGTCCGTGATAATGTGACCGTTAATAAAATGTCCGACAGTGGTCATGTTTAATATCCTCGCAAAAAAATGTTAATGATTAAAAAATTGTTTATTAAAAAAGGCGCTACCAAAGTTTTTTATAGATTTGAATAATCTCGTCGGCGCTCGGCACGCGGGGATTATTGCCCGGCGAACCCGAGGCCAGGGCCTGCTCGGCCATAATCCCTAGATTGCCAAAAAAGTGTTCGCGCGAAATACCAAACTGCTCAGGCGTGGGCACGTTTAACTCCGCATTGAGTGCGTAGAGCTCGGTCATCAGTTTGGCATTGGCCTGATCATCGCTGTCACTGACCTCAGCGACACCCATGGCACGGGCACAGTCAGCGTAGCGCGCTGGCGCAGCAGGAATCGAGTACTCGGTGACCGCGGGCAATAGCATCGCGTTAGAGAGTCCATGCGGCACATGATAAAAGGCGCCAATTGGCCGACTCATGCCGTGCACTAGGGCCACCGAGGCATTGGAAAAGGCGACGCCGGCCAATGTTGAGCCGAGCATCATGGCCTCGCGCGCGTTGCGATCACTACCATCGTGGAAGGCGCGACGCAGATTGGGTGCCAGCAGCTTCATGGCGGCAATCGCCTGCGTGTCGCTGTAGAGACTCGCTTTCTTACTGACATAGGCTTCCATGGCATGAGTCAGTGCATCGATGCCGGTATCCGCAGTGGTTCGGGATGGCAGACTGAGGGTTAATTCGTAGTCCACCAGTGCCGCGGTGGGCATAAAACCAATGCCGACGCAGAGCATTTTTTCGTCACTGGTTTCATCGGTAATAATGGTCACGCGGGTTGCTTCAGAGCCGGTGCCGGCGGTGGTCGGGATGGCGATAATGGGCAACCCCGGCTCGCTGACCACGCGCGGGAACTTATAGTCGCGCATCACGCCGCCGTATTTTCCAAGAATACTGATTGCCTTGGCGCTGTCGATGGGGCTGCCGCCACCAATGGCGATAATCGAATCATAGCTGCCATTGCGCACCATCTCGACACCGGCCTGAATTGAGCTCACGGTGGGTTCGGGGACGGTGTCATCAAACACATCGGAGACAATACCCAATGCCGTGAGACTCTCCTGAATGCGCGCCACATACCCCAATTGCACCATCATTTTATCGGTGACGATTAAGGGCCGCTGGCATTCCAATGCTTTGACGATGGTGCCAGCTTGCTGGCTGGCGCCGGCACCGACTTGCAGGATGCGCGGCAGAATTATTTGTGTCGAACTTGCTGTAGACATAGCGACTACTCCACTACTTCAGTTATGGTTTTTGTTGGTTGTGGTAACGGTTGTTGTCCCTCGGCATAAAGCGATTTACACAGCCCGTAGGTGGATAGCATAAGCACCACGGAAAACGGCAGTGCTGCGATGATCGAAGCGGTTTGCAGGGCCTCCAGTCCACCGGAGTAGAGCAGCACGGCAGCCACGGCACCAATCGCCACACCCCAAAAAATGCGCAGCTTTGCCGTTGGTTCGTCACTGCCCATTGAGATCAGTGTGCAGATAATCAGGGTTGCCGAGTCCGCAGAGGTAACAAAATAAGTCAACAGCATAACCGTGCAAATAGTCGCCATGAGACCAGTCATCAGCATGCCGAGATCGAGTAGCTCAATGGTTTTAAACAGTGCCGTAGTGCGATCGGCATTCACTGCAGCGGTGACGCCGCCATCGCCAAACATCTCAATATGCAGAGCAGTATTGCCAAAGATGGTGATCCAAAGAATCGTCAGCACAGTGGGTGCCAGCAATACCCCGAGTACAAACTCGCCAATGGTACGTCCGCGCGAGATACGGGCAATAAACATGGCAGTAAAGGGTGACCAGGCAATCCACCAGCCCCAGTAAAAAATCGTCCACCAGCTCTGCCACTGAGAGTCGCGGTCAGGGTCGATCCAAACTCCCAGGGCTGGTGAGTTCACCAGGTAGTCGAGACTGTTGGTGGCAATTGAACTAAGCAGATAAAGAGTTGGGCCAAAGACAAAAAATAGCGCCAAAATAAGCAGAGTCAGTTTCATATTCAGTTCGCTGAGAATGCGAATGCCGCGATTGATGCCGCTCAGTACTGACAGCGTTGCGACCACCGAGATCACCGAGATCAACAATATTTGAGTGGCGATGGATATCTCAATGCCGAGCAGATAGCTGATGCCGGCATTCATCTGTTGAGCGCCGAGCCCCAGTGACGTGGCAATGCCAAATACGGTACCGAGTACCGCCAGCAGATCAGCGATAAAGCCAATCGGCCCATGGATGCGCTCTCCAAATACTGGATAGAGAGCTGAACGAATCGATAGCGGCAGTCCTTTGCGGTAGGAGAAATAGGCGAAGGTCATGCCGAGTACGGCATAGAGAGCCCAGCCATGCAGTCCCCAATGAAAAATTGAAATGCGCATGGCGATTTGGGCCGCCTCGGCGCTCATGCTCTGGCTGGCATCAATAAACGGGTTATTTTGAAAGTGCGTAATGGGCTCGGCAATACTCCAGAACAGAATACCGATGCCGATGCCGGCACCAAACAGCATCGAGAACCAGGCAAAATAGCTAAACTCGGGTTTGTCTGAATCGGCTCCCAAGCGAATCTTACCGTACTTGCTGAACACTAAAAGTACGGCAAAGATCAGATAGAAGTTCATGATCGCGATGTAGTACCAATCGAGCTGCGAGGAAATAAAATCCCGCGCGCGATTAAAAACAGAGCCGGCATAGTCCGGGCTGATCACAGTAAACAGTACAAAGGCAACAACAGTTAATGCTGACCCCAGCGCCATGATCGGATGACTACCTGAATTCAGGGACATGCGTTTCGATAGCTCGGTGTTTGGCAGATTTTTTTGTTCCGCGTCCATGGTCGTCGCGCCCCTCTTAGATATGGTTCTATTTTTAGGTTTTATGGCAGCGATACTACACTGCTTTTCGACGTTTAAACAGCATATCGATACGATTTGTATTGTTTTAAATAAAAATACGATACAGGTATTAAAAAAAACGACCCATAACCCTAAAATTCATTGTGACTCGCGGTTAAAACCGCGCTAACGCGACCGGTGTCACAGCCCTTATTAGTATCAGCTAATGGCTCTACAGGCCACTGTTTGTGGGGCTTTCAGCTTTTCGTCGTGGACGCTGTTGAGGCATAAAAAAAACCGTGCCTGAGGCCAATTTTAAATTGATGGTATGGCCAATACTTCGCTCTTACTATGCCGCCCATTAACGGCTATCTCAGTGTTGACCTTGACGAAAAAAGAGGGTCCAACAAAGGGCTTTCACAAAAGCCCGAAAGAGCATGGCTAACAGAATAAGAACAGCGATTTTAAAAGGGTAGTAAGCCATGCAAAAACACTCTCAGCTCCCACTGGTTGGCGTTCGCGTCGTTGACTTCGGTCAGCAGATAGCTGGACCGGCAGTTGCCATGGTCTTGGCCGATCTGGGCGCCACTGTTATTCATATCGATCCCCCGCAGGGTCCGCAGTGGGACCATGCTGCCAATGCGATCTTAAATCGCAACAAGAGCTGCCTGCGTCTCGATTTGAAAAATCAACAGGGGCTGTCTGAGGCGCTGAGTCTTATCGAGCAAGCTGATATTGTGATTGAATCATTCCGCCCTGGTGTGATGGAAAAGCTCGGCGTCGACTTCCAGCAGTTGCGCGAGCAGCGCCCGCAATTGATTACCCTGTCCATGCCTGGCTTTGCCAGCAATGATCAGTTGCGCCGCGACTGGAAAGCCACCGAAGCGGTAGTGGCTGCCACGGCGGGTGCGTTCACCGATATGGGCTTTAACCGAATATTGATGGGCCTGAATCCGTGTTTTTCACCGCTGCCTCTGGGTTCTTCTTATGCCACCTGTCTCGGAGCCAGCGCACTGGCACTGGCGTTATTTGGTCGTGAAAAAACCGGTAGTGGTGACAGCATCGAAGTACCTGTAGTCGCGGCGATGATGGAAGGGCTTTCCTATAACTCTTACGTTGTCGACGGACTGCCTGAGCGTTATAAAACCATGCGCGAACTGGAAATCGAACGTCGCCGCGCAGCGAATATTCCTTTCGATGTGAGCTATGAAGATCTGCAGGAATACCTCGATCCATTCTATCGCACCTATGACTGTGCCGATGGCCGCAAGTTTTACTGCGTCTGCCCCTCGCACCGCACTCACGCCCGACGCTGCCTAGAAGTGCTTGGCCTCTATGAAGAGCTGGTCGCCGAAGGGCTGCCGGAAACCTCTGACCTGCACCAGCCAGTGAGCCAGTGGGACGGTGAGACCTCTATTGGTGTTTATCCGTTGCCAAAAAAGTGGGCAGATATTATTGCTGAGAAAATGAAACTGGTATTTCTCACCAAGACCTCAGATGAGTGGGGGGTTATCTTTGGTGAGGGCAAAATTCCTGGCGCACCACATCAAACGACCAACGAATGGGTCAATAGCGAACACTGCAGCAGCGCAGGTCTAATTGTTGAAGTCAACGATCCTGAGTACGGCCTGATGAAGCAGCCTGGTCCAGTCGCCTGGCTGGAAGAGTCGGCTCACCTGATGCTGTCACCAGCGCCACGCAAAATGGTTAGTTTCGACGTCGCGTTGCAGTTGTTAAAAGAGGTTGCGGCGGCAGAGACGGTGACCCGGCCAAAGGTCGGTAGTGGCGATGCGCAGACAAATCTGATGGATAAAACCGGTTGGCTGGATGGCATACGTATTCTCGATTTAACCAATGTGATTGCCGGACCGCACTCGTCAGCCTTTTTGGCGCGCTTTGGTGCAGAGATTATTAAACTGCAGTCGGTGGTGCCGACTTATGATCCGTTGATTGGGACTCTGTTTGCGTTTCAGTCCGATATGGGCAAGCGCAGTGGCCTTATTGATATTAACCAGCCTCAGGGTCGAGAGGCCTTCGAACGACTGGTACGCACGGTCGATATGGTGGTTATCAATGCCCCTGAGCGGCAGATCGCCGGCCTCGGTCTCGATCACGATAGCTTGCAGAAAATTAATCCCGGCGTGCTGTTCTGTCGCCTCGATTGTCTCGGTGGCCCAGTTGCTGGTCCGAAGACCAATTACATCGGTTACGACGATATTATTCAGGCCAATAGCGGCATTATGTCCCGCTTTGGTGGCGTTGAGACGCCAGAGGAACACGCCCACTTGGGTACCCTGGATGTCAACTGCGGGTTTGCCGGTGGTCTGGGTATGGCCGTGGCACTCTACCATCGATTGAAAACCGGTCATGTCGCGCGTGCGCGCACCTCCCTGTCGGCGGTGACCAATCTGGCACAGCTGCCATTCTGTTTTGATTACGCCGGGCTCGAGCCGTTTAATGAGCCATCGGGCCGTGCGGCGATGGGCAATCATGCGCTGTCACACTTTTACAAAACCTGGGATGACTGGATTTTTATCGATGCCAGTGAAGCCGATCTTGAGCGCTTGGAAACCACTGTGCCCGGTCTGCAGGGCATTACTGTGACCGCCGATATTCAAACGTTCCTCACTGTGGCGTTCCAACAGGCTTCGTCAGATGAGTGGGTAAAGCGTTTTGTTGCGGCTGATATTGCTGCCGCCCAGCCGCAGTCAATTGAGACTTTACGTTCCATGTACAGCCGTGAAGCCGATGGTTTTGTTGGTACTGACTTGGGCAGTTTTTCCTTCTCGATTCACGCTGANCATCCCAGCGGTCACTGCTTAACGCAAATTGACCACTATGCAATTCGGCCGACTAATAGCTTGATTAGATCCGTTTCGCCAACCGAGCGCCATGGTCAGTCAACCCGTGAGATTCTCGCGTCAGTGGATTATTCGGCGACTGAAATTGATGCCATGATCGAAAACAAGGTGGCTGCGTTGGGTTGGACGGATGAGCATTTGCCGTCAGATAATGGCGAGAAGTCGTATGTTATTGGCAGTGTAAAAGTCCCGCTGACACCGACATCAGAACTGTTAACCGATGTCGATGACGATCCCGGATTGATTGTTTAACGGGCTTTATATCGCCGGCATTTCGTCGATCGCATAGGCTTGCTGTGTTAGCCAGGGGGCTATCTTTTCCAGTTGCGGGACAATCTCGTTGCTGTAGAGCGTGCGGCAAATATCAGCGCTTATTTGCGGAAGTTTGCCGAGCTCATCCGGACGGCAGAGCAGGGTCAGGTAGCGCGCATGATTGCCCCTGGCCAGCGGCATAACATGGACGTCATTGAGCAGCTCTGGGTAACGTACCATGCACAGTCCGGTGACAATCGACCAGCCGTGACCGGACTGTACAAAGCGCAGCAGAGTTTGCGTGCTGTCGAGTTCATAGTTGGTCATTAGTTTAATATTCATGCGCCGTGCAATAAGATCGGTCAAGGCACCGAGTCGCGACTGACGGTTGTACTGAATAAAGGGCAGGTTCTCTGCCAACCACTCAATATCAAGTTCTTTTTGCTGAACGCACTGCTTCGACACCAACACCACAAATGGATCGCGTAACAGCGGGTAGCGCTGCAGTTGCGGGTGTTCATCGAGTGGGTCCCCGGTAATCAATAGATCCAGATCGCGATTGAGCAGTGCTTGGGTGAGCGGTGAGACGAGTCCGGTGCGCAGGGCGAGCCGAGAGGTAAAGGGCTTGAGTTGCTGCATAAGTTGCAGGCCGGCGACGTCGCAGAAGGAATCGACCATGCCGACATTGAGTGGTATCAAGCCGCCTTTGGAGGCCATGCGCACGTCGGAGAGCATACGTTGGGTGTCTTCGATCACTTGGTTGGCGTAGTCTTTGAGTACCTGGCCGCTGGGGGTGAGTTTGATTGGTCGCGAGCGAGTGATAACCAGTTGCGTGTCGGTTTGGATTTCCAATTGTTTGATGGTTTGCGAGACAGCGGATTGGGTGATGCCAAGTTGTTCGGCGGCCTGAGTCAGGGTTTCTGAATTGGAGACCGCGGCAAAGATTTTTAACGCGCCGATTTCGATATTTTTATTATTTTTCATGGCGCCAGTATCGTATTTGGCTGGCTGGTTTGCAATCAGCCACAGGGCAAGTTTTGTTGCTATTTTGAGCCTTGCTCGGTCAGCATGACAACATAGCGCGGCCAGGACATCAGCAGCGCGTCGTCAGCAGTCGCGCAATACCGGAACACCGATTGCTGCACCATCAAACTCGATCATCGCATCGAGCAGGCTATCCCACAAAAACTCTATTGAGCTGCTGTCGCTAAAGATGGAATAGGCGAGTGTATCGCCGTGGTCGTTGCGCACCAGCACGCCGTTGACTCTGGCGACTGAGGTCTGGGCGACTTCGCCGTTGGCAAATTTATGCGC
>JGI20156J14371_10000497_pt1 | contig 34182 bp, 25 predicted proteins | sample COG_06_FD_14371 | JGI IMG/M metagenome (IMG submission 14371)
TACGCGATGTCTCAAGGCGGCAATGTTTACCGGATTCACATCCCAACCGGCGCTATGACTTTCATCCAACCGAACCACCCCGACAGTACAGAGCTGCGCTACAATTGGAATGCAGCCATCGCTGCCGATCCCTTCAATGCTGAAGGACTGTATTTCGGGAGCCAATTCGTGCACCACAGCACGGACCGGGGCCAGTCGTGGACCATTCTGTCGCCCGATTTGACGACCAACGACCCTGAGAAGCAAAAGCAGACGGAGAGCGGTGGACTGACCACGGACGCGACCAACGCCGAGAACCACACCACGCTCTTGTGCATTACCCCTCATCCAAAGCGTGCACAGGAAATCTGGGCCTCATCGGACGACGGCATGCTCCACCGCACAGTCAATGGTGGCGGCGCATGGGAGTCTTTGGGCAGCCGCTTGAAGGGTTTGCCAGAGGGCAGTTGGATTCCGCAAGTGCGGATTTCTCCGCACAACCCCGATGAGGTCTATGTAGTGGCCAACAACTACCGCCGCAACGATTGGGCGCCTTACCTCTACCGCACCCGAGATGGCGGTGCCAAGTGGGAGCGCATCATTGACGGAGACGATGTATTGGGCCACGCCCAATGTGTTCTTCAAGACCCTGTAGAGCCGAACCTGCTGTGGTGCGGCACTGAGCAGGGGTTGTGGTGGAGTTACAATGGCGGAGACAGCTGGCAGCGTTGGACCGATGGTGTTCCTGCGGTTCCGGTGCGGGACATCGTGTTGCAGGAGCGCGAGTCAGATTTGGTCTTGGGTACGTTTGGACGTGGCGTTTACGTGATCGATGGATTGGAGGTGGTCCGTGCCTATGTCCGGGCGGGAGCCGATGAGACTTTTGGTGGTGCGGCTTGCACCATGTTTCCCCCCGATCCTGGGGTGATGGCGGAGTGGCGCCGCCCGGCTGGAGAACGGTTCCCTGCTGATGGGTATTGGTCTGCCGACAACAAGGGTCGTGGAGCGCGGGTGCATTGTTATTTCAACCCGGACAGCCTTGAGGCTGTGGGCAAGGGTGAAGCTTTCTTGTTGCATGTGCTCGATGCCGGCGGCGATACCGTGCGCACCATGGAACCCGAGCCTGAAGCGGGCATGGATTGGATGCGATGGGACATGCGCGGAACGGGAACGTTCTGGCCTTCTCGCCGCAAACGAGACAAGGACGCCCGCCCGGGTGGGGGATTCCCCGTGGAGCCGGGCACCTACCGCATGGTCTTGGAATTGAAAGGCGATTCGACCTCGGCCATTTGGGGAGAGACCAATGTGGAGGTCATGGCCGACCCCCGTCGCTCAGCTGCTTCCGACGTGCGGGACGCCCAGCGTGCCCACATGGAAGAGGTCTATGGAGTGGTCAACCGCGCAGATGCGGTCTTTGAGGAACTGAAGCGCATGCGCCGCGCTGGTGATGCTGTTTCCGACCGCATGAGCCACGCCAAGCGCGCGCTGGCCAAGGGAGACACCACTTACAAGCCGGTCAAGACTCTGGCCGATTCTTTGGATGGCGAGTGGACCGCGTTGGATGAGCGCTACTTCACACCTGAGGGGTTCAATGGTTACGATGCCGAGGTTCGGATTCAGGACCGCGTGTGGCACGCGATGAGCTATGCCGATGGTGGCATGGAAGCTCCCGGAGCCAATGCACAGGACGCGCTGAAAGCTTTGGACCGCGCTGTCATTGCTGCAGAGCAACACCTCGAGCGCATTCGGGGTGGCGTATTTGCCGAGTGGCGGACGGCGGTGGAATCCACCGATTGGCCCGTATTCGGGGAGTTTGAAGAATGAGGGAGCCGGCCCCCGATACACCATCGGGGGCCGGATGCCGCTCAGTCACATTCGTTGGCGAATTCGCCCAGCACGAGCAATAGGTCGGCCACGGTTGTGCCGCCATCACCATTGATGTCGGTGGGACAGGTGTCAGGCTCGGATGGTCCACCACCGCTTCCTGCACAAGCCCCTTGCGTCCAACTGACCAATCCACCGAAATACATGGCGTAACACGCATTGGCATAGGTCATGCCATCGCACCCGCACACCGGATCGTATTCCTCCGTGCAGGGGTAGTACGGGTTGATCAGGGTGGGCAACACGCAGGTATCCCAAATGCAGGACCCATCGTCCACTGTGGCGTCGGGGTCATAGTTGACCGCACTGGGGTTGGTGCAGCCCTCCACTTCTGTTGAGCCGCAAGGCCCAGGCGTCCAATACTGAATGCCGTGTACCATCTCTGCAAAGCAGGAGTTGGTGTAAGTCACCCCATCACAGCCACATACGGGATCGTACACTTCAGGGCAGGGATAGGTGGGGTCGCTTGGGCCATAGCAGTCGCTTTCGTAGATGCAGGAACCATCGTCGATGGTGGCGTTGGGGTCGTAATTGACGGCTGTTGCATCCGTGCATCCATACACCTCGCCATCGCAAGATGGAAGGTCGATGCACCAGGACAAATGGCAGCACTCCAGCCATTCTCCCGTTGCGCCTTGCTCGTAGAATACNAGGTCGATGCAGAANGGGCTCTCGGGCAAAGTGTTGGGGTCCAGGTCTACATTCAATATTCCGGATGTCAACGGGTCAATGCTCAGGCCTGTCACCCATTGAACAATGGTTCCGAATTGCCCCGGATAGCTCATCTGGAGTTGACCGAAGGTGTAACCCGTGTTGTTGGAGGCGCCAAATTCAAGGTGGTAACCATCGGCATCGCAGTGGGAACTGTCGAAGAGGGTCATTGTCGCACAATCAGTGTCACACGGGGGCAACTCCAAGCAGTGCTCGATCAAGCAACACGCGGTATTGGGGTCGAGTGCAGGGTCCGATTCGTGCGCGGACACCATGAAGCAGGCTTCCGGCACAGTGGGGCTTCCGGTCAAGGTCACGGAGAAATCCATGCAGTCGCCGGGCGCGATGCCGGTTCCAAGGTCAAACGTGGTTTGGTCTATGCTCAGGCCTGCTGGCAGCAGGGTAGCGAGGGTGAAGTACCCTATGTTGTACGGTGTGCTCGCCCCGTTGCACAGCGTGAAGTTGTAGTCCCAACCGCTGCCATCTTCAAGGCAATCGATGTCGCCATTGATGACGGTGATGCAGGTGCTGTCGCTGGGTACAGTATCACCCGGGCATTCGAATCCGAATTCATCCTCGCAAAAGAGGCTGTCGGGCCCAAACCAGGACCACCCTATGACGTGGGTGCCAGGCTCGTCGAAGCAAACCACAACGGCATCGTTGATGACGCCTTGGGGAAGAGGACTGCTGATGTAGCTGAGATCCACTTCGTCAGGTCCGAGGCTCAAGATGTTGAAGTCCACCGAAGGAGAGAACAGGGCAGGTTCGCCGTGGGTGTGGACACTGAGGTGGGTGAGGTCGATGGTGCTTTGGTTGTCAAAGGACAGGGAGACGCAGCAGTCATCGGTGATGGTGTAGAGCGGTTCTATGTTGCAGCTGCAGTCCAGCAGAGTGAACTCCAGGTCGCCTGACATGGCACTGCAGCCGTTGGCATTGGTGGCCATGACATTGTAGATGCCTGAGGCATTCACGACCAGGCAAGGGTCCGTGGCTCCAGCAATGGCACTTTGATTGAGGAACCACTGGTATGCTGCATACCCTTCAGGGGCGCACAAGGTGTCGGGGCCACAGTTTTCATAGCACCCTGTGGGCACTGCACAGAGATCGGGTACCGGCAGCACTTCAAAAGAAGCACTGTGGTAGCATCCGTTTCCATTGACGCCGGTTGCGGTATAAACGCCTGCATTCTGGACCGTGATGCTTGTGCCGGTGGCGCCGATGTTCCAGGAGTAGTTCACGCCGGGCTGGATGGGATTGATCTCGATGAGTACGTCGTCTCCTGCGCAGGGCGGGATATTGGGTGAAGTGAGCGAGAACAGGACATCATCGACCCATTGCACGGTATGCAGGAGGGAAGAATGCGAGCAGTTGTCAGCGTCCGTCACCACCAATTCAATGATGTGCACGGTGCCCGGGGCGCCCGAGAGGTTGAGGGTTGGTGCAGTGGAATACAGTCCGCCGTCTACCAGCCACTTGTAAGCGGCGAAATTGCCTACGGTTTGGAAGAGGGCCCCATCTGTGCCGCACACGATGGAGGGCCCGATGATGGCCGGGCTCTGATCGGGCAGCACTTGCACGGTGACGGGTCCACTGGTGCGTGGACACCCGTTGACATCCGTGATGGAGATGTAGTATTCGCCGGCTCCAGCGACGTAGTGGTCCAAGGTGGCACCTGCAATGTCGACGCCGTTCTCATCGGACCATTGATAGGTGTCAAATCCCGGCATGGCCTGCAACAGCGCGGTGCCCGGGTCGGAGCACACGATTTCATCCAACGTGGCGGCAAACGGATCGTCGGGTTCGGGATGGACGGTGACGGTCGCTGTGGCCGATTGGGTGCACCCTTGTGCGTCTTCAGCGGTGACCGTGATGACGTTGTTGGCCGGTACCGAAGTGAAGGTGTGTGCTATGATATCGCCTTGGAAAGCCACGCCATCCGGGAATGCCCAAGTGTAGTTGACAGCATTGGTGGCGGATGCGGAATGGGTGCCGGGTTGGCCGACACACAACGGCGTCTCGATGGCAATGTTGGGCACGCCCACCGACCCGATGACCACCATTTGGGTAGCCGTCGCGGTGCAGCCATTGGCGGCCGTGACCGTTAGGGTGACGGTGTATGACCCGCCACCCAAATAGTTGTGGGAAGGGTTGATGTTGCTAGGGAAATTCACGAGGTCTCCCACAACGCTGTTGCCGTCGCCGAAGTCCCATGCCCAGCTTTCGATGTCGTTGCCCATGCCGGGCTCGTCAATGAAGGAAGCAAGGTCTGTGAAGGCCACATCGGTGCAACCGGTAATCTCAAAGCTGAAATCGGCCGCCAATGGAATGCAGACCCCCACGTAATCCGTGACGGTGCAGAATGAGCCGAAGTTGCCCAAATCCGGCACTTGTGCTGTGGCCCAGATGGTGTAGCACTTCGCTTCAGTATAGGTGTGGGTGGTGGATGCCGTTGGGGCTGTGCCGTCATCATAATCCCAGGTGGTTCCGGTGGCGATTACAGACCCGTCATCTACGGTCACCGTGTTGCAGTTCACGGTGGCGGTCGGATCCAATTGATCGGCGGGTGTGCAGGGTCCACTTCCCACGCAATTCTCTTCTTCCAGCGTGTAGCTGTCGGTGGCCTGACACCCCGTGGCCGCGATGGTGGTGGTCACGTTGTAGGTGTACAACCCCGGGGCATTCTGCACGGTGTGGGTCTCGCTGCTGCCTGTGCCTCCCGTATTCCAGAGGTGGGTCCATCCTGCGGCACTCGGCGTGTACATGGCTGCGGTACTTGACGAATGGGGCAAACAGATGGTCTGAGGGTCCGGTGAGGAAATGAGGGCAATTGGAACTGGGGCGGCTTCGACCGTGAAATATGCCGTACCCACGCAGCCATTGCCGTCTGTGACCTCTACGCTGTAGGATCCTGCCGCGTTGACCAGCAACGGTGACCCAGAGACATTGGGACCGCTGGGTGGAGTCCAGTCGTAGGCAGTGTATGCGGTGGTGGTGGACAAGGTGGCGGGGCTGATGGCGCCAGGGCAGAGGTATCCGCTTTGCGCAATGACCGGCTCGGGTTGCGGGTTGACGTTGACCGTAAAGGTCCCGACTTCATGGATGCCGCACAGGGAAGAGGTCACTTCGATTGTGGCATTTCCTGTGAAATCGTTCCATTGGATCTCCACTTGATCGGTCCCCTGGCCGGCCACTACACTTCCGGCCGTGGCGGGAACAATGGTCCAGGTGAAGGTCTCCCCGTCTTGTGCTCCAGAGGTGCTCAGCGTGTAGGCTTCAATCTGGTTGGCACAGGCCACGTCATCGTTCAAGCCTGTGGGGGTTACCGGGAATTGCGCGGTGAAATTCAACGTGGCCGTGGCGCTGCAGACCGGTGGTGAAGAGGTGGAGGCTGTTACGGTTAACTGGTGGGTAGCGGAGGTGCTGGACCAATTGACAGTGGTGTTGGTTCCAAGGAAGCTGGAGAGCGCGCCTTGTCCCGGTGGCACATTCCAAAAATAATTGACTCCGGGTTCAGGGCTGTCGATGGCATACAGCAAGTCTTCACCGGTGCAGCCTTCCAGAGGCCCTATGATGACGGGGTTCGGGGCGTCAGAAACGACCACCGTAACAGAAACTTCGGGGTTGCAGAATATTCCGGGAGTGCCGGTTGCCGTGACGGTGTAGATGCCTGCACTGGGGAAGTCGACGGTGAACAGGGCTCCCGAGGCAGTTCCCGTGGCCGGGGCGTTCACCGACCAGGTGACGCTGGCGTCGTTTACTTGGAATGTCAGAGATTGGTCTGTGCAGGTTTGGCTTGGTGCCGATAGGAACTCCAACTCGGGCAGGATTTCCACAGTCAGGTCGCCTGCTCCGGAGCAATCGGGGTATTCATGGCCTTGGAGGCCGCTGAGAAAGGGACTTTCATACTCCACGTGGATGGTGCCTACTCCAGCGGCTCCCCAGATGATGCTGATTTGGTTGCCGTCTTGGTTGACCACTGTGCCGCCGGTAACGGTCCAGTCGTATTCAACGTCCATCCATTTCGGGACGGTATAGATGGCGGCTTCACCCGGGCAAACGACCTGTGGACCAGCGATGAGAGCGGTGGAAGAAATGATGGGGACTTGAACGGTGGTGGGCTGGTCGCAGATGCCCCCGCAACCCAGGATTTGAAGACTGACTTCACCAAAGGGCCCCTGGTCCCATTGGAGGCAGATTTCCGGGGATCCTTGACCTGCGAAACTGACGTTGTTGCCATTGGCATCGGTCGCGGTCCAGATGTAGGTGGCACCTGAGCATCCGGACGTCGTCCAATAGCAGGCGCTGTCCCCTTCACAAAGGGTGGAGATACACTCGATGTCTGGCCCTTTTTCATCGAGGACTTCGATGTCCATGGCGTAGGTGTCCTGACAGCAGCACACGGTGTCGCCCTCTGCGTTGAGCAAGGGAGCTGTAACGGTCAAAATGACCGTGTAGGTTCCCGGTGTGGTGTAAGCATGGGAGGGATTGACAGCCCCGGAGTGGTTTCCATCGCCGAAATCCCAGAAATGATCGGCCCCGGGAGTTGATGTACTCAGGAACTGGACATCGGTTTCTAGGCAAATGGGCGAAGGTGCAGTGAATCCGGCTGTGGGGGCTTCCCCTACGATGACGCACTGTTGGATGACTTCTGTTCCTGCCGGACCGGTGATGGTGACGGTGATGCTGCCTTCTCCCACGGTGGTCCATTCTACTTCTACACTGGCCGGGTCTTGCAATGGTCCGATCAGGTCGCCACCCGTGATGCTCCAGTCGTAGGTGTTCTGGTCAGAATAAGGGGCCAACAATGTGGTGATGCTGTTCTCACAGACGTAGACGCAAGCGGATGTGCTGTCCTCGACGGTTCCCGTGTCATCGAGTACTTGGCCAGGTCCTCGAGGTTCGAGAACAATGACCGAACAATCTCCCTTGTCTGTGCCGCACTCCACGGTGATGGTCACGTGGGCCGTGCAAAACAGGTCCGCGGAATACAATGTGTAGACGAAGTCAAAGGTCCCACAGCAATTGCTGCCGTCTGCACTGCCCGTGTAGAAGATGAACCCCGACCCTTGCTCAACCCCAAAACACGGAGGCAGTCCTTCCACGGATACCAGAGCATCCATATTGATGACATCGTTGTTGAGCAGGTTTTCGGTAAAGGAAGGAAGGTCGTCTTCCTGGATGATGTAATGGTCGTCCACGGCCAAAAGCACATCAGGGTCACAGCCGTCAAAGTTGCCTTGACTGAATAAAGGAGAGAGGGCCCAGAGAAGGGCTAGGGAGAGGAAATAGACTTGGCGCATGTATGCAATAACCTGAAAATCAGCGCATACAGGGTGACAATTATCATCAAAAGTGATGACAATTTGTATGTGTCCCGCCTCTTTTGGGAAGAATCGCGGGAAATTTTGGGTGGTTTAGCTGTTGCCGCGGATGCTCCAGCCGATGCCAAAATGGAGCGCCACATTGCGGACCCGTGGCCCGAATGCGGTAGACCCTAAGGCGGGTCCATCTTTTTTGAGGCTCAGGGCACTTCCCGAGATGCGCGCTTGGAAGAATGTGGCTTCTCCGAGGGGAGCCCGCGCGTAGGCTTGGCCGCCCAAATCCCAGGTGTTCAGGTCGTCCTCCAGTGAGCTCGAGGTGTCGGACACACGCTGCCACTTCTCTGCTTTGAGCATGCGACCCATGTATGGGCCAAACCCTACTTGGTAGTCGCCGAGGTTGATGTCGAGCAGGATGGGGATGTCGATGTAGTTCATCCGCAGTTCGATGGTGGTGGTGCCCACTTCGGGGTCCCCTCCGCGTCGACTGCCTTTCTCTGCGTAGTGCATCTCCAGGCGAATGCCCCAGTAGTTGTCGGGGTTGCGGATATCTATAAAAGCGCCTCCGGATAATCCAAGTTTGTTGAACCCCGTGTAGTCGTCCCCTTGGACCTGAGAGGCATTGAGGCCCGCTACGGGTCCGCCATTGAACCGGAGCACTTGTGCGGACAGCCCGGTTGCCAGGCCCAAGGCTAGAAGAAGGGCAGGGATCCTCATGGTGACCAAGGAAGATCCAGACAGTTCAATACGTCGCCATTGGTGTTGGTCAGGAGGGCCAAGACGTGGCTGTTTTCCAAGACCCAATCGGGATTCCATTGGATGGTGTAATCCGCTTGCAGTGTGCTTCCTGCCGGGGGATTTGATGCGACGACCAACCCATCGGGGCCACTGACACTTCCACGCAACAGGTGATTGTGCTCAAAATCCGGAATGACCTCGGGATCATTGCCGTAGTCCAATTGGGCGGCGATGAGGTTGTTTTCGTTGATGAGCAAGGTGAGTCTGACGTCCCCATCGATGGCCTCTGCAAACGTGGCGTGTACGTGCAGGTGTACATTTTCGGCCACAGTAGGATCGGGAATTGCAGCACCCTGCAAATGGGCGGGGGCGTTGAGTGCGAGCTCTGCAGCGACAGTTCCTGTCCAATTGGTGGGGGGGACCACAGCGCCTGATCCACCTCGGCGATTCACGCGGCCCATGGGATTGGCCTGCACGTCGAGCTGGTCCCAGTAGAAGTTGGATGCAGTGTTGGTCCAATCTGTGTCAAAGGGGGCGTTACTGACCGCAGCCAGAGAGCCTGCGTGTATGGCGAGCACATGAACCAGGCCATCGTTGTCCTCGGCGAGTTGTGTGGCGAGTTCACCAGCGGGCGGACAATTGCCACATTGGTGGGCTGTGAAGTCTTCGAGCAAAACGTGCTGCGGACCACTGGTCATGGGCAGGTACTCGGGCGCAGGCATCTCCCCACTGTAGTTGATGGTGAGCGGTACGATGGGGTCTTCGATGGTGTCGCACCCGCTGATGAATAGAGCGGTTGCTGCCAATAGTGGGGCGAGCCGTTGGAAGGTGTAACTCATCAGAAACTGCTTGTAAAGGTGATTTCAAAACCGTTGGAGGCCGGCACTGCGCGACAGACGCCCCCGATGCAGAAGATGCCTTCACGCCGCTTTCCGTATCCAATTGAAAGCCGATGCGCTCCTTCAATGCGGCCTACTGTTCCGTACAAGTAGTGAACGCGTTGGTCCACTGAAGGGTTGCCGAAGTTGTATTGATCCAGTACTGAGAAGAACCAATGGGGACTGACGGAGTACTCGAGCAGAACCGTGGCCCAGTCGCCCTTGTCCTGCTTCACCTCCTTCATTTCACCGTTGACCTCCTTCATGTCTGTTCCTGTGAAGAGCGCTTGCAGTTCAGTACGAAGGCTGTGTCCTTTTTTGATGCGGACTTGGGTTTCCACCACATGAACGTTCGCGTTGACGATGCCCTTGTAGTCTGTGGTAACAGGGGTGGCGAGGGTATTGAAGTCAAAATGAAAGAAGGCGTATTTGGCCTTGAACCCTTTTGAGAATTTGCGGCTGATGTCGAAGTTGATGTCGCGGATGTACAGGTCTTCTCCAGCGCTCCAGCTGTTGCGTTGATACCCGTACACGGAACCGTCAGTTCCGCTCAAGTTTGTGGTGTCCAGACTGCTGGCTGTGGCATACTGGAAGCTGATCTTGGTGCCGTATTTCCCGCCAAGCTTGCTTTTTCGTGGGATGGTGTAGAACACTTCTGCAGACCAGCCTACTTCACCTTGGACCACTGTGGCATAGGGATACAGGGTCGCTGCCAAATTGTAGGTGTGTTGCTTGGTGATGGCCGGGATGTAGTTGACCGGCAGATCGAACAGCTGGAGGTTTCGGTCTGAACGGAACTGCATGTTGTCGACGCCCTTAAAGCCGACGTTGATGCCGAGCCCCTTGGTGGACCAACCCGCATTGAGGAGGATGCCTTCTCCCTCTCGGTACGTGAAGCCGTTGTCGGCATTGGGATCGTTGATTTTGCGGACATACTCCCCCATAAACTGGAAGCCTCCTTTTTGAACCTGTGCCCGGTAGCCCCAACAGCCCACATTTTGAGGCAGTTGCAATACGAGGGTGTCCTTGGAGATGGTGCTGCCTTCCTGAAAGCGGGAGACAAAGCTGGCGCCGAGGGTCACGCGCGTGCCTGCAGTGGCCCACCGCTCGAAGGCGTCATTGAGGTTGATTTCCCCGTCAAATGCGCGGATGATTCCGGGGCTGTTGATGAGCCGGGAGTCAAAGTCAAAGCGCTGTTTTCCGACCAAGCTTTTGATCGCCACACCATTGGCTGGCCGGAGAATGAGTCGGAACCCGTCCATGGCATTGTCGATGCCCAGATTGCGTTCTTCGTAGGACCTCAATACCAAACCAGATCCGAATTGCTCATAGAAGTTGCCTATGGTGACTTCGAAATGCTCCTTGGAATAGTTGGCATAGCGGTAGCCAATGCCCGAACCCCTGAAACGGCCTGGATATCCGAGGATCGGGTCGAGGTAGCTTTCATACCGCATACCGGCGGAGAAGTCGCCGCGGGTGTAGATCAGGTTGCCAAAGGCGTTGAAGCCTGTTTTGCTAGGAGGGACTTGCGCACCAATGAGGGTGTCCTCTTGGTACGTCTGGAAGAGCATTTGCACATTGCCCGTGATTTGGCCTGTGGATGGCTCTTCTTGAGCGCTCATCATCAGAGGACAAATGGTGGCCAGGGTCCAGGCCAATTTCAAGAGGCTCCTCATTCTTCAGCGAGCTTCAGCAGTTCCTCGTAGAGCTCTTCTTCATCCCCGTCAGCGTAGTTGTTGTGTTGCCAAACGACTTGTCCTTCGGCATTGACCAAGAATGTGTGGGGCACGTTGTTGACTTGCATGGCCCTTGCAAAGGCCTTGTTTGGATCGAGGAGCACCTTGTAGTCCCATCCCACGCTGTTGACGTAGGGTTTGACGCGCATCATGCTGCGGGGGTCATCGATGGAGACCGCTACAATTTCGACGCCCGTTTCGTCCTGCCAATCTGGATAGAGGTCTGCATAGTTGTTGAGCTCACGCTTACACGGGCTGCACCATGTTGCCCAGAAGCAGAAGAGGACAGGGCCTTCAGCGGCTTCGACCAAAGCACGGGTGTCGACGGTCAGGTCCCCTAAGTCTTTCAATTCAATCGAGGGCACTTCTTGTGCTTGCACAGAAGCACAACACAAGGCCAGCAGGAGGGTGAGGTTTCGAATCATCATGTTGCAGAATCTGCAAGAAAAGAAAGACCGACGAGGCAATGCCCCATCGGTCTTCCAAAAAACGATATCAGAAGGATTACTTCTTGGTCACGCGGAGGGTAGAGGTGGTCTCACCAGCGGTCAAAGTGACCAGGTAGATTCCAGACTCGACACCAGCGAGGTCAAGTTGCAAGCGGCTGTTGCCCGCAGACATTGTGCCCATGTCCTGTGACATAACACGCTGCCCGAGCAGGTTGACCACGTCAAGGCGTACTTCCTCGGAACCGGTGAGGTTCAAGTCCACCCATGCCACGTTCTCGACGGGGTTGGGGTAAACATTGAATGAAGTCTCAGCAATTTGCTCTTCGAGTCCAACAACGGTCTGGACATCAGCGGCACGGGTCTCAGAATCGAAACCGTAGCTTCCATTGTATCCGTACACCATGCTGTAGTTAGACAGGTCGTCGTTCAATGTGTAGACATAGCAAGCTCCGTCAATGCTTCCCCACTGGCTGCCGAAGAGGCCGTCACCGTACTCGTCGGAGAGGGTGAAGGTGTAGCAACCGGTTGATGGAACACCCACGTACTCCTCATATGTAGAAGTGTTGTCGTAAGTGTTTGGTGCTACGGAGGCGACTACGTTTCCATCGGAGTCAGCGATCTCCCATCCGGTTTCTGCACCCCAACCATCGGTTTCGATGTAGATGTAGAAGAGGGTTGTGGACTCGGTGGCTCCGTCAACACTGGCAAACAACACGTCGTTGTCTTCATTCATGTCACCGCTCGTGATGCGGATGCTGAAATCGGTGCTGCCATTGAACTGGTGAGAGCCCATTTGAACGTCCTCGATGGCGTAAGTGTCGAGGCTTCCACTCCAGTCGTAGGACATCACGCTAGAACCGTCGATGAAGAGCTCCAAAGTAGCGCTGGTCAGGTTGTCCAAACCGAGGTTCATCAACTGAACGCTCACTGCGGATGGGCTGTTGCTGCAAGTGATGGTTTCACCTGTGTAGCTCAAAACAGCAGCGTCGTTGGCCATGGTCGCTGCAGCGCAGTCGTTGGCAAACAAGATGGCGGCGTGGTCGTCAGCCGAGATTTGGCTGCTTTCCATGAGCATGCGGTTCGGGCAGATGGTGTAGATGGTGGGGTAGTATGCTCCGGCGTAATCGTCAAAGATGCTGCCACCGTTGTCGATGATTGGATACCCAGTGCCTTCGATCCAATTTCCTTGGGTCGCAGTTCCAGTTCCTTCCAAGTCCTCAGGAGTGGTGGTGTCGTCTGCTTCGATGAAGAATACATACACCTCGTCTGTGCCGTCAGGGCCATAAGTCTCCCAAATGTCTTCGAGGGCACCTGTGTTGTGGTAGCTCCAGCAAGGGCCACACCATGTTGCCGAGAAGTCAATGATGACTTTCTTTCCTTCGTCGAGGAGGCTGTAAAGGTTGTGCTCTACACCATTGAGGTCCTCTGCGGTCCAATCAGGTGCAATGCTGCCATCAGGCAACTGAGCTGCGGCGTTCAAGCTAATAAAGAGCGCAAGCAGCGCGGTGTAAATGTGCTTCATTGAGCAGGGTTTTGAGTTGTTTGATTCCTAAAGTCCTTGATACAGGGAAGGTAAATATAGAGGTGCAGGACAATATGTGGTGCTTCTAGCCGTTTTTGGGCGCCCAAGTCTTCGATCTTTCGGTGCCAAAGGTTCAGATTCAGGCGCAAAAGCCGGACATGCCTCCCCTTTTTGGCAGGAAAGAGGGTTATCTTTGGGGTATGCGTACAATCTTCCAAAGGATCCAGCGTTTTGGTGCCTTCTGCGGCACGCTGTCTCTCATGGCCACATCGATTGCTCAGGGCCCAACCTTGATTGATCCCATCGAAGTTGTGGAGGGGACCCCTTCCGACACAGTGATGGTTGCAGAGTGGTTTGTGACCAACGCATCAGAGAACCCCATGACCCTGTTTGTCGAGCGCAACGTGCTTCAGGTGGTGGAGACCATGAACCTTCCATATGTAGCGGGAAATGACGGTGCTTACGAGCGTTTTTGTTGGGCGGGCACGTGCTACCCCTACGGAGCGTCTTCCAGTGCATTGTCTCTAGCCATTACGCTAGAGCCAGGGGATACCACAGGCATCAATGCTTTTGGGGCCGAGGACTGGATGATCGCAGATTATTACCCCAATGGCGTGGCCGGCGTTACGGCATTGGAGTACTGCTTTAAGGCGACCCAGCAAGGCGTCCCGGAAGTGTGCCAAACAGTGCTCTTCTGTGCCGGAGCAGCGGAAGGAGAATGTGTGGTTTCGGTAGACAACGAGCGCAGCGCTGGTTTCGAGGCTTTGGCGCCAAACCCAGTTGTGGGTTACTCCGCCCTTTCCTACCTCGCCCCGGAGGGAGGACACCTTTTGATTTTGGACTTGACAGGCCGTGAAATGAAGCGTGTTCCTTTGGCCCCAGGACGAGGAACAGTGTGGATTGACGCAGATGACTTTGACCCCGGTGTGTACCTCCATGCCTTCGAGTCAGGAGGTCGGATTTTGCAGACCCGTAAGTTTAGCGTCGCTCGTTGAGGAGAAATCGCCGCTTTGCGGTTTGGTCTGCGTCGGGGATGGGACCATCTTCGCGTTTCAAGACACCACCCATTCAATGAGCAGCATCCGCAGGAAAGAGGCGCTGGATTACCACAGCCGTGGTCGGCGTGGCAAGGTGGAGGTCATCCCTTCGAAGCCTTACAGTTCACAGCGCGATTTGAGCCTGGCCTACTCGCCAGGTGTAGCCGAGCCTTGCTTGGAAATCGCCCAAAATCCGAATGACGTTTACCGATACACCGCCAAGGGAAATTTGGTGGCTGTGATCTCCAATGGAACGGCCGTCTTGGGCTTGGGCAACATTGGCCCAGAAGCTTCCAAGCCCGTGATGGAGGGGAAGGGCGTTTTATTCAAGGTGTTTGCCGATCTCGATTGCTTTGACATTGAGGTGGACGCTCAAGACGTCGAGACGTTTGTACAGACGGTAAAAGCCATCGCCCCCACATTCGGGGGCATCAACTTGGAGGATATCAAAGCTCCAGAGGCTTTTGAGATTGAACGGCGCTTGAAGGAGGAGTTGGACATTCCTGTGATGCATGATGATCAGCACGGAACGGCCATCATTAGTGGGGCCGCTTTGCTGAATGCGTTGGAGCTTGCGGGAAAACAGGCGGATGCCATTCGCATGGTGGTCAGTGGCGCAGGGGCCTCGGCGATGGCTTGCGTGGATCTGTACATGCAGTTGGGCGTTCGACTCGAAAACATTGCGGTGTTTGACAGCAAAGGGCATGTGCACAAGGGCCGAGAAGGTCTCGGTGAGCGCAAGCAGAACTTGGCCCATGCCGAACAGGCATTCCCTTCTCTTGGGGCCGCTATGGAAGGAGCGGATGTTTTTATTGGCTTGAGCAGAGGAGGTTTGGTCAACGCGGAAATGGTGGCGGCCATGGCCGACAACCCGATTGTCTTTGCATTGGCCAACCCTGACCCGGAGATTCCTTACGATGAGGCGAAGCGGGCCAGGCCAGATGTGATCATGGCCACCGGCCGAAGTGATCACCCCAACCAAGTCAACAACGTTCTGGGCTTTCCTTTCATTTTTAGGGGAGCCATGGATGTCCGGGCCACGGCCATTAACGACGAGATGAAAATGGCGGCGGTGCTTGCCATAGCGGCGCTTGCCAAAGAAAACGTGCCCGACGAAGTCAATGAGGCTTATGAGGAGCGCGGGCTTGGATTTGGCGTGGACTTCATCATACCTAAGCCAATGGACCCCCGTTTGATCACCACGGTAGCTCCGGCGGTTGCCCTCGCGGCCATGGAAAGTGGTGTGGCCAAAGAGCCCATTCGCGATTGGGAGGATTACAAACGCGTCCTGGCGGACAGGTTGGGTCAGGACAACACCTTGGTGCGGAATTTAAGTGGCCGAGCCCGGCGTCACCCCAAGCGGATTGTGTTCGCGGAAGCGGACCACTACAAAGTGTTGAAGGCGGTAGAAACCGCGCGCGATGAGGGGATTGTAGAGCCCGTGTTGCTCGGTTCTAGAGAGCGCATCGCATCCTTGATTGAAGAGCACCGCATTGAATTGCCTGCTGTGGAGATCATTGACCCTGCGGATGCCATGGAAGGCCCGCGTGTTGAGGCTTTTGCCGGGCACCTGCTCAGCAAGCGGGAGCGCAAAGGCTTGACCCGCTCAGAGGCATTGGGCTTGATGAAGCGCAGGAGCTACTTCGGATCCATGCTTGTGGAGACAGGAGAGGCCGATGCCGTGATTAGTGGATTGACCAGAAATTACCGCGAGAGTTTGCTGCCGGCTTTGCACACGCTCGGACTTGCTGAGGGTGTCAAGAAAGTGGCGGGGATGTACATCGTCCAGGCCAAAACTGGACCCATGTTTTTTGCGGACACTACAGTAAACCGAGACCCTTCGGCCCGCGAATTGGTGGACATTGCCTTGCTGACTGCGGAAGCTGTCCGTTCTATGCGCATAGTGCCGCGCATCGCCATGTTGAGTTATTCCAACTTTGGTTCTGCTGGTGGCCGCGACGCCGAAAAGGTCCGCGAGGCGGTCGCCATTCTTCATGAAGAACACCCGGACCTCATTGTAGATGGGGAAATGCAGGCGAATGTGGCGCTCAATGAAGAGTTGGCCGACGAACTGTTTCCGTTCAGCAATTTGCGTGGCCGGCGCGTGAACACCTTGATTTTCCCAAACCTTGCGGCAGGCAACATTGCCTACAAGTTGATTCAGGAGATGGGCGGTTTTGAAGTGGTGGGCCCCATTTTGTTGGGACTGCGCAAGCCGTTCCACATTCTTCAAATGGGTTCAAGTGTGCGTGAGATTGTGAACATGGTCCGCATTGCGGCCGTAGATGCACACAACACCCCATGATTCATCACCTCTCAGGACAATTCACTGAATTGACACCCACCTACATGGTTGTGGAGTGTGGAGGTGTCGGATATATGGTGCACATCAGCCTTCACACGTCTTCTGCTTTGGCGGGACAGGTAGAAGGCAAGGTGCTCATTCACGCCGTCTACCGGGAGGATGCCCAGTTGCTGTTTGGTTTTTCTGAGTCTACAGAGCGGAGTCTGTTTGTGATGCTGACCAGCGTGAGCGGTGTGGGTGCGCAGACAGCGAGGATGATTTTGAGCGGACTCGGTCCTGCGGAACTTGTCGAGGTGATCAGCCGTGGAGATGTGGCGGCGCTCAAAGGCGTGAAGGGCATTGGTGCCAAGACAGCCCAGCGCATCTTGGTGGACCTCCAAGACAAAATGGGCAAGGATCCCGCTTTTGTGACGTCATCTGGAAGTGCCCAACCCCGTTTGGGCCAGAATGAATTTGCAGGTGCAGACAATACAAAGCGTTCTGATGCGTTGGGCGCTTTGTGTAACCTCGGATTTGATAGAAAAAGGGTGGAGACGGTGCTTGATCAGCTGGCCGCTGAGGGGGTAGATACCGTAGAGGAATTCGTTCGGGCTGCATTGAAAAGACTTTGACCCACTTGAGTATGACCATTTGCAACGACGTTGCGATTAAAGCCGATGAGAGGTTTCTCCTGACTTGGGGTGGGCGGTGCTTGGGGCTGCTTTTTGTTCTGTGTTTGATGCCCTTGATGTCCGAAGCGCAATCGGACACATTGGACTTGCCCTTGCCACATGGCCAGGACCTGCCCAACCCAGTAGAGGTTCCAGGTGGGGTGAGTTTGGACTTTCCAGACGTCATCGAATACGGCGTTGATTACGACGAGAATACGGGCCAGTATGTGGTGAGACAGCGTTTGGGAGACACCTTGGACTTTAGGAACCCGACCTTCTTGACATTGGATGAGTTCTTGGAGTACAACATCGACGAGAACCTGAGTGAATTCTGGACAGAAATGCAACAGGAGGTGGACGATGAGGAGCGTGGATTTGCGCCCAAATTGACCATCGACTCCGAGCTCTTCGAGACCATTTTTGGTTCGAACGAGATTGAAATCAAACCCCAAGGTTCGGCCGAATTGAATTTTGGAGTGCGCTATAGTCGAACGGAGAACCCGCGACTTGCGGAACGTGATCGTGCGATCACCACCTTCGACTTTGACCAGCGTATCCAGTTGTCCATCGACGGCAGCATTGGCGACAAGATCAACCTTGGAACCAACTACAATACAGAGGCGACGTTCGACTTTGAGAACCAGATGAACATCGGTTTTCAGGGCGAAGAAGATGACATCCTCAAGAACATCGAGGCGGGCAACATCAGCATGCCACTCCAAAGCACTTTGATTCAAGGCAGCCAGTCCTTGTTTGGAACCAAGCTGGAAACGCAGTGGGGAAAGGTGTACAACACCACGGTGTTCAGTCAACAAAAAGGCGAGCGCAAGGAGATTGAGGTCGAGGGGGGTGCCCAAACCCAAGAGTTTGACATTCGTGCGGACGACTACGAGGCCAACCGCCACTATTTCTTGTCGCAGTATTTCCGGAACCAATACGACAATGCCTTGCAGAGCTTGCCGGTGGTCAATTCTGGAGCCCGCATTACGCGGATTGAAGTCTATGTGGTCAACACGCAAGCCAATACGCAAGACGTCCGAAACGTTTTGGCTTTCACCGACATTGGCGAGCACCCGGACTACATTTCCTCGGACTTGCCCATTGCGGACATCACGAACGACCCGAACATCGGTATCAACCTGAACCGCGCTCCCAACAACGGGAACAACGACATCTTCTTCGACATGACCGGGGACCCCAATGTGATGGGGTTCAGCGGAGCCAGTGCGGCCATTGGCGCATTCACAGGCCCTGACGGCAGTCCGATATATGACCAGGGCATTCACTATGAGCGGGTGGGCAACGCCCGTCGATTGGCGCCAACGGAATTCACCTACAACGACCGCTTGGGCTTTATCAGCTTGAGACAGTCGCTCAACAACGCCGAGGTTTTGGCGGTCTCCTATGAGTACACCTTGAATGGTGAGACCTATCAGGTGGGTACGCTGAGCCAAGATGGATATGCCGCTCCTGGAGCGTTGTTGCTCAAGATGCTCAAGAGCTCGGTGACGCGGGTCACCTTGGAGAATGGCGATGTGGCCCCCCTCTGGGACCTCATGATGAAAAACGTCTACTCGCTCGGTGCCTTTGGCCTGAGTTCTGAAGATTTCCGAATTGGTGTTTGGTACAACGATCCTTCGACAGGTGTGGACCTCAACTACATTCCCCGCGCACCGCTCGAAGGGGAGCTCTTGATCCAAGTTCTGGGCATGGACCGCATTGACATCAATGGTCAGTTGCAGCCCGATGGCGTGTATGACTTTGTGGACAATGCGGCCACCTTAGGTGGAACCATGAACAGTCAGAATGGCCGGGTATTCTTGCCATCGGTTGAGCCATTTGGAAAATCCTTGCGCGATCAGATTGAGAACCGGGTCACCGATCCAGATTTGGCGCAGTCGCTGATCCAAACCATTGTGTTCCAGCCCTTGTACGACAGTACCAAGACAGCAGCGCAGCAGATTCCTTCGTTGAACCGCTTCCGGATCAAGGGACAGTATCAGAGTCAGGTGAGTTCCGAGATCATGTTGAATGCGCTCAACATTCCCGAGGGCTCCGTGACCGTGACTTCAGGTGGTGCCCGACTTATTGAGAACCAGGACTATACGGTGGACTACAACCTCGGTCGGGTTCGGATCATCAACGATGGTCTGCTGGAGAGTGGGCAGCCGATTCGGGTCTCCTTGGAAAGCAACAGCCTCTTTAATATCCAGACCAAGACGATGATCGGAACGCGTTTCGATTATTCGCCCAGCGACGAATTGGCCATGGGAGCCACCTTCTTGAACCTGAGGGAGCGTCCATTGACCCAGAAGGTGAACATCGGGGATGAGCCCGTGAACAACACCATCATGGGGGCGGATTTCACCTATTCCCGTTCCAGTCAGTTTCTGACCGACATGATCGATAAGCTGCCGTTTGTCAAGGCGTCGGCACCCTCCAATATTAACCTCAGCGCAGAAGCGGCCTACTTGATTCCTGGGCACAGCCGTGCCGTGGGTAAAGAGGGCAACGCGTACATCGACGATTTTGAGGGCTCCCAAAGTGCCATAGACATCCGCTCTTGGACGCAATGGAGCTTGGCGAGCACGCCCAAATTGCAGCCCAATCTCTTCCCTGAGTCAGACGTGGAGGACAGCTTGCTGTTCAACTTCAACCGTGCACGCCTGAATTGGTACACCATTGACCCCAGCTTCTTCGGTGGGGGACTGCAAGACGGTCAGGTCGATTTGGATGTGCGGTCCAACCACCTCATGCGCTTGGTAGAGAACAAGGAGGTGTTCCCCAACCGTCAGTTGCCATTGGGTACGCCAGAGAACCTGCCCACCTTCGACTTGTCCTTTGACCCGTCAGTAAGGGGCCCGTACAACTATTTGCCCGCAGAGGGTTTTGGACCCGTTCCTGGAATGAACGAAGACGGTTCGCTGCAGGCCCCCGAAGAGCGTTGGGGCGGCATACAACGGGCTTTGCTGACCACGGACTTTGAGCTCTCCAACGTGGAGTACATCCAGTTTTGGGTGATGGATCCGTTCAACGATGACAGTCCCAACGATACGGGGGGTGACCTCTATATGAACCTTGGCTCGGTCAGTGAGGACTTGTTGAACGACGGACAGTTGGCCTTCGAAAATGGCTTGCCATCTGCCAACCAGCCCGCACCTGTGGTGGAGTCAAATTGGGGTGTTGTGGCCGACCCTTCAACGTTTAATGTGGTCAATGCCTTTGACAATTCGACCGGCGATTACAGCCAGCAAGATGTGGGCCTCGATGGATTGAATTCCGATGAGGAGCAGGTGTTTTTCTCGGATTGGTTGTCGGACTTGCAAGGGTCTCTGAGCCCCGAAGCCTATTCGGCGATTGCAGCGGACCCCTCTGGCGACGACTTCCGCTACTTCCGAGACCCCGTGGCCCAGGCCAACGACGAGAATGTCTTGGAACGTTACCGTTTCTTCAATGGATATGAAGGCAACAGCAGCACATCACAGCCATCGGGTTACCCTATTGCTTCGACCACACTGCCCAATACAGAGGACCTCAACGAGGACCTCACCTTGAGTTCAATTGAGAGCTATTTCCAATACAAGGTTCCGCTGCGTCCAGGAGAATTGAACGAGGCCAACATCGGGCGGAACTATCTCTCCGATGTGCTGTTGGCAGACAAGACCATGCCCAATGGTGAGACGCGTCAAGTGAAGTGGCTTCAATTCAAGGTGCCCATTCGCGACTTTGAGGCGCGCGTGGGGGGAATCAGTGACTTCAGGAGCATTCGTTTCATGCGGATTTTCATGAAGGGATGGAGGCAGCCCGTGACGCTGAGGTTTGCGCGCTTGGAGTTGATCCGCGGTGAGTGGCGAAAGTTTGACCAGAGCCTGGCAGGACCTCAGGAAGTCGAGCCGGATGACCCTTCTGACACCCAGTTCGCGATCAGTGCTGTGAACATCGAGGAAAACGGATACCGCCAGCCGATCAACTACGTGACGCCTCCGGGCATTTTGCGAGAGATCAATGTGGCCACGGCGAACCAAGCCCAGCTCAATGAGCAGTCCCTTCAGTTGGAAGTGTGCGGCTTGGAGGATGGTGATGCGCGTGCGGCATATCGGAACATCAACTTTGACATGCGGATGTACAAGCGACTCCGAATGTTTGTGCACGCAGAGGCGGCGCGGGCAGATGAGCCGCTGGAGTCTGATGACCTGACCTGCTTTATTCGATTGGGGTCGGACTTCGTGGACAATTACTACGAATATGAAATCCCATTGCAGGTGACGCCTTGGGGCACCTCAGACAAGACGGAGATTTGGCCTCAGGCCAACGAGATTGACCTGAGATTCCAGGATTTGCAGACCCTCAAAGTCTCAAGACCTGTGGGTTATCCCCTTTTTCAAGAATATGAACGTCTCGAGGGTGGCGTGCGATATGTGGTGCGTGGAAACCCCAACCTCGCCAATGTGGTGACCGTCATGATCGGTATCCGGAACTCCGATAAGGACGTCAACCGGTTCGCTGCAGATGACGATGGCCAAGAAAAGTGTGCCATTGTGTGGGCGAATGAGCTCAGGCTATCAGAATTCAATGAAGAAGGTGGATGGGCGGCTACGGCCCAGTTGCAGGCCACTCTGAGTGACCTTGGAAACCTGAGCGTTGCAGCCAATATGTCGACTCCAGGTTGGGGAGGCTTGGAGCAACGGGTTCAGGAGCGTCAGCGCGAGACCATCCAAGGTGTGGACGCCAATACGACCCTGCAGTTGGGCAAGTTCCTTCCTGATTTTCTAGGGGTTCAATTGCCGCTGTATTTGGGCTACAGCGAAACGGTATCAACGCCGCAGTTTGATCCACTTTCGCCAGATGTGGAGATTGCTGATGCCGGCTTGTCCCCGTCCCGACAGAAGAAATCCCAGCAGATCAACCGCATACGAAGCATCAACTTTTCCAACATCAAAATTGACCCCCAACTCGGTGGGCGAGACAAAAAGAAGGACAGGAAGTCCAGCAAGGAAAAGGAGGCCGAAGCGGCAAAGCGTTTAGCGGGTGCCGATGATGTCACGAAGGAGCGAGAGTTGGCCGCGCAGCGCGGTGCGGCAGGAATGGCCTCCCGTGGTGGAGGTGGCGGGAACAGCAGTTCAGGATTCTTTGGCTTCCTAGATCCTGGAAACTTGAGCGCCAACTTTGCCTACACGGAGAACTATCAGCGGGATATCAATACTGAGTTCAACCTCCGTCGGAATTACCGGGGCGGTTTGCGTTATGACTTCACCAACCGTCCAAAGGAGGTCAAGCCCTTTGCATGGATGGGGCGCTCAAAAGCGATCCGTTGGCTGACCGACTTCAATTTCTATACTGGCCTCAAGCAGGTGTCGGTCAATATGTCCATGGACAGAACCTACGAGGCGAGCCGTGTGCGCAACAACACCGCGGAGCTTTTGGGCATCGAAACGGGCGTTTTGGTGAGCACACAGGTACTGAAGCAGTGGAACTGGAACCGGGACTATGTGGTCAAGTGGGACCCCACCAAGAGCATACGTCTGGACTACAATGGCCGCGCGACTGCGTTGGTGGGTGAGCCCATTGGGGTCATTGACAGGAACAATGCTGAGAGCTATGCCCAGTATCGGGATACGGTGCTGACCAATATTGAGAATTTTGGTGAGGTGACCACTTATGACCACACGATCACGGCCAGTTATAAGTTGCCTTTGGACAAGTTCCCCTTGCTCGATTTCACCTCAGCGGACATTCGGTACAAAGGCACGTACCGTTGGGACCGTGCGCCATTCTCGCAGGACTCTCTCGGACACACCATTCAGAACAGCCGCGACATTACGCTGAACGCACAAGCCAGTCTCAAGACACTCTATGACAAGGTGCCCTTCTTGAAGGACATCAATTCGGGCAAGAGGAAGCGCGAAGCGATGAAGGAATTGGAGAAGAAAAAGAAGGAGATTGAGAATGAGGACCGCGATGGGTTTGGCAATTTCGACGACGACGAGAAGCCGCCTTTGTACATCGACCCCATTTCCTTTGTCCTCAAGGCGATGATGTCTGTGAAGAGTGTCAACATGAGCTATTCCAGGAATGAAGGATTGCTGCTTCCCGGATTGTCAGTGGACCGTAAGGCCCGTTATGCTGGCTTTGATGAGGCGCTCGAGTCCCCNGGACTGCCCTTCTTGGTAGGCCACCAGAACACGGATTTGCAGGGCAACCGAACGGGAGACTTTGCTGTCGANGCTGCCAACCGCGGGTGGTTGTCTGCGAACCCCTATCAGAACCAGACCTATCAGGAGAACTATACCGCGACACTCAACTTGCGCGCTCAGCTCGAACCGATTGAAGACCTGAAAATTGACCTGGACGCGAGTAGGACGGAAAGCCGGAATCAACAAAGCTTCTTCCGATTTGACGACGCCTTGGGTGATTGGCAGTTTGAATCTCCTCAGGACGGGGGCAACTTCACCTCGACCATCATGACGTGGGGGACCGCTTTTGTGGAGGACGATGAGACGTTTGACAGCGAAACCTGGCGCAACTTTAAACTGGCGCGACTTGACATGAGCGAGCGCCTGAATGCGGCGAACTACAACTTGCCGGACAGCGAGCCCACGGGATATTACTCGGGTTGGGGACCCACCAACCCGTCCGTGACGATCCCTGCATTCATTGCAGCATATACCGGTCAGGAGTCTGATCAAGTGGCACTGGATCCATTCAAGACCAAGCTCGCTCCGAATTGGAGGGTGAGCTATGACGGATTGTCCAAGGGCAACCTGCTGAAGAACCGCGTAAAGCGTTTCACTTTGAACCACAGCTACAGGTCTACGATGAGCACATCGTATGTGACCAACCTCAGTTTTGAGGGGGACGAATTGGGCCGGCCTACATCGTTTGATCAAAGCTCTTTTGGGAACTGGGTGAATCAGCGGCAGTACAACCAGGTGACCATTTCCGAGCAAATGTCCCCGCTCATCGGTGTGGACGTGACGCTCAAGGCGAGGGGCAAGAACGAGCCTCAAATCAAGGTGGAAATGCGCCGAGATCGGACGATCAATTTCGGATTGACCAACAACCAGATTACCGAAACCAAGAGCAGCGCCTTGGTGATTGGAACGGGTTATCGCATTGCCAATGTGCCCAACCCCTTCTTGCGCACGCGAGGAAAGTTGCCCATCCAAATGCTGAAGGAAACCGATGTGGTGCTCAGGCTCGACATCACCGTGAGGGACAATGCTACGATCATTCGCAAATTGGATCCGTTTGCGCAGACGGTGGGGGGTCCTGTTGGCATAGACAACCGAGAGAACCAAGTGACTGCCGGTCAAAAGGTGGCCAGCATCAAGTTCAGTGCAGACCTGGAAGTTTCTCGGAAATTGATCTTGCAGGCCTTTTTTGATGAGCAGTTGACCCGTCCTAAAGTGTCGACCAGCTTTGCCACAACCAACGTCAAAAGCGGCATTGCGTTGAGATTTAACCTCACGCAATAAATCGAGCAGGAGATGCGCCGCTGTTTTACATTGCAGCCATGAACATCCCCCAGGACCTTCGCTATTCTAAGGACCACGAATGGGTGCGCGTCGAGGGTGACGTGGCCGTCGTGGGCATTACGGACTTTGCCCAATCAGAATTGGGTGATATTGTCTTTGTTGAGGTCGAAACCGAGGACGAAACCCTGGAGGTGGATGCGGTATTCGGGACCATTGAAGCGGTCAAGACCGTGAGCGACATGTTCATGCCCATAGCGGGAACAGTGATCGCCCTGAATGCTGAGCTCGAGGACAATCCTGCTCTCATTAATGAAGATCCTTACGGTGCCGGATGGGTCATTAAGATCAAGTTGGAAGAGGGCGCGGGTATGGACCATTTGATGTCGGCCGAGGCTTATGCCGCGGAGGTCGGCTGAGACCCGCAGTCAGGCCCGTTGGCGCCGTGCCTTCCCCGCAGTTTGTTTGGGGTTGGCGGTGGTTGCTTTGCACGCGATGCCTGGCAAAGAACTGGGCGCGCACGATTGGTGGATGAATTGGAGACTGGACACAGTACTTCATGCAGGACTCTTCGCCGTTTTTGGAACTTCTGCACTTATTGCACTCCGAAAAGGAGGCGAAGGAGGTGCTGCTTGCCGCCATGCGTGGTGGTGGGTGATCTCCGGAGGCATGATTTTGGCGGTCATTTTAGAATGGGCCCAAGGCCTCGTATTCCCCGGTAGGGGCAGTGATTCATGGGATTTGGCGGCCGATTTCCTTGGACTGTGTTTGGCCGGTTTCGTATTTCGGGCATTGTATTTGATGTGGCCCATTGGTAAGAAACACCATTGATTAATTTGGCCCTACGAAAAGCAAGGCCCAGCAACACCCCCTTTCATGCAGCCACGCAAGACACCACAAGCTGACCTCGAAAACAAGCGGGGGACCTGGAGGTCCATCGGATTTGTTTCCGTACTCTCCCTGCTCCTCGCCGCATTGGCTTGGACCAGCTATGATGTAAACATCATTCGCGCCCTCGATTTTGAGGTTGACCTCCTCGAAGACGAGGTCATTCCAGTGAATGTGATTCCCCCGCCCCCCCCGCCTCCGCCTCCACAACAGACGACGGTCATTGAGATTGTTGACGATGAGGAGGAAATTGAAGAGGAGCTCGAGATTGAGGACATCGAAATCGACGAGGACACCGAAATCGAGATCATTGAGGTCGAGGAGGAGGAAGGGGAGGAAGAAGACATTCCTTTCATGATCGTAGAGGACATGCCTGGATTTGGACCCTGTAAGAAGAAGACCGGTACAGAGCGTGACCAGTGCACACAGCTTGAGATCATCAAGTACGTGAGCTCGAACACCAAGTATCCCCCTATTGCGAAGGATGCGGGCATACAAGGAACGGTGTTTGTCTACTTCGTAGTGGGCAAGGACGGCAAGGTTCGGGAAGGACGGGTACTCCGCCCTGTGGACCCCCGTCTGGATGCAGAAGCCCTGAGGGTGGTCAGCTCATTGCCTGACTTTGAGCCTGGACGACAGCAGGGAAAGCCGGTGAGTGTTCAATACACCATCCCGGTAAAATTCATCATCCGTTGATGGGTTAACTGCTAAACCAACCCACCAAAGCCATCGCGAGATAGATGGCGTAGAGCGCGGCCCCCAATGGAAGGCCGCGCTTTGCGTACAGATAGATGGCTGCGGCGTCAATGGCGATCCAATAGGCCCAGTTGGCGTGGTGGTTGTTGACCATTAACCATGTCGCCCACAGGCTAAAGATGGTCGTGAAAGCATCCCATCCTGGCATGGCACTTTGGGTCCAACGTTTGAGGCCCCATGCGGTAGCAAAGGTCAGTGCGGTCGTGATGGTGATGGCGAGGATGTGCCACGACAAGGGCTGTGATTGCGGGGTCCAGTCTTGTGTTCCAGAAGAGAGCCAGGCGCCATATACAGCGAAGGCGACGTAGAACCCTTGGAGGGCAGCTTCCGCCAAAATATTCCGTTGCCAGCAGAGATGGGCGAGCAGGCCGGCTCCTATGGCTGCGGGTAAAAAACACCAAGGCGTCCAACCTTGCAGGTACCCCCAAGTGTACGCGAGGCTGAGCAAGACAGCCGTGGCTTCGGTCCAGCGCTGCTGGGTTGTTGGATGAGGAGTGCTCACAAGACGCAGTGTTGTCGGATGCTGTGGACGGCGCGTTCGAGCCGTTCATGCTGCCCCATGGGTGCCAATTCGCAAAACGCGATGCCCCCTTGGTTGAGGCGCTCTCTGTACGATGCCTCGAGTGCAAGGCGGTCGGCGTGCAGCGGAAGGGTGCGCAGTGGGTCAGGTTCCCAGTCTGGAAGGGTGTGACACAGCATGTGCAGATCGGCGCGCTGCATGACGGTTTTGACCCCTGTAAGCTCTTCCCCAAAGGCATGACGGGCCCAGATATCCAACACCAAGCCACCGGTGTCACAAACGATGCCGTTTTGGGCGTGGGTCAAAAGTTTGGACAAGCGTTGGCTGAACCCTTCTAGCATGTGTTGCAGGTGTTCACCGTTGACGGTGCCATCGCGCACTTTACGGTCGGAGCGCGCGGCTTCCGGCATGAGGTCCCAATGCAAGGCCGTTGCCAAGCCCTGCGCAAGGGTGGTCTTCCCGGCATTTTCGACGCCCGTCAGGATCACGATGGGAACCCTGTTCAATCGTCGAACTGACATTGGCACGGGGGACTGAAAGACAGACGCCGTCCAGGGAGCAGTTCCCGCACCCAGATTTGCTCATCCACCGACATTTCGTTGTTGAGCAGGTCGAGTTCTTTCAAAAACTCAAGTTGGCTCAGTGAGGGGGGGAAATGACCGATGACATTGGACCACAGCAACAAGCGTTCGAGTTTGGTCAGGGCGTCAATGTCTTCAGGAATCCCCTCAATTTCATTGTCAGAAAGGTCCAGCTCTCTCAAGTTGGAGAGCCCAAGCAAGCTTTCGGAGATCTGGGTGAGCTTGTTGCTTCGGATGCTCAGGCGCTCCAAATGCTCAAACTCGGCCATCCACGGAGGCAGGCTGTCAATTTTGTTTTTGTCAAGAACGATCTCTCGAAGCTGTCTAAACCTCCTTAGGCGGATGTCAACGGCCTTCCATTTCTGCTTGCTCAGGTCCAGGCGCCACACGCGCTCAGGTCTTTGAAGGGCGGCTTCGTAGTCCGTCCAAACTTTGGCCGTGTCCCAAGGAATATTGGATTGTCCGGCCCCCTTCATCGGAGAAAGGCAGCAGAGCAGCACGGCAAAGGCTATTCCTAAAGTGCGGAGCAGAAGCCGGTTCATCTTGAGGTCAACGCGCGTCATGGCTGTTGTCGTATCTCAAAATGCGACGGGCTTGGTCGGCATCAGATGAAAGTTGGTTGATCAGGGCTTGGGGATCTTCGAATTTTTGAATGTCCCGCATGCGCTCAGCAAATGCGATTTCCAATTCGGCGCCATAGAGATCGGGGGTCTCTGCTGTGAAAAGGTGGGCTTCTACAGTGGGTTTTGCGCCGGTGCCGTCAAATGTTGGACGGGGCCCAATGTTGACCATGGCACCCCATGTCTGCTGTGATGCGCTCCCTTGATGCGATGAAGCCCCGTCTGTGACCAGCGTGACTTGAGCCGCATAGACACCTTCAGCGGGAAGTATTTGATGGGGTTCTGTGGCTTCGAGATTGGCGGTACGGAATCCGAGGGTGCGTCCCCGGCCTGCTCCCGTGACGACTTCTCCTCGCCATGCATGCCGTCGGCCGAGTAAGGCGTGAGCTGCGGACAGGTCTCCATCGCGTTAACCGCTGTCGGACTTTGGTGCTCGACACTGTCAATTCCCCTTCAATATGGGGAGGGATGTGTTGGACGTTGAAGCCAAAAGTCTCTCCGCAGGCCCGCAGCAGTTCGACATCGCCTTCACGCCCTGCGCCAAAGCGGTGGTCATGTCCCACGACAATGGTGGTGGTGCCGAGTCCTTGGACCAGCACGTCACGAACAAACTCTTCGGGCTTGAGTCGAGAGAAAGCGCGGTTGAAGGGTTGGATGACCAGATGGTCGAGCCCCGTCTCCGCCAGACATGCTGCACGTTGGTCCATGGATTGGATCAACTCGAGGCCACTGGCATCGCCAAAAAGTACCTGTCGAGGATGGGGGTCAAAAGTGAGTACCGTGGTTTCGGCCTGTTCCTCTTTGCCTTTGAGGACCATCCAGTCGAGCAATGCCCGATGCCCCAAATGCACGCCATCAAAGGTGCCGGTGGTCACAATGCGCCGTTGTCCGGGCGGAAAGTGGGGGAGTCCTCGGTGAATGTGCACTGCTGCTAAGTTAGGATGGCTGCGTGATGGTGCATCAAAAGAGGGCTTTTTGGCTTGAATTCACAGGCGTTGAAAACTCGTTTGAAGGGAGAAGGACGTGGGGATGTCAGGAGGTCGTCCGTTTGGGTTAATTTTGCGCCGAAATCAAGAGCCAAAAGGCTCACTGCATCAAGCGTTAATCCTCGCTCCAAATGAGCCAAAACGTCGGTTCCATCACCCAAGTCATCGGTCCGGTTGTGGACATTAGCTTCCCATCGGACGTGGCATTGCCCAAAATTCTCGAGGCCTTAGAGGTCGATCGTGAAGGCCAAGTCCCTCTTGTTCTCGAATGCCAAAAGCACATTGGAGAGGACACCATCCGCGCCATCGCTATGGATGGAACGGAAGGCCTCCGTCGCGGAATGTCAGCCCGTTTGATGGGCCGTGCCATGAGTATGCCTACTGGAGAAGCCATTAAAGGCCGCTTGTTCAATGTTACGGGTACAGCCATTGACGGCATCGACGGCGGCAAGGTGTCCAGCGATGGGCCAAGAGAGATTCACCAGACACCACCAAAGTTTGAGGATTTGAGCACGAGTACCGAGGTTTTGACCACGGGCATTAAGGTGGTCGACCTCATTGAGCCTTACTCAAAGGGAGGTAAAATTGGATTGTTTGGTGGTGCTGGTGTCGGTAAGACGGTGTTGATCATGGAGCTCATCAACAACATTGCAAAGGGCCACGACGGTCTTTCTGTGTTTGCTGGTGTCGGCGAGCGTACCCGTGAGGGGAACGACCTGCTTCGTGAGATGATTGAATCAGGCGTCATCAATTATGGTGAGGCTTTCGAGAAGAGCATGGAAGAAGGCGGTTGGGACTTGTCCAAAGTGGACATGGAGAAATTGGCCACCAGCCAGGCGACCTTGGTATTCGGTCAGATGAATGAGCCTCCAGGAGCCCGTGCCCGTGTGGCACTGAGCGGACTTTCTGTTGCGGAGTACTTCCGTGATGGTGGGGGTGAAGGCGCTGGTCGTGACATTCTCTTCTTTATTGACAACATTTTCCGCTTCACGCAGGCCGGTTCAGAGGTGTCCGCCCTGTTGGGTCGTATGCCTTCGGCTGTGGGATACCAGCCCACCTTGGCGACTGAGATGGGGGCGATGCAGGAGCGGATTACTTCTACCAAGAAGGGTTCTATTACGTCTGTGCAGGCCGTCTACGTTCCTGCGGACGACTTGACCGACCCCGCTCCCGCCACAACGTTTGCGCACCTCGACGCCACGACGGTTTTGTCCCGGAAGATTGCTTCCTTGGGCATCTACCCCGCTGTGGATCCGCTCGACTCTACTTCACGTATCCTCACCCCAGATATTGTGGGTGAAGAGCACTACCGCACTGCAGAGCGGGTAAAGGAGACCCTCCAGCGTTACGTTGAATTGCAAGACATTATTGCGATCCTCGGAATGGACGAATTGAGCGAAGAAGACAAGCAAGTGGTGCACCGTGCACGTCGTGTCCAGCGCTTCCTCTCTCAGCCTTTCCACGTTGCCGAGCAGTTCACGGGCATTCCCGGCGTACTTGTATCGATCGAAGACACCATCAAGGGCTTCAATATGATTCTGGATGGAGAGCTTGACCAGTACCCCGAGGCCGCATTTAACTTGAAGGGCAACATCGACGAAGTGATTGAGGCCGGAGAGAAGATGCTCGCTGAAAGCGCCGCCTGATGAAGGTCGAAATCCTTACTCCCGACGCGAAGCTGTTTGAAGGGGATGCACGTCATGTGCACCTCCCTGGTTCAGACGGTGCTATGGGGGTGCTTGACCGCCACGCTGCCATGATCACGACCCTCACAAAGGGCACAGTGAAAGTGGACACCGCGGAGGGGGAGCAGTCTTTCGATTTGAATGGTGGGACGGTAGAGGTCTTGGACAACAAGGTCCTCATCCTCGCAAGCTGACCTTTATTTATTCGTGGTGATAGGGCTCTCCTTTTAGGATGGTCTGTGCCCGATATAGCTGCTCTACGGCGAGTAGCCTGATCATTTGGTGACTAAAAGTCAGTGCGCTGAGTGCCAGTTTTTCGGCGGCCTTTGCTTTGACTTCGGGGGCAAAACCGTAAGCGCCTCCAATCACAAGGGCCAGGTGTCGGATGCCGCGGTGGTGTCGGACCTCGATCCATTGTGCCAATTCAATGCTGCGGGGTTGTTTGCCGTGTTCGTCGAGCAGAACAACGTGGTCTACATCTTCAAGGGCCTTTAACAATATGGGCGCCTCTGCTTGCTTCAATTGATCTGGTGTGGGCTTAGAAGTCTTGAGCTTGGCGTCCGGAAGCTCCACGTATTGGAAGGGGGCGTAGCGCGCAAGGCGTTTGATGTACTCATCGATGCCCTGTCGCAGCCATGGAGCAGAAGTCTTGCCAATCACGATCAGGGAAATGCGCATGCCCGAAGGTCTGTCGAATTAACTTGCCGTCCATGTCAGAAGGTCACGTGTTGAACGAAAATATTCCCACGCCATTGGAACAGATGGATACAGCCATTGCCTTGGCTTGGCGCGAAGACATTGGTTCGGGTGACGTGACTTCGGCCGCGTGCATTCCCGAGGATGCCCGGGAGACGGCCGGATTCATGGTCAAAGGAACAGGTGTATCGCTGGACTTGAAGCAGCGAATAGGGTCTTTGCATACGGTGCGCCGGATGTAGAATTCAAGGCAGTGGCGTCAGATGGAGACGAGGTGAGGCCTGGTGATGTGGTCGCTTGGGCATCGGGTTCTGCCCGCCAAATCCTGACTGCTGAGCGGTTGGCATTGAATTTCATGCAGCGCATGAGTGGCATTGCTACAGGGACTCGACGGGTTGTCGCATTGTTGGAAGGCACTGGAACACGCGTGTTGGATACGCGAAAGACCACGCCAGGTATCCGGGCCTTTGAGAAGGCTGCGGTTCAGATTGGCGGAGGGGTGAACCACAGAATGGGCCTCTACGATCAGATTTTGATCAAGGACAATCATGTGGACTATGCGGGCAGCATGGCGGCTGCCGTTCAGGGCGCTTTGGATTTTTTGGAAGCTGCCGGCCGCAAGGTGCCTGTTGTGGTGGAGGTGCGCAATGCGCAAGAATTGCAGGACGCACTTGCTGCGGGAGGTGTAGACCGGTTGCTGTTGGACAACTTTACGCCGGCCCAAGCCCGGGCTGCAGTAGACCTTGTGGGAGGTCGGGTTCACACCGAGGCCAGTGGTGGACTCAACCCGGATAACGTGCGTTCCTATGGTGAAGCGGGGGTTGATTTTGTATCGTTGGGCTGGTTGACGCACAGTCCCATTCCGTTGGACATCAGTCTTAAAAGTGCGTCTTCTTTGAAGGGCATAAAACCGCCATCAAATGGGTGAACAGCGATGGGAACAGTGGATGCGCCGCACGCCGTTGAGTAGATTGCTCATTGCGCCTTTGGAACGGTTTCACCCATGGGGCTTCCAGGGCATGAGCGCTTGGGACGTCTTTCGGTTTTTCGTGGTGGGTGTGGCCGAAGGTGCATTGGGCATTCGTGCCGCCGCCATCGCTTTTCAGGTGTTCTTGTCGATTTTTCCTGTTATCCTGGTATTGCTGAGTTTATTGCCGCTCGTACCGGTGGCGGATTTTCAAAACAGCCTCTTCGAGGCACTGCGTCATTATTTTCCGGGAGACACTTTTTTGCTGGTAGAAAGTACAGTGGCTGATTTGCTGGAGACGGGGGTCCACCCAGAAATCGCCAGTCTAGGTTTTGTGCTGATGCTCTTTTACGCTTCAAGTGCGATCAATGGAATTCTATTGGGCTTGAACGAGGCCCACCACCTGGAGCGCAAAGGGAACTGGCTCTTGTTGAGGGCAATGTCTTTGCTGTTGATGGTGGTGTTTTCCATCTTCCTGATTGTGGCAGTCCTGCTCATTGTGTTCTCTGGAACAGTCTTGGATTGGCTTACAGGACATGGCATTCTTGCCCTCGAGGACTTGCCATTGATTCAGGCAGTCCGCTGGCTGGTCACCCTTGCGCTGCTGTTCACGACCATTACCGCTTTGTACAATGCGGCAGACTTTTCCAAAGATCGGTGGCGGTTCATCACGCCTGGTGCGGTCGCCACAACCGCCCTCATTGTGTTAACGTCGATTGCCTTTGCTTGGTTTGCCACCTCACTGTCGAGCTACAACCGGCTCTATGGGTCTTTAGGAACCTTACTTCTGTTGCTCGTTTGGCTCAATGTCAACTGTTTTCTGCTCATCATCGGATTCGACCTAAATACGGCTTTGAACAAGGCCCGAAGGGGAATTCGTCAGCCAGATGGGCTGAGCAATGAGCCACCTTTGTCTACCACCGATTAACTTGGATCCATGCAACGATTTGCCCTCTCCCTCGCCCTGCTCTGTGCCGCCTCGTGTCTGTCTGCCCAATCCTTGACTGGAAAATGGAAAACCATTGATGATGAGAATGCGGGCAGGGTCAAAAGCATCGTAGAAATCACCGAGCAAAACGGCCAGTACTACGGCACCGTTGTGGAGTTGTTGTTTCGCTTGCCAGACGAGGACCAAGACCCCCATTGTGATCAATGCGGCGATGACCGAAAAGACCAGCGCGTCTTGGGCATGCAAATCGTGCGTGGCATGGAGGCAGAGGATGGCGAATGGAGCGAAGGCACCATTTGCGATCCCAAAAATGGCCGGATCTACGATTGCAAAATGTGGTTTGAAGAAGGCCAGCCCGACGTCCTCAAAGTGCGCGGATACTGGGGGTTCTTGTACCGCACGCAAGAGTGGATTCGCCAGTGATCGAAGCTCAGAGCCACCGAGACAACCAAGGCGCTTTCTGAACAGCGAATTGAACCCCTTCAGGTGCGAGGTTGAGCTTGATTGTGGCAAAAGCGATCCATGCAGTAGCGATGGCGCTTTTTGTGAAGAGGAGAACGATGTGGGGCCATCCCGGATTCCACTGAACCAAAATCAAGGAAGGCAGAAGGAGAACCACACAGATCAAAACGGTCTGTTTGCTGAGGATGAGCCGCTTCCAAATGCGCCAGAGCAAGACTTGTCGGCCTAAAGTGGATATGCCGATTGAAATGAATGTGGCCATTGCCGCCCCGACGAGGCCCATTCCCAGCCCTGACTCAGGGATGAAGAGCAAGTTTAAGGGCACCGCCAAAGCCACCATTGCCCAATTGATGGCGACCATCTTTTTGAAGTGGTTGGACTGAGAGAGCAGAA
>JGI20156J14371_10000498_pt1 | contig 34147 bp, 28 predicted proteins | sample COG_06_FD_14371 | JGI IMG/M metagenome (IMG submission 14371)
TGGTCACGGTAAGAATTGTAAATCCGTTGACCAACCGATTGCCGCACTCATTCGCGACCTTAGGAAATTAGGTATGTTGGATGACACCCTGGTTGTATGGACGGGGGAGTTTGGTCGTACCCCATTTGCCCAAGGATCAAATGGGCGAGATCATAACCCCTTTGGATTCACAACCTGGTTTGCAGGCGGTGGAATAAAGCCTGGAATAACTGTTGGAGCGACTGATGAGTTTGGATACAAGGCAGTGGAAAATCGTTATGAAATTCATGATCTGCACGCCACCATGCTTCATTTACTGGGTGTCGAGCACACTGAAAGCACTTTTCGCTTTGGTGGCAGGGATATGAGACTAACTGAAGTCTTCGGTCATTTGATTAAAGAAATTCTGTAATTTCTTTGTCCAGAAATANGAACTATTAGCAGAATATTAGTAGATGAACCTTACTACTCTATGCCGAATCCTCTAGTCTTTATTTTGNTTAACTATATANGTGCCCAATTTTCAGATTAGCATTTATGTGAAATAAATGCCTTGCCTTAAGTATAAGGCTGTAATTGTGTTAGATAAGTTCTACTAATATTAATTACGATGAGAGCTTCAATCGCATTCGCCCCATGACCGACTTAGAGATAACGGAAACACTACGCCAGGAAACAGTCCCTTTGGAAAGTGCCTTCTCTAAGTATTTACGGGATTACCGATTACTTAACAGTTTGCTTCTCGCTCTCTTTTTTATGGTCTGCACATTTTCTATTTTTTGGAACATGATGATGGGTCTTCCTCTTAGTGACGATGCGGGATCAGATTTTTCGGATGCCGGACAACCCACCACGGCACCCAAGAAGCAGGAGCAAAAAGTTAGATTAATGCAGAGGCAAAAGCAGGCAAAGCCATCACAGAAGTTTACTTTTCAAGCTAAGGCCATTTCAGAAATTGCTGCTCCGATTGTTGATATTGAAACACAATCCCTTAATCCTGCAATTGCCATGAGCCCAATGGGAAACATGGGCGATGTGAGTGTGAATGTGGATATGTCCGTTCTTAACAAAGCCTTTGCATCTAATTTTATGGGAGTGAAGTCTAAAGCAAATAAGATTCTCTTCATTATTGATTATTCCGCTTCGATGAGGGGGCGAGACAAAGTGATGAGAAGCGAGTTAAGTAAAGCAATTGAAAAACTGCCTGCTGTGGGTTCCGTGTCGGTTATCTTTTTTTCNGGACCTACTTGGGTAGCAGGAGAAGATGCCAATGCANTGCATAAAAATTGGAGTGGATCTAACGGTTCCGGATGGAAAGCTAATGATGGATATAATCCNGTTCGACCCAAGTGGTCACCCGTTACTCCTTCTGTTAAAAAGAAACTAATCAAGGCAGTTCATGATACGCCGCTTACCTTTGGGACTGTATGGGATAATTCTTTCGAATGGGCTTTTTACATGAACCCCAAGCCGGATGTTATTTATTTCATGACAGATGGTTCCTCGAAAAAGGAATTTCAAGGAGTTGATATTATAAAAAAGAAAAAGGGACGTACTAAAATTTATACGATAGGATACGGTGCTCCTGCTGGTGCCAAATTACCCCTTGAGGAAATTGCAGCAATGACGGGAGGTAAAAGTAAATTTGTCGATATGGATGAAATTAGATTGATGGAAAAAGAAATTGATGACAAAGGTCAAAACAACTGAATTATGATGAATTATTTAAAAACCGTTTACCTTTTACTATTAACGCTTCTTTTTTACAGTTCTGCGTATTCCAAGATAAAAGTTTTACTCTTAGACGGACAGAATAATCATAATTGGAAAGCAACAACTCCTGTATTAGTTGACGCATTAGAAAGCTCAGGTAACTTTTTAGTCTCTGTATCAACTTCTCCAGCAAAGAATTCAACTCCCTTAGATTGGGAAAAGTGGAATCCCAATTTTAGTTCCTATGATGTCACCCTTAGTAATTACAACGGGGAAATGTGGCCAAAGGAAGTGCAGGAAAATTTAATAAATTATGTACAAGAGGGCGGATCTTTTGTGGTGGTTCATGCCGCCAATAATGCATTTGGTCAATGGAAAGAATACAATCAAATGATTGGACTTGGAGGTTGGGGTGGGCGCAATGAGAAATCAGGACCGTATCTGTTTTTTAATGATTTTGGAAAATTGGTCAGAGATCCAAGACCGGGTCGTGGGGGAAGTCATGGTCCTCAGAGTGAATTTATAGTACAGGTTCGCGATTTTAAACATTCAATTACTAAAGGGATGCCAAAAAAGTGGTTACACAGTAAAGATGAACTTTATGATTCCCTGCGTGGACCGGCTGAAAAAGTAAAGATCTTAGCCACTGCTTACAGTGAGAAGAGTAAAAAGCATGAACCCATGATTATGACAATTTCTTATGGAAAAGGTCGAGTCTTCCATACACCTATGGGGCATGCAGATTATTCCATGAAATGCATTGGCTTTCAAGAAGTGTTGCGAAGAGGGACCGAGTGGGCAGCGACCGGACAGGTGACATCCGAGCTTCCTTTTGACTTCCCCACTGAAAAAAAGGTTTCTTCTCAGTAATTCTGAGGAAGCCAAAAAAAAGACCACTCAAAAGGTGATCTTTTTTTCAATTTCTTGTAAAAAATTTACTCAGATGCTGGCGAAGCGGCATCAGTTGCGTTTGAATCTTCTCCTTCAGTTGCTCCGCCTCCGCACGATGCGAAGAGTGCTAACGAAAGAATGCTTACGAGAGTTAGAAAGTTTTTCATGACGGCTATTTCCTTAAGTTTGAATTATAGTTTTTGGTTAAAGTGTTGATGAACAACTCCCCCAAAAATTAATAATTTTTCGATTCTGTCAAGGTGAATCCTGTGATGAATGGTTATCAATTTTATTGATTTATGCCCATTCTCATTGCCAAAGCAGTAGTAATTTAATTGGGTTGTGACATGTATTATATAGGAATTGATATAGGAACATCTTCGGTTAAGGCATTGCTTATTGATAGTGGTGGAAGGGTAATTAAAACCTCTGTGCCAGAATACTCTTTTCAAACCCCAAAACCACTTTGGGCCGAGGCCGATCCACTGGATTGGTGGGAAGCAACGCAACAAGCAATTAAAGAACTACTCTTAAAAGTTCAGTCTAGTGAAATAGCTGGAATTGGACTTACCGGCCAAATGCATGGTATGGTAGCAATGAACAAAGAAGGTTCCGTTTTAAGGCCCTGTATCATGTGGAATGACCAACGATCTCATTTGGAGTGTGACGAAATTACCGAACGAGTTGGGCAAAAGAAAATTCTTAGTATTACCGGTAATCCCGTTTTGCCTGGCTTTACTGCTCCCAAGATCTTGTGGACCCAAAAAAACGAACCAGACCTTTTTGCTTTGATCGATAAGGTAGTTTTACCAAAAGATTTTATTCGTTACAAATTAACCGGTTCCTTTTTTTCTGATGTTTCGGATGCTTCAGGAACCTCTCTACTAGATGTCGGAAAGAGAACTTGGTCACAAGAAATGTTTGATTGCATGGGATGGCCAATCTCTTGGATGCCGGAAGTTACTGAATCAACTGAAGTTTCCGCCAAAATTTCCGCGGAAGCAGCAACCTTAACTGGTCTGCTTGAAGGAACCCCTGTAGTGGCGGGTGGTGGAGATTGTGCGGCTCAAGCTGTTGGCTCAGGAATTGTGGAAGAGGGCAAAGTTTCTGTCACATTGGGAACGAGTGGTGTTGTGTTTGCCCAAAGCGACGAATACCGCGTTGAGCCTAATGGTAAATTACATGCATTTTGTCACGCGGTTCCTGGGAAATGGCATGTAATGGGAGTGATGCTATCTGCAGCAGGTTCTTTTCAGTGGTATAAGAATCAATTTGGAATGGAGGAGCAAAGAATAGAAAAGGAGGGCGGTGCGAATGCTTATGAAACTCTTACTAAAGAAGCCCAGCAGGTAATTGCGGGCTCAGAGGGTTTATTTTTTCTTCCTTATTTATCGGGCGAAAGAACACCCCATCCAGACCCGTATGCAAGGGGTTGCTTTATCGGTATGAGTTTACGCCATCAAAAAAAACATCATACCCGGGCTGTTTTGGAGGGAGTCTCCTATGGTTTAAATGATTCGTTATCCATGATGAAAGAATTGGGTGTTAATCCAAATGAAATTATACTTTCTGGGGGCGGTTCGCGCTCAGCGTTATGGAAACAAATGCTTGCCGATATTTTTGCCACTCCTTGTGCAATGGTGAATGCATTAGAAGGTGCAGCTTATGGTGCGGCAATACTTGCCGCGGTTGGAGTAGGTGGATTTGGCACCGTGCAAGAGGCTTGTAGCTCTTTTATTCAAAAAATTGAAACAGTGGATCCTGGTCCGAACCTGGAAACCTACAAGCGAAATTATCCTATTTATAAATCTTTATACCCAACCCTGAAGGCTCAGTTTGCCAAGATTGCTGAGTCGAATGCGTTAAACTCATAAAAAATGGATAACACTTACGAGTCGAATAAACTACTTGGTGAATACTTATTGTTTCACTACGGATCGGATGATCAGTTAATGCCTTGGTCGGATGGCCCTCAGAATGGTCTTCGGTTTCCCGTGCGTACTGTTCGTGAACTTATCGACCACAGTTCACTTCCCTCTTCGACTACTACTCGTGCCTTTGATGTCGGTTGTTCCGTGGGTCGTTCTACATTTGAAATTGCGAGCTTTTGTGACGAAGTGGCGGGCTGTGACCTGTCCCATTCCTTTATTTCAGCAGCTCGATCTTTAATTGATAATAAGGAACTCCCTTATGAGTATTTAGAGGAAGGGGACAGCTATCAAAAAGCAGTCGCAAAAGTAGAGTATGACCCGAGCAAGGAGATTTCATTTTTTGTTGCAGATGCCTGTTCGTTACCCTCCGAGCTAAAAGAGTTTGATTTGGTTCATGCAGCCAATTTGATCTGTCGATTACCGGATCCCTCGCTTTTTTTAAATCGACTTCCACAATTAGTGAAGCCGGGCGGGCAACTTCTTTTAGCCACCCCATTTACCTGGTTGAATGAATATACACCGAGAGAAAATTGGATCGGTTCTGGTGACTCGGAGCAAAAACTGGTGGAATGCTTGAAGCCATATTTTGAATTGGAAAAAAAAGTAGAACTACCTTTTGTCATTCGTGAACATAGAAGAAAGTTTCAATATAGTGTTTCAATCGGTACTCGATGGAGACGGCTTGGGAGTGCGGTGTAACAGCTTGATTCTTTTTCTTCGAGGTGTTTCTAGATAAATTAGTTTATAATTTGAAAATTTCCCTAGTGAAATTCTTTTCAATATTTTCTATTACTAACAACAGTGAACAACCTAAATGATCAAGCTCGATGAATTTGTAAGGAATATTTCCTCCTGTTCTGAGCCTCATTCTCATTATTCTGATTGTTTGAAAGCATTGTGGTGGGTCCAAAAGGGAGATTGGGCAAAAGCACATGACATTGCCCAAGAAGAAGGTACTATACTGGGTGATTGGGTACATGCATACCTCCATCGATTGGAGGGAGATTTAGGTAATGCTGCCTATTGGTACAATCGGGCGACACGCCCGGTTAAGCAAGATGAAAGCCTGGAGGAAGAATGGAAAGAAATAACAGCTCATTTTCTTTCCTTAGAACCCTAACGTTAAGCTCGACCCATGGACTTGAAAACAAGAGGAATATTTTCTTCCGGTACCAATAAAAGAGATGATCTCTTAGAGACTGAAAGCAAGTGGGAAATGTTCTCTCCGGTTAGTTTAATAATCCTCTGTACAATGAGCATTCTTTTTATACGATCTGCTCAGGCCTACACGGGAGGTAATCAATGGCAAATGCAGGTGATTTGGGTTATTATTGGTTTTTCAATTTATGTAATTGTCTCTGTCGTGGATTATCATTTTTGGATGCGATTTGCTCATATTATCTATGTATTGGGAGTTGTTTCTCTGGTACTTGTCTTTTTATGGCCCCAAAAATACGGGGCACAGAGGTGGATAGATTTAGGACTATTTAAAATACAGCCATCCGAATTTGCAAAAATTGTGACCCTGATTCTTGGTGCCAGTATTATGGCGAGGTCGGAAATCGGAAATTTAAAAGACTCTTTTAAGGGAATTTGTAAACTTGGATTTTGCTTTGTCTGTCCAATGTTCTTGATTTTCAAGCAACCTGACTTAGGATCAACATTAGTTTTTCCACCAATAGCATTTTCAATTTTGTACGTCGCCCGCATACCTTATCGGTTTTTTGTTGCTACAGCTCTTCTGTTTGTAGTGATAATTGGTGTGCTGGGTTATGACGTTTTTCGTTATTATCAATATAAATCCGAGAACCCGCATCCAAATGAAGCAATTGTTGCTTATGAGGATACAACTCTCATACCACTCAAGGACTATCAACGTAAACGCATCCTCACTTTTCTAGCACCAGAAGTCATGGACCCAAATGGAATTGGAGCAAATTGGAATCGAATCCAAGCTCTCATTGCTGTTGCCACCGGTGGAATATCTGGCAAAGGCTTGGGTAATGGCATGCAAGCAAAGTTAGGATATCTACCCTCTGCCGTCGCACACAACGATTTTATTTTTGCGGTGCTAGCAGAAGAATCTGGATTTGTAGGAGGAATGACAGCAATTGCTGCATACTTCCTTCTTATCTTTGGTTGTTTAAAGGTAGCTTCCAAGGCGTCCGATCGTTTTGGGGCAATGCTTGCAATAGGAGTTTCTGTCCTATTAATGACCCATGTTTTTATTAACATTGGCATGACAATTGGCATTACTCCAATTACTGGTTTACCGTTGCCTTTTCTTAGTTACGGGGGGTCATTTTTGATTTCCTGTTTTATCTTACTTGGGTTGGTTCAGAGTGTTTATCGACACAGAAAGGAATTTAGATGATTAAGAAGCTTAATTTAGCATTCTTACATTTTACTCTGTGGACGATCGGGTTTTCTATCCATCATAAAAATGGCCAGAAATACCAAACGTAGACCTAATTATTCAAAGCGAAGAAGATCCAACAAGAAAGCAGAGAAAAAAAAGCTTGAGGCAGACAAAAATGATCTGACTTTGCCCCCCATGGAGCCTGCACCTATCTCTATTGATAAATGCAAGTTAAGAGAAGAAGCGATAGAGCGAGCTAAAAAACGCCCGATTCGTGAGAGAATACTCGCTTTTTTTCGGAGAGAAACAAAGCAGGATTATAAAGAATTAATTATCAATACTGAGGCTCTTGAGAGGCGAGTGGCCTTAATTGAGAATGGTGTTTTACAGGCCTTTGATGTGGAACGCCTTGACGAAGAGAGAATGGTGGGAGCAATTTTTAAGGGAAAAGTTCAAAACTTAGAACCTGGACTGAAGGCCGCTTTTGTCAACATTGGCCAAGAAAAAAATGCGTTTTTACATTATTGGGATATGCTTCCCGGTGCCAATAACGACCCCTCAATTGAAATCGTTCGAGAAAATAAGAGAAAGACTCCACACAATCGGGTAGAGGCAAAATCCATTCAGGAAATTCCCAAAGTTTTTCCAGTCGGTTCAGAAATTATTGTGCAAATTACCAAAGGGCAGATTGGGAGTAAGGGACCACGAACCACTACCAATCTATCATTAGCAGGTAGGTTTTTAGTTATGATGCCCTATGCCGGACAATGTGGGATATCGCGAAAAATTGATGACAAAGCAGAGAGGAGTCGTTTGAAGCGTATTATCAGCAATCTTTCTCTGCGAGAAGGAATGGGAGTAATTATACGAACAGCCGGCCAGAATAAACCGGAGCGATTTTTCGACCGAGACTTGCACCTTTTACTTCAACAGTGGGATGAAATTGAAGCAAAGATGAAGTCTCAGGATAGCCCGTGCTTTTTATATCAAGAACCTGATTTAATCGGGTTAACGGCACGCGATTTTCTCACAGATGACATTGATCGGTGCAAATTGACCGAAAAGAGGATTACACAAGACTTATCGAAACGATTCAGCGAATTTCTCCCAAATCAAAATCAAAAGTTACTCATTTTGATGAAGAAATCCCCATTTTCGAACGATTTAATGTGGAGCGTCAAATTGAGCAGACATTTATGCGACGAGTTTTACTCCCTTCCGGTGGTGAGATAGTAATGGAGGAAACGGAGGCACTGGTATCAATTGATGTAAATACCGGTAGTCATAAAGGAGATAGAAAAGACGGAAAGAATTTCATCTTACAGGCCAATATCGAAGCTGCAGCAGAGGTTTGTCGTCAAATGAGACTGCGAAACTTGGGTGGTTTGGTAATTATTGATTTCATTGATATGAAAAATAAGGGGGACCAAAGAAAGGTTTTCCAAAAAATGAAATCTTCTATGGCGGATGATAAGGCGAAGCATAACATTCTCCCCATCTCTCAATTGGGAATTATGCAAATTACCCGCCAGCGACATGATGAAAGTAATTCAAGTGGAATTTACGAACCGTGCCCTTATTGTTCCGGTCGTGGAATTGTTAAATCTCCCCGGGCAGTCAGTATCGAAATTCAAAGAAAGATTACCAGCGTTGTACGTCGATTAAGGGAAGAAAATATTGAAAAAGAAGCGATTTTAAAAATCTTCCTTCATCCTAGCACTTTACGACGCTTACGGGGTCCTGATTCAAAATTGATTGATCGAATGGAGCGAAATTATGGATTGAAATTAACTTTTGAGGCAGCAGAAACTTATCATGTAGAAAACTTTAAATTGATTGATGAGTCTACCAATAATGAAATTCGGTAGTTAATATCATGCGTATCCTTGCGGCTTTTGATAAATGCAAGGATTCCCTGTCTGCCCGGGAAATCTGTGCACTTGCTCAAAAAGTAGTTTCCACACAACCTATTAGCCATGAAATTGAGTGTTCCCCATTAACTGATGGCGGGGAAGGATTTGCTCAGTTATTAACCGAGCAAAAAAGTGGATCTTATCATTCAATTTTGGCTTCCGATTCAATTGGGGAGGAAAAAGAAGTAAGAATTGGAATTGTTCCATTTGACAAATTGGAACCCAATCTTCGCGAGTTTGCAGATTTACCGGACCATGGTAACTATGCAGTAATTGAAATGTCTTCAATTGCTGGCTTATCTGACTTACCACCAGAAAAGCGAAATCCATGGTTAACTTCAACGGTTGGGGTAGGGCAGTTACTTGCTGAAGTTGCCTCTTTAAAGGTAAGTGCAATAATTTTAGGGATTGGTGGAAGTGCGACAAATGATATGGGCTTGGGTGCACTGAGAAGTTTAGGGGTTCGGTTTTTAGACCAAGAAAATCAACCTATTTTTTTCCCTAACCCAGAAAGTTGGGGTAGAATACGAACTATTTGCCCTGAGAAACTTGTAACACTCCCATCCATTCGTATTGCCTGCGATGTGACTAATCAATTATTGGGAGAGGGGGGAGCCACCTTTCAATTTGGTCCCCAAAAAGGACTATCTATAAGTCGAAGAGACGAAATGGAAAGCAATATGGATATAATGTCTGCACGGTTGGCGGAAACCTTTGAAAAGCCATTGGTTTTTAGGGAGGAAGAAGGAACAGGTGCAGCAGGAGGAATTGGGTATGGCTTAAGCGTCGCATATGATACTAAGTTTGTGCCGGGATTTTCCTTTGTTTCTAAATGGTTTGATTTAGAGAAATCGATTCAAAATGCAGATTTAATTTTAACTGGAGAAGGAAGATTTGATCAAACATCACTAATGGGAAAAGGGCCCTATGAAATCATTCGAATGGCTTCAAGGTATAATAAAAATGTAATTTTATTAGCAGGTTCAGTAGATAGTGACGCGAAGAAGAAATGTATGAATGAATTTTCTAATTTAAAAATCGAGGCGTTCGGGAATGATCAATTCACTTTAGAAGAAAATTTACTCAATGCATCCGATTTATTTCAACAAAAATTAAACTACTATTTATCCCTCCATCAGTGAATTCTACTGAATCTCAAGAAGCACAAGAATTACGATTTAAACGTATTCGTCGACTCAAGCGTTGGATGCGTCCACTTCCCAGGCGATCCAATATTCATAACTATCCTGTTTTAAAATGGTTCGCAGAAACAGCTTATAAAAGAGCTTATCCTATGGTCATTTAAAGGAAAGGCAATCAAGCCAGCCCTCTTTTGGGGAATGGTAATATCATTTTCTCCCCTAGTGGGTATTCAAATGCTGGTTGTATTTTTCCTCGCTCTATTTACCCGTGCTAATCTGCCCGTTATTGTGGCTTTACAATGGATTTCAAATCCTTTCACGATGGGGCCCATTTACTTTGCTGATTATAAGATTGGAAGAATACTTTTAGAGCTAGCTGGATTTAAAAGTAAGAAAAATCCCCTTTTAAGCTCCGAGTACGACTGGTCGAATTTCAAACTCAATGATCTTTGGGAATTGCTCGATACTTTTCCTCCAATGTTTGTAGGTGGAGCAGTGATCGGAGTTTTCTTTGGGGTTATTTCTATTTTTTCCTACAATGTGCTGGCAAAGCTTTACAAGAAGCCGCAAATTACTAAATAATCATTAATTATCAAACCTATTCAAATGAGTAAAAAATCACTGATCTCCGGCATTACACTTTTTAAATTAGTTTTTCTATTTTTATTGGTATGCATCGAATCCTTTGCCAGGGAACCATCTATTCAATTGGGAATTGATTACTTGGAAGAGAGTAAATTTTCCGTTCTTCAAGGAAAGCGAGTTGGTTTATTAACTCACCCGGCAGGAAAAAATGGGAGGGGCGAAAGTACTGTGGATGTTTTTGTTCGCTCATCTGATGTCAACTTAGTCGCTTTATTTGGGCCAGAACATGGTATTTATGGCGACGAAAAAGCGTCTGTTCCAGTAGACGATAAAATAGATCAAAAGACAGGATTGCCTGTTTTTTCTCTGTATGGAAAATTTCGTAAACCCACGAAAAAAATGCTGAGTGAAATTGATAGCTTAGTCGTTGACCTGCAAGATGTCGGGGTTCGTTGCTATACCTATATTAGTTGCATGAGATATGTTATGGAAGCCTGCTTTGAGGAAGGAGTCGAGGTAGTGGTCTTAGATAGACCAAACCCACTGGGAGGGGAAAAGGTTGCCGGACCTTCTATGGATGAAGTTTGTATGAGTTATGTGGGTGCATTTCAAATCCCCTTTGTACATGGGATGACAATCGGTGAATTGGCTTTGTGGTCCAAAAAAGTGTCTGGTGTTCTGAAGACCGAGGAGGTGAATCGCAAAAAAGGAAAATTGGTTATCGTGCCAATGATTGGTTGGACTCGACAAATGACCTGGCCACAAACTGGTCTTTCCTGGCATCCTACTTCACCCAATATCCCAACTTTAGACTCCGTGGCAGGTTACCCTATGACTGGCCTTGGAGCACAAATGGGAAAATTTAAACACGGTATTGGTACGGAACATCCTTTTCGTTTTTTGACTTACGAAGGCAAAAAAGCGTCTGTTCTCAAATCGGAATTAGATCGATTTCAAATTCCTGGACTTTCTTTTCAGGTAAAAACTATAAAAAAAGCAGACGGCGAATCGATTGAAGGAGTTTATATCATAATTAACGATTGGAGCTCCTGGCAACCCACTGCACTTCCCTTTTACATGATGCAACTTTCTGCCTTATGGCAGACGCCTAGCCCATTTACTCAAGCGAGCGAGTCAGAAATCGCACTATTTAATAAACATGTAGGCTCGCAGACCTGGTGGAATGCCTTGGAAAAAGAAGGGGGGCAAGTGAACACTAAGTTATTCCTCGCCGAGTGGAATGCTTATTCCGCACAATTTAAGACTACCGTTAAGCCTTATCTGCTCTATTAAGCAACTTTAACGAGTAAAATCATCAAGCGAGAGCACCCGCATTCCGTGCTTTTGCAATGCTTCTTCTCCTATATCTTCGTCTTCCATGGCCAAGGCTAGTACCGGCTTATTATTAGGCTGGTGAAGAAAGGGGTAGACATAATGGATATTAATTTCTGCGTGAAGTAGCGACTGGGTTATTAAATGAAGGGAGTCTTCATTCTGAATCTCAACCGCTATAATATTCCTTTCGGTAAAACTGATGGAGCGAGATTTTAGAAGTTGTGCAGTTTCCTTCGGGTAATTCGTTACCAGGCGAATAACGGCTGAATCAGTAGTGTCCAGTACTGAAATCGCCAGGGCATGAATGTCCTGTGATTTTAACATGCCAAGAAAGTCGTTTAGCCAACCGACTTTATTTTCGGCATAAATAACAAATTGCCTAATAGTTTCTTTTCCTGGGTTACGCAGGGTTGATGGGGAGTGATCAGATAAGTCCATAGATAGAGTAAAGTTGAAAGCAGATTCAGAAGGTTAAACAATTTATCTCTTTCCTCGCAAGCAATTTGAAAAGCGTTCAAAATAGTAAGCTTGCCTACTTACAGGTAAAAAGTAGAAAATGTCGAAAATATCCAATGCACTACATTCCTAAAATTCTTCTTTTAATTCATCTATTGTTTGGACCCATTTTACTTTCTGGAAATGAAGGAAGCAAATGGATGGAGTCAGACTTAAAAAACTTAGAGTCGAGTGCTCAAGATGGAGACTCCTATGCCCAGGCATTTTTGGCTCTTTGTTATATTCACGGGGATAAAGGCTTAGAAATTTCTTTTGATAAAGCGAGCTATTGGGCAAATTTATCCACAGAAACTAATCATTGGCTCGGTCTTTTCACGATCGGTTATCTACATCGGTTTCCACCTCTCGGGCCCAATGCAGAAAAAGTGAATAGCTACTATAACAAGGTCTTTAAAGACCCGGATGGTATGGTGGTAAAAAATGCAAATGCTGGTGACCCAATCGCATCTTATGTACTTGCGGAGATATTTACAGCGGAAGAGGTGGAACCCAATCTAAGTGCAGACCTACAATTTGCAGCGAAACACTATGCGAGTGCATCAATAGTTGGCTATGGTCCCGCTTCGGTGCAACATGCTTTACTTAAACTTCATGCCAATGCAATTGGAGGTCAAAATATTAATATTGGAAAAGACTTACCTGGAGGTGTTTCGATTCTTGAAGAAGTTGCCAAAAAGCAACTTCCTGCAGCTCATCACTTTTTAGGGAGGTGCTATTTTAAAGGAATTGGGGTTGAGGAGGACTACAAAATGGCCTTAGTTCACTTTCAAGCTGCCGCCGACCGTGGGTATACCACTTCTCAATTAATTGTGGCCCATTTTTATGCCTACGGTCTGACTGGACCTGCAAAGATTGATCTCGCACTTCGCTATGCGAATTTGGCTCTTCTGCAAGATCGAGAAAATGCCTCGGAAAAAATTTATGAATACGAACAACTTTTGGCGAACCAAACGACTGGAAATACTCAATCTTTAATGCAGCAGTCTGATAATTCGGTTCCTTCACCTACTAATCCCTCCTATAATGAACCGCCTCCTTTACCTCCGGATCCTTCGATAATTAGCACAGCTGAAACTGCAACTACTGAATTTAAACCGACTCTTAACCGATTGCCCTCGATTTATGATAATGTGAAATCTGATAATCAACCTTCTGTTTTGCCTAAGCCGCCAGAATTACCAGATTCCTCTTTTTCACCTTCTCCAACTCAACTGAAACCTACATCAAGATTACGATCGTCCAATATTCCTAACGATGATTTGGAAATGGCGAAGAAGTATTATTTTGGGCGCGGTGTAAGTGTTGATCCGAATCGTGCCTATCCATTATTTCTTCAGTCTGCTAATCGTGGAAATCCAGAATCTGCTCGCTACCTAGGCATTATGTATTTACGGGGCAAAGGAGTTCAAAAAGATACCCAAAAATCACTTGAATGGTTTTCCCGAGCTGCTCAAGGTGGAGACGAAATTGCGAAAAAGAACTTGAAAACTTTACAGCTTATGAATGCACATAAGTAAACCTCTTATTCTACAAAATTTATTCTCATTGCATTGCAACTGATAAAAGTTTATCAAAATATTATTAGGAGAGATGGCAGAGTGGTCGAATGCGCTGGTTTGCTAAACCGGTGAGGGGCTAATAGTCCCTCCACGGGTTCGAATCCCGTTCTCTCCGCCAATTTAATTTAGGTTTTAATCACTATAAAGCCTCCTAAATCTTAATTTTTTGGCAATTTTCCAATGTTGCCCTTAATCATATTGTTTATTTACAGTAGATAATGAAATTTTTGATTTATCCTTTTTTTGTTTTCACTTGTCTACTTGCCGTTGGATCTTGTACGCAGGTTGAATACAACCGTTCGGTGGGTAATCAATCTAGAGAAAACATTGCGGAACCCCAAGCAGTCCAATTGGAAAAGCCAGAGTATAAGGTTGTCTATCGAAAAAGTAATTTGGAGGCTTTATCCTTGGGGAGAAATAGAATTGAAATTCAGGAACTAATGGGAGAACCGGACGGTAAAAGTTTAGATGGAGGAAATGGTTATCTTTGGGATTATCGAAGACCAGTATTTGATGAAACAACCGATGAAGTGTATGGGTGGAGTTTAATTTCCTTTAAGTTTCTCAAAGGACTTTGTGCTTATGTAAATATTAGACTAGAGCAATTGCCTCCTGAGCTTTTACAGGAACAAAACACCAAGAAAATATTTGAATTTTGATTTCCGAAAAATTAATCAAACAAATTGAATTCTTGTTCGAGCAATTTTAATTAAGGCAGGCGAATTATTGTAATCCCTTTTTTTAAACCTGCTGGTTTAAAGAGTTTGCCCTTAGGGTCGGTAATCTTAAGCGACTCCCCTGATGAACATGTGATAGTGAGTGGACCATTATGATTTATGGGGATTTTGTCCCCTGCCATTAAGCTTACCCATTGTAACTCATTACCGAATTTATCTTGTATTAAAACCCAAATAGTACCAATCGCTTCAATGCTATAAAGATTGTCATAGGGGCGAGACTGCTTTGAGACTGAATTCTTTTTTGAGTAGTCCCGAGCTCTTGTTTTTTCTCTATTTTCGTAGTTTCTACCGTACGGGTCTGGCGAAGGTGGTGGGGAATAAGTACCAGTTTGACTTCCTTGTGGAAATGGTGAGTCCGGATAAGGTGGGGGAGCATCAGGCAACGCGGTCGGGGAACTTCCCCAGCAACCTAGTAACAAGAAAAAAAGAAAAGGTAGTCCAAAAACAGATACGAATTGTATGCGAACTTTTGTTTTCACTGTAGTAAAATTATTTGAGCAAAGATTGGGCAATGATTAATAGGTATCACTTGCAAATCTCGATACAACCTTAAAATAAATTTTCGATTTTATGAAGTTAATCAAACCAAGATTCGACTTGGTTAAATACTTTATATTCAGGACTACTCAAAGCAGGAGGAATAGTGGTAGGATAAATGAGCAATTCATTCGTTTTAAGCTTTGCTACGATAAGGCTTCCGTCGGGTGAAAATGCGCAATCAACAAACGGAGAAATAAGTTGATCTCCAAGAGTAGAGATCCACTGACCCGTTTCAAAACACCACAATCGCAGGGCTCCATCAAGTGTTGTCAGTACGAGCTTTTTATCGGGGGAAAGTCGATATCCTTTTTTTGAAAAGTCAGGTTCAACAGGAGCGTCAAAATCTGTGAGGAAGTCTGGCAGTTGTTTTGAATAGGGCTCAGTTTTATCGGCTAAAGCAAAGAAGAAATCGGGAGATTGTTTTGAATCCTTTCGTTTCGTCCTGAATACAAATATTATTAATGATGGGAGTCTTTCTAACTGAACAAATTCCTTCACTTGTCGAGAAAATGATTTTTTTTCCATAGGGGGAGAATGAAAAATCAATAATGTTTTTCAGGTTTAATTTTACAATCTGATAAACCAGTCCGCGGCTAGTTTCGGTAAACAGCAACATTCCCGATTGCGTGACAGAGACAAAAGATTCCTCATTCGGAAAAAATCGGCTTTTCACGCATCCAATATACGGAAATGGGTTTAACTTAATTTCCTTTCCGTTATGAGCATTAAATAATTTGGGAAGCACGCCCAACCCGGATGTCAGAATTCTCGACCCATCAGAATTGTATTCGAGGAAATCGAAACTGGTATTGTGATCGGTTCCGTAGACCGACCATTTTTTATCTGCTTTGGGCAGGCGGTAAGTATGCAATTTACCATCCAACCCAGAAGTCGAAAAACTCCGACCGTTCGGAGCAAATACCGAACTGGTTACCGCGAAGGTATGCTGCGTGAGCTTATGTTTTAATTTCAGTGATTTTCCATCAAACAAGTACACCTCTCCATTTGCACACCCCGCAAGGATCCACTGCTTATCTGTGGTTGCATCAATACTGGTAATCGATGAATTGAGGTCGGCAATTTGCTCCAACGGTCGACCTGAAAAATCGGTAATTCCTACTACTCCATCACTCGAACCAGTAATGAATTCATTTCCAAATGCCCGGGTGATTGCCTTGGGTGAGGATAGCATACCCGGACTTCCCATCAAAAAAGTTTTTGGTAAAATAGGGAGAAGAGTAAGTTTGAATTGATCGAAGCCTATAGTCTTATTGGAAAATTCATTTCTGGTTGAATTTCCTTCGTAATTAAGAATCGGACCTAGAACGATACGGAATCCACGGTCACCCTGTACAATTGAAGGTGCATTCGCTCCCCGATAAGCTGAACGACAACGGTCAGCCTTTACATCGTAACAACCGCCGCGTAAGGTTTTCCAATTTCCGGTGGTAGAGAAAGGATTAATTTCCCCCGAAACTCGTTGTTCAAGCATATTTACCTTTTCACTCTGTGTTGAGTCGAGACACCATTCCCAAACATTTCCATGCATGTCATAAAGTCCAAGTGAATTTGGAAGCTTTTGTTTAACTGGATGAATCTTATTTCCGGAATTACCGGCAAACCAGCCGTATTGATCAAGGTGTTTTTCACTGAGTTCCACATCGTGGTTCATTGGTCCTACTATACTTTCACAGTAGGGGCCATCGCTGCCGGCACGGCAGGCATGTTCCCACTCGGCCTCTGTGGGCAATCTCCAAATATACCCCGTGGGCGGTTTTTGTTGTTTATTTAATTCTTTGCAAAATTTTTGTGCGTCGAACCATGAACATACCACGGGGAATGAACTATTTTTGTCGAGACTTGGATTTTTAGATGTGACAATTTCGTATTGTTCCTGAGTGATTTCTGTTTGCCCGATCCAGTAGGGATTCGAGAGAGTAACGGCGCGTTGTGCCTCATTGGAAAAACGACCCACTTCATTGGGGAACTTCGCGGGATCGGAGAAAGAACCTGAAGCCAACTTTGCATGCCCGCTCCACAAGGCATATTCTCCTTCTTTACACAGAGTAAGAACCGTATCTTCATTACCTGCGAAGGATGCGGAAAAAAGCCCTTTCTCTGGATGTGGGGAAAAACTTAGGATTTCTTTGGACTGCATGCATTTGGCGAGAAACGAAAGTCTTGACCAATACCAGGATCGTAAGTCTTTGGGTTGGGAATCCAGAATGGAAAGGGCAAGTTCCGGGTTTTGTTTATTGAGGGCTTTTTGGGCTTCATCAATTTTACCTAAGTAGTTACGCAGTCTAAGTAAATGTTGATTACATTTCATTTGTTGAACAGTATCCAGAAGAAATCTTGAATTTTCCAAAATCTGGATGAACAGCATGTAAAGTCTCCTTTGAAATGGATAAAATATTACAACTTATCTGACCGAGAGATTGAGTAAGCAAAATTTGCTCTTTCGATTTTTCGGCTTGGGGCAGGAGAGATTCCTTATTGAAATGAACACTTTGAACACGGCTCAAGGGAAGACTGAATACCCCTCTTTTTGTACCGAGAGAAAAGGCATTTTCTTCTCCTGAAATTGAATTCAAAATCGTGGAGTCACCGTTCGTGAAGACAATATAATTTGAATTTTCGGGAGCAGGCATCTCCTTTTCCTTTGAAGGGAAAAAGGAACCATTCCAACCGGCAATATTTACTTCCTTTAGCCGGATATATGAATTTCCACCCTGATTGATAAAAAGAATCCCATCTCCATCGGGTTGGAAATCTTCAGTTGAATCCTTCCAATGGGCCACCTGTTTCCCATTGATGAAAATGATAAATTCTTTTTTTCCACGGTGTGCCAGTAATGAAATGTTTACTTTCTTTTGATTAATCATTTCCTGGACTATTAATGAGCCTAACGTTTCTCTGATTATTCGGCCTTTTATCCTCTTGTTTGCCTGTAGATTAATCCTGTTATTTGAAAAAGAGAGATGGTAGCCAACATTTCCATAACTTGACCCATCAGAATCGGAAAAAATTCTCAAGGCTAGATAAAAAGACCGTTCCCATTCCGCATCAAATTCGATTTCGATGACATCTTTTCTGGGTAGTGACTTGCCGGTACTACCTGAAAATATGGATACAAAATCCCCATCTTCATAGGACCATGATTTACTATTACTTTTCTTCCATTTTTCCATTCCCATTGAAGGATCGAAAAGAGATTCATGGGTAGTGGGAAGAAATTCCAATTTTTGAATAGCATCAATTGGGGCCTTGATCGGATCGGAGAACCCCGTCTCTACTAGCAGGTGATTTTTGGTTAATTCAATAAAATTACATTTCAACTTATCTCCGTTTTTGAAGTATAACCGTAGTGCCTTTTCTTTTTTGGATATTACTTTTTTAGGAGGACTAGACCGATTAAAAAAAATGTTTGAAACTGATTTATAATCAAAATTAATTTCTCCCGAAATCGATTTATTTTGCCAAAATAAATTTTGCTCGGCATCGAGTCTAATTAAATATCCAGTGAGCTCGGAATCATCAGAGAGGCGAATTTTTTCTTCTCCAATTCGATTGATCTTTTTTTGTTCTGTTTGATTGGAGTCGGTAGGTAAAAGGAAGTGGTCCGAGGTAACTGGGTCGAGTGCAAATAATTGAACGATTCCAATCCAAAAACAAAAAATTAAAAAAGGAGTGATCTGCAGGTTCATCTTTCGTAAATGGGAAGATAGCGATAATTCAAGGCGAGGGAAAGAAGTGCTGCGGTAGTGGCGAATGTCTTTCCGTAATTCCCATTCCATGAACCGTTCTCTGTTTGTGTGGACTGAAGCAGTTTGAAGTTTTGAGAATTCCATGAGTTCCACATGGATGGGCTCGCCCTGAACATTGCTTGTGAGGTGTAATAAAGGCTGTAGTATTTGTGACCCTGGTCCCCGAACGGTGAATTTTTCTTGAGGTAATCGACCGAATTGCGGTATGCAACCGTATTGGTGTCCTTGGCCAAGGATAAAATGAGTGAGCCAATGGCTGATCGGGGCAGATTGGCCCCACTTGCAGTCGTGTATCCAAAGCCACCGTTTGAATCCTGACAGGAGAGCAGGAAGGCCTTCCCCTTATCAATGGACTCTTCGGGTACTTTTATTCCTGCATTTCGGGCCGCAAATAAAGCTACCAACTGAGCACCCGAAACGGTAGTGTCTGCATCCTGGCTTTCAGGACTGTATCTCCAGCCTCCTTTTGAGTTAGATTTTTGAGAGGAAATGATTAACTTGGTCGCTTTTTCGAGAGCAGGTCCAAGCCTGAGATCATTGGTGAGCCCATAAGCTTCCGCCAATGCAAGAGTGGCAAATCCGTGATTATACATGGAGTTGCCTATGTAACCAGTTTTCTGATTCTGATCTTTGAGTAGGGCATCCATGGCTCTTTTGACATGAATGCGGTAGGGTCCAAACTCCGGATCATCACCGCGGGCTAGAAAGGCGAGGATCGCCATTCCTACCACTCCTGGTTGGGAACCATAGGAACTGTCCGTCCAGTAACCTCTCTCTTCTTGGCTTTCGGCTAGAAACTCAAGACCTTTTCGGTATGTTTCGTCAATCTCTCGAACGAGTAAATCATTTGATTGTTCGAAAAGGTCCTGTCCGACCAGTGGGCAGAACAGCGAGGAATAAATGAGTAGTAAAAGCGAAAGTTTTCTCTTCATTCTTCTATACTCCTAAAATAATTTTCCATAATTTTTTTGAACTCAGGGGGAGGGGATTGGGACATCCCACCGCTTTTCTTAGATTTCCGGGAGTCTTTAGGTAAGTTTAGGACTTCACCTGCGTTTTCACCAAGTTCGCGGTCACTCGTTCCTCCTTGGTTCGAACCTCCTCCTGATTTTCCGGCCGTCATGACCGGGGCTTTTCCTTCACCTCCTTGTCCTAGTTGCTGCATTAGGAACTGCATCGCCGTTATGCTGAGTCCCTGAGTACTCGATTGTGGGGAGTTGTTCGTCTCCAAAATTAGGTTGATTAGGTCGGTTATGATCTCCTTGGATTGAGTTTGGGCTTTTTGTGTTACTTCTCCTGCTTCGCCTTTTTTTAACCCGATAGCCGATTCGGACATTGCGGTATGGGTATCGTCAAATAGGGGATTGAGACTTTCCTCGGCGAGCTCGATTTGAACATCGGTCAGATCAAGCATGAGTTCTAGCTGTTGATCGTTGAGGGTATTTGTCCAGTTTTCACGCTTTGCTTTAAAGTTACCGCTGTCAACGACTTGAGTCTTCTTAATAATATCTCCTTGACCATCGCGGATTCTCAAAAGAGCGAGGATTTGTTCTGTGATTTCTTTTCCCATTCCCTCTCCTTGGCCTTGCCCCGAGCCGCTCCCCGACGGAGAGATTTGTGCATCGAGCATGTCTGCCCACACTTTGAATTTCTCTTCCCATAATTCGAGGGCGTCCATAGCCTCGAAAGCTACATTGCGTTCAATTTTGTGCGANACCATCAGTAATCCACTTTCTGTCTTTTCTTTNTCCATCAGTTTGCTTACTTCTCCATAAACCTCTGTGCCCGTTCTTTCATGAAACCGGCTAATTTCCTTTTGAATTTCTCCCGCTTCCAAATGGGTNTCGAATTGGAGCATTTCCATCCGGTCTTTTTCTTTTGAAACCTTTGGTGTTAGTAGTTCAATATTTGCTCCAATGGATGCGGGTAGAATTTTGAGTATTCCCTTGGTCAAGTTCTTTTCGGTCTGTTCCACCTTTCGAAGGCGTTGGGCAAAATTGAGTGCTTCGAGCCTGTCGAGTTGTTCCGAACTGTCAGCCAGTATTTCCTGAAGTTCGCTAATCGCTTCGCGTTCGAGTTGTTCGGCTTCGGCGAGTGATTCTGAGGCCGAGGAGGGATTGGATACTTGGGCCAGGTTCATTTTTGAACTGGCGGGACTCATCTTACTGGAGGCGACGCCTTTCATCTTTTCAAGAGTTTCTCCAAAATCCTCCAGGGCTTCCTGATCAAAGACCGGATTTCTTGCTGCCTCCTCTAGCACCTTCATTCCTTCTTCCGCATTATTTCTTAGGTTGCGTGAATTCGTTCTTTGCATGTCGGCTAATTTTGAAAGTTTTTGCTCCGTCTTCGGATCGAGTGATTCTTTACTGTCTTCCACCAACTCTTCGATTTCGATTGTTTCCATCAGTAGGCTTTCCTGTTCACGAGCAATTTCGGAAGTGCGTGAAATAATTGCCTCCATATTTTCCCGAATGAGTTGGGCATGCTTTTCGGGACCTACGACGAAAAACCTTACTGTTCGGGACGAGCTCAATTCCCGACCTGGCATCCGGTCGAGGACTTGCGCACTGAATTCTGCGATATCTCCGTCTTGGAGTGTAAAGAGTCTTGGATCGAAGGGGAAATTAAAGTTGGTTACGGTAAGGTTACTTTCTTTTTCAGTTTGGACATAAAGTGTGCTTTCGATGAGGAGGTCATTCCCACGGATGGCTTTCATTTTTAGGCGACTCTCGGCTACCCCGAAGTCGTCCTTTGCCATGATCTCCAGGGTCTTGGTCTCGAACAGGAGGATGGAAGATTCGGGTGGTAATTTACTGATATTAACGGTTGGAGGAGCATCTGGCAGAGCAAGTAAATCAATGAAGTGATTTTGTTTTGGTTTGAGACCAAACTGATCAATGAAGCCAATTTCCACCGATTGGTCCTCCTCCACATCGTTCAATCGAATGAGGAACGAATCCTTACTTTTTTCCGAGTCAAGCGGACCGGTGTCGGAGGAAGCAGTGACATTCGAGAGTTCCCGGTCCGTTTGACCTTTGATAATCAAATCGGAACCAATGGGGAAGGAGACTAATTTCGTAAATGCATCGGTTCTATAATCGGAGAGGGCGAGGTATTGAGGATAAGAAACTGTTGCCTGGGATACTACTATGCTTGGCCGTGCAAGAGGAACCAAGGTTATTTCACCTCTGTAGTCACCGGCCTTGAGTTTTAATCTCCTCGTTTTTTGCTGGCCCGGTATGAGGAATTTATAAAGATTATCCTTCCTGTCGGCCTTGAGGATAAGAGCATTGGCACCATTCAGTTGAATTTCATCGGGTTTTTTTTCTGAATCATCGGCCAAGGTAAGCCGAAGGGTGCTTGTTTCACCTTTTGCGATATAAAGAGTTGAGGGAACTTCGGAAAATCGAGTGAGGGTCTTACGCTGGAGGTTTGACCAGGGAGAGGCCCATCGCATTGAGGCGTTTAGGGCTAGTCCGGGGTAAGTATAGAAGCAGGCGAGTGTGGCGAACAGGCAAAGTATTGCCGCAACGCCGGCACGTCTAACTGGCTGTCGGTCAAAGGTCTCCGAAAGGGATAGGTGCGAGATCTCTTTTTCGACCCGTTGAAGGGCGGCTTTATAAAGAGATTCGGAATAGTGGGGGGAATCTGTATTCCTTTTTTCCGCCAATTCAATGATCCCTAAAAAACGATCGCCCGGTCCACCGAACTTCGCTCTCACTTGCCTCGCGAGCCATTGGGGGGAAGTGGATTTCAAAAAGGCATTTCTACGGATCATCCAGGCGAATAAAATCGCCCCAAGCCATCCCGAACAACTTACTAGTAATCGAACCCCAATGGGGGTATCCCATAACCGGTCTGAAATAAAAAGACCCAACCAGGATATGCAGAGAGAAACCAGTAAAAGAGATCCGAACTTGATCGAAAAGATTTTACGGGAGAGCTTTTTCAGGTTGGTAAGAGATTCAATCAGGGATGAGGGCAGGGAGTCATCTCTCATTGCTTGAGGTAATTCTCTACTTTGTCTGTTCAATTCATTCATCTTGTTAAATCATCCCTGCCAGTTTGCGCCCCGTCCAGTAAATTACTAGTAATCCAAAGAGAAAAAGTCCCCACGCGGTATCGGTACGAAGCCTATGGATTTGAATTACGGCTTGGGGGGCGGGAAGAAAGGAAAGTGCTTGGGTTACCTCCTCATACTCTTGATAGTTTACAGATTTCCCTCCCGTTAATCGGGCTAGCTGGAGTAAGTCGCGTGAGACTACCGGTTGACCTAGTTTCTCTTTCATTTGCCTTTCAACTTTAAGGGTCATGCCTAACTCTCTTTCTGCAGGGAAAGTCTTGACCTCCATGCGAAGATCTCCTGGTTCCCGGGCCTTGAAGGAGGTGAGATATACGCCCGGTCCTTCTTCGTCAGCTGTGAAGCGAAGGCTTTCTCTTTGTCCCCTCGGATGAATAATTACACCGTCTACCTCACCATCCTCCAAAGGAAAACCGGCTTTATCCAAGACAATACAGCGGACAAAAACATTTTCTCCGGACTTTGGCCTCTCCGGATCGGGGATCAAACGAATGCCTTCTTTTTCTGCCAAATATCTCCCGTGGGCCATCCAACGTACGACTTGGCTCCAGAAACGGTAGTGGTATTTGTCTTCGACTCCCCGTCTCCATCGCCACGCTCCGTCACTGCCGAGAAAGAGAGTTTTTCCGGCTCCGGCATAGCGGATGGCCAGGGTGGGCATACGTCCCCAGTCGTTACGGAAATTGGAATGAACGGCCAACACCTCGGAGCCTGGTCTACTTTTACTTACTATGGCAGACCAATGAAACCCGGGAAGTCTATCCCAAAATTGCCGGTCCGGTTCTCCAGCTCCTCGGAGGTTGGTTAGCCAGTGATCTTTGCCGCGTGCCGTCAGCTCCAACTTCGATTGGTTCGAGGTTCCGAGACCAGTGGGTTTTTGAGGGTCGTACACGATGGGCAAAAGATCGGATATCGGAGAATTAGTGAGGGTCAATTGCCTTCCTCTGCGCCCAGGAAGGAAAACCAATCCGGAAGCTTGTAGACGAATGAGTTCGTCCAGGTTTTGACATTGTTCCTCGCTAAGTTCGTTTTCACCCAGTCCCACATCGCCGAGAAAAACGACATCGAATGAAGCGAGTTCATCTTTGGTGTTCGGGAAACCGGGGAGATATCCCTTTCCTTCTCCCGGGGCAATACCGGGATGAAAAAGAACGCATTTCATGTCAATCCCTGGATCTCTGTCCAGAGCGTTGCGTAAAAAACGATATTCCCAACGGGGGAAAGAATCTACGATAAGAGCTTTGATTATCTTGTTTTCAACCCGAGTGGAAAGTATCCTTTCGTTATTTCCCGGTAAGCTTTCACCTTGAACCTCTTGCACTGAGACTTTTAGCTCATAATTTCCTTCGTTTGGAGGCATCCACGAAATGCTCCCGGCGGTGTCTTCGGAAGCACGGATTAGCAAGGGTTTCTGAGTTACCAGTTTGTCGTTTGCGAACAGCCTGAGGATTGTTTCACGTCGATTTTCGAAGGTGTTGCTGACTCGATAATTAATGGTAATTTTTTCATCCTGCAAGGCAAAGGAGGGGGCAAATGCATCATCAAGTGAAAGATCGGGTAGCGGTTTGGGAGCACCGATTTGTATACTGTATACCGGAACCGAAGCCGCCCGGCATTTTCCGGCCAACGAAAGAATGGAGGGCCCGGTATTTGAGTCTCCATCCGAAAGAAAAAGAATCGCCTTAAGGTGATCACCGTCTTCTAAGGATTCTTCAAGTGCGAGGGCGAGATCAGTAGCACCGGTACCTTCTCCAGATGAAAATGGGGTTAGGGTTACGGTTGCGTTCTGCTCGAGACTTTTTCTCCATTTCGAATCAATGGCTTTGCGTGCCCATTCAATCCGCGATCCATGGAACCGTTTGAGTCTATGGTGTCGAGGGTACTCATACTTTCCGATACATCGAGCAGGCAGATGATTTCAGGAGGGTCCTGCTTTTCCTGTTTATTCACTTTTTCAGGGTTGAACAGGGTAATTAGGATCAGGGCCACGATCAAGAAACGAAAGATTTCAAGAGCCAGAATACTTTTCTTTTTTCCAGAACGATTCCAAGTACGCCAAGACAGAAATATGCTGAGAGACAAGACAAATAGAACGAGCAAAAGGTCGAACCAATCCCAAGTAAGTCGCCAGTCCAAAAATTCAAGCATTGATCGAAATGGCCTTATTTTCACGGGCCAATGCCGGTTGACCTAACAATGCCTCCCCCAAAAGCAGGATGAGGCAAAGGGTCAGAAAAAAGGACCAGGCTTCCGACCGGTCATTTAAAGCGGAGGAAGACTCGTCTTCTAACAGGCGGGGGGAAATATTCGGGAGTTTCTCGAGGATTTGTTCTATTGTCAGGAATAAGGTGTCATTTTCGCTCTTGGGACGGTTGATCGCAGTGAGCCTTCCATTAACCCTGTAGATTCCCGCATGGAGATAGGGAACCTTGTCTTTTGCATCTCCAATCGGTTCAAATAAAATAGATTCTTTAGATTCCTTCTCTCCGCAGAACCACGATTGGATAAAGGAGTTGGAGGAGGAGGACTCCTCGATCAGTCGCTGTAGGGCAGGGACGAGGACATAGCCATCGGACATACTCGACCAACTATCTAGAGGAAGGGTTGAAAAGAAATAGACAATCCCTTTCCCGAGAGTCAGACAGGAGAGGAAAGGCTTGCCATCGGAATAGTAGGCCAGGGTCTCTCCTTGTTGGGGAGTTCTGCGTCTTTTGATTGCAAGGCGGTCGAGGGGTAGCCGGTTGCCGTCCGATGAATTGGTAAGGAGTCCAGAATCTTCCCTCCAGTTGCTGACTTGAAAAATTTCATCTTCCAACTTTTCCTCCAGGGAATTCCAGGAAAGTAATTTGGAACCATCCGAACTTGTTACCTCGGGTGGAAAAAGAACAAGGCTTCCTCCCTTGATGACAAATTCCTCGAGTACTGTCTCCACCTTCGAATTGATTTCCCCTTGATGAATGAGAATCTTTCTGGAAAGTAAGTCCTTCTCTCCGAAACCGCTTAAGGGGAGAGGATCAGGGAGTTCACCTTGTTCGGTTTGAGATGCCGAACGAAGAATTAGGCTGGTTCTTGGATTGGAAGCCCGTACCGCAACCTGCGGTGGTTCGGTAGAGCCATAGGTGAGATAGCAGATGTTGTCAGATTGGCAAAAATCGTCTGGACTGAGGATTGAAATCCATCCTTCCTCCGGTTCATTTTTAAGGTCAAAGGTAGGGCGCCACAGTACGCTTTGGGATACCAATTCAACTTCCAGTAGATCGGATTTACCATTCATTCGGGTAGTCAATCGAACTTCCTCTTTTCCTCGTCCTTTTTTCCGCAAGTTCAAGACTGGTTCAACCTTGTTGGGCATTCGATTAACTTGATCTACTGTCACACTGAAGTTGTAGGGTGGTGGGTCTGCCATGTTCAGAAAAGTCAGTTTCCAAAAATCCTTCTTTTCAGAAAGTGTCCGATTTATTTTTCTCATGATATCGGCATTCCGCTCAAGCTCCCAGTTACTGCTTTGCATGTCGGAGACTACGAGAATCTCGGCTGTTCCAACTCCTGATTCCTTTAACCAATCCAAGGTCTTCGAGAGGGTACCGGGCAGATCGGCCGCTGTATCGGTCGGTCCAAAAAACCGCTGGAGGGCTTCGTCTTTGAAGGAATCAGCACGATCGATAAAAAAAGGTTCCTCCAGTGCGGAGTCGAGAACCACAAGGCGGCTTTCTGTCCATGGTCTTGCGAAGGATTGAAAGGCTTCGAGTGCTTTCTGTCTTTTGGTCAGGGAATCTTTATCCGTAGTTGTTTCCATACTCGCGGATCTGTCGAGAACTAGGACAAGTACTTCCGGGCTGCCATTGGAAAGGGAGAAAAGGGAGTCACCTCCCGTCATAGGTCGAGCGATCATGAAAGCGAGGGCTGCTAAGGCCAGTACTCTTACAAGAAGGATGAGCCATCTTTTCAGTTTCGATAGACGCGAAGAACTCTTTCGGGCTTGGAAAAGGAAGCGGGTGGCTGCCCAAGGCACGGTTCGGTGTCTGAGAAGATTCAGGAGATGAATGATTATCGGGGCTAAAGCCAATAAGAGCCCAAGGAGGGCAATTGGTTGAAGGAAAGTCATGCTGTCTTGCCACTAATACGGTGGGCCGAAAAATTATCAATTACTGTAACCATTGGACTGTCCGTGTGAACTTGGTGATAGCGGGCCTGAGATTCCAGGCAACCCTTTTCAAGTTGATCGACATGAGCGTTTAAACGGGCGAGATATTCCTCCCGGATAACAGTCGGTTCGGTAATAAGGGAACCTCCTCCCTCCATGTCCACAAATCGGGTGGGTCGGTCAAAGGTAAAGTTAAGTTCCTGGGGATCGAATACATGAAAGAGCACTACCTCGTGCTTGCGGTCTCGAAGATGGAGGACAGCATCGATAATTTCTTCTGGTTCATCAAGCATATCGGAAACCACGAAGATCGTGGCACGCATTCGTACGGTCTCGGCAATCTCATGAAGTGAAGCAGCCAGGCGAGTTTCGCCTTTTGGTTTGAGGGGACCAATAATTTCCAGGATTTCCTGAATTTGAGAAGGGTTTCTTTTGGCGGGTAAAACCTGGGTTTTTCGGTCTCGGATAGTGTGTAGTCCCACCGCATCTCCCTGACCGACATAAAGGTATGCGAGTGTGCTTAGCAGTTTTTTTGAAAATTCAAATTTGCTTATGCTATCCCCGAAATTCATCGAACCGCTGCAGTCGAGAGCAAAGTGAGCTCTCAGGTTTGTTTCGGCTTCATACTCCTTGAGATAATAACGATCGGTCCTGGCAAACACCCGCCAGTCCATCCTTTTTGGATCCTCTCCCTCGGTGTACTCCCGATACTCTGCAAATTCTACGCTGGATCCTTTATGGGGACTTCGATGGTGTCCGGATATACTTCCCTCCATGGAGAAGGGCGTAAGTAGTGGTTCTCCGGAAATTCGGGAGAGAGAATCTTGATCGACATAATGAGAGTAGCTCTTTTTGCGTCTTCCCATCCTTTATCTTTGTTCTTTTCTTGCGTCTTCGATTAATCGGGCCACTACTTCTGTACTGTTCATACCTTCGGAACGGGCATGGAAATTAGTAAGAATCCGGTGAGAAAGAACGGGGTTGGCCACTTTTTCGACATCCTCCATGGAGGTCATATAATTGCCCTCGAGGACGGCCCGTGCCTTTGCTCCCTTTACTAGATACTGAACGGCTCGTGGTCCGGCACCCCATTGAACCAACTTCTTTAACCAGGCTGGAGATTCATCGGAGTTGGGTCTCGTTCTGCGAACCAAGTCGACTGCCAGTTCGTGGACATGATCGGGTACGGGGACGCGCTCAACAAGTTGCTGGAATTCCTTGAGTTTCTTACCAGAAATGATCTTCTTAAGTTTGGGTAGGGACCCAATAGTGGTGTGCTTGGCGATTGCTATTTCTTCATTTCTAGTCGGGTAATCCATTTGAATAAGAAACATGAAACGGTCCAATTGGGCTTCGGGAAGTGGGTATGTTCCTTCTTGTTCGATTGGGTTTTGGGTGGCGAGAACGAAGAAGGGTTCTTGGAGTTGATGATTGGTTCCCGCAACGGTAACTCTTTTCTCCTGCATTGCCTCCAGTAACGCAGACTGAGTCTTGGGGGGCGTTCTGTTAATCTCGTCCGCGAGGATTACATTGGCAAAAATGGGACCCTTGATGAATGCAAATTCCCTTCCTTCTCCCTCTTTTTTATTTTGTAGAATCTCGGTGCCGGTAACATCAGAGGGCATAAGGTCGGGAGTAAATTGAATCCGTCCAAAAGATAATGAAGTTACCTGGGCAATGGAATTGACGAGAAGGGTTTTGGCTAAACCGGGCACTCCCATAAGAAGTGAATGTCCCTTGGAAAGCATGCAAAGAAAGATCCGTTCAATAGCATCTTCTTGCCCAATAATGACTTTACCAAGCTCGTTTTTGATTGCAGAGAAAGTATCTTTTAGGTCGCTGATTGATTGAACATCATTTTCAGAAAGTACCTCAGTTTTTTTATTGGGTGGAGTTTTGCTTACCATAGATTTGTTTTTTTCATGTGCCTAATTGAGGATTAATTCTCTGGGTCAAAAGTAATGACAATATTTGATTATTTGTAGATTTGTATGATTTGGATTCAAATTATTAAAACTATGATCTAAAAGCTATTCGATTCAATAGGTATTGATCAACAGGAATGGTCAGTTTTACATAGATAAATTTCTTTTGTTAAAAATGATAAATGTATCGTAATTGGGAATCAATATATGAGAATGAACTCGTTCAATTTGCCGTGTAACCTACAAAATTCATATTGATTTGGGCCGCCCGTGTTCGATCTTTGCAATGATAGTCTAGTCAGAACGACAAAATACCTTAAANTTTTCGACTGTNAGCATTCAATATAAAACCAACCTGTTTTCAAAAAAAGGATTGATCCTAATGACAACTTTTAGAAATGTTTGAGTAAGANCAATGATGAATACTTTTTCGTCAATGAGGCTAAATTAAACAACTCAATAAAATGATAACAGTTCAAAGGAAGTACAAAGTAATTAAAGCATCTTCGGCAAAAGAATTAAGTGAGGTTGTAAATGATAGTATTCAAAAGGAATATAAAGATACCGAAGGATTTATTTTCAGATCATCGGCTCGTTGGCAATGCCTAGGGGGACCAATCAAAGAAGAAGGTCTTTGGTACCAAGCGGTTGTCTTTATTCAAGAAGAGGAAGAATAAATTTCTACAGAATACATACGGATAAACTACACTCTTGATCAAGGTACCTGCTACTAAGTGAGCCAATTTCGATATTCTCTTTCCATATTCTAACTCCTATTGAAGATAACTTGGTTACTTTAGGTGGTTTTTGCCCCGCAGTGCTAAGTTATTCCGCTCTTATTAAATTGGTATTATCTCCATATAGCCTAATTGGTGTACTATTCTATTAAACCTTAATGTACCTGACATTGAAGTAGTTTTAATACTAAAAAAACTAAAAAGATAACTTTTCCTTTTGATCTAGCTGGGGTTTTCATTCATGTTAATCGTAAGCACGGATTAATTGGGCGATACGCTCAATTATAAAATTGGCCGTCGACTTGGGCAAGGTCGACGGCTTTTTTTGGTTCATTGCCTGCCGCTTGATTCATCCTACGGCTTCAGTCAGCCCATCTAAGCTTAAAAATTTTACAACTAAGGTTGAATGTTTGTTACTTTAATTCTAGATACATTAGGAATGAAACAATTATTAAAATGTATTCTTATACCCTGTATTGCATTGTGCGGAACTTACTTTCATGTAGCGGGGCAATCTTCTCCACCTGCACTTTCGCCTTCCATAAGGCCAAGCTTACCAATGAATATTCCCCCTCCGCCCAGCTTTGCTTCTCTTTCAAGTAAGAGTGGAAAATACCAGATTGTAAGTGCTGAGTATTATTCTGAAGATGCGAAACCATTTTTATATAAACGGCTGGTCAAGTTCGATACCACAACTGGAGAAGCTTGGGTTTTGGCCTCTAAAATTGGATCGAACGGTGAGCAGAGAAAATGGGTACCGTTAGAAACCCAAAAACCTGCCTCTCGATAGGAGTAAATTTTTTAATTCTAATTAGTTTTAATAGAATCTAATTTCTTTTTTAATTGTTGAAACTTGAGATCCATCGCTTCCGTTTTTTTAAGAAGTTTTTTATTTTGGAGCCCAAAGTGTCCAATTAGAAGGAGGATACCAAAGCCAATCAGTGCAATTCGACCAAATTGTATATCCCCCCAACTTTTATTCCAGGCAACATAAAATGCGGCTGTACCCATAATACCAAGTGACAGGATCAAGCCTATATTCCATATAACTCGCCCTAATCCTTTNGGTCTTTCTCTCCCTAATACCTTTTTACTGTTAATCAACAAAAAGAAACTGAGATACGCTACAGGTATTAGAGTAAATCCGAGGATTGATGTCGGAACCGCGAGCCAAAAAGCAGCGTCGCTCCAAACAAAGGGACCTAGTACTCCGATCCCGGCAATGTATGCTCCTCCTAAAAATACAGGTCCCTTATGAGGTTTTCCTAATACTTCGCAGATCGCATGACCATTGATTGTCATTAGAATAATAATAGTGGACAGAGCCATACCGACTACTCCGATTCCAAAAATAATTTGGGACAAGGTATCATTTGCCGTTAATGATTTCAGGGATTCAGCCAAGTCACGGGCATCTCGTTTTACGAGCATCGCAGCAATTTGTTTGTCGGATTCTGGGATGGTTGAGCCCAGTTCCTTTTTTTGAACAGGAGCTAAGCTTGCAAATTTTTCTTCGCCTAATTCTAGTTCGAGCCTTTCGGTAATAAATGCATTATATCCCTTGGCCAAATTAGAGCGCAGTACTCTGTTTTCATAATCTTCGTAGGCAGACTCTGGTTTTCCGTTAAACTGTGTGCCGGCTGCAATCACAACGCAGGAGGTTGCTACCACATAGGGAATAAGAAGGGCAGTCCATAAATCAAATTTAGCAAGGCCTCTATGTTCTCTTCCCCATTTTCGGCTAAGAAGAACAAAAGGCATAAAGAATGTCATGTTGATTCCTACTGCAGTTGCAGCTGCTGCAATCATCACATCTTTTTGTAAATTTATGATTTTATTTTCCCAAAAGGAACGAAATTCGCCAGTCCCTTCTAGAAAAGGAGAGTAGACTTCCGCAGGTTCATAAAAAAGCGAGAAGTTTGGAATAAAGCCCGCCGCAATTTCGTTCCAAGGTAATTCGCCTGCAACACCCATGCTGATTACTACTCCAAAAAAGGAAAGAACCACGAGTGCAACCATGATTTTAAGAATTAAATCAAAGAGTTTAACTCCTTTGCTTCCTCGATCGTAAGCCCAGATGATTATGCATGCCGTGATGAGGATGGATAAAACTACGAGCACTTTCCCTCCTGTGTTATCAAGAATAGGGAAGAGGTTTTGCGTCACTGCTGCAGTTCCCAATGAAAATTGCGGTAAACACCAGACAATATTTGCCAGGATGGTTGCGATTGCCCACCCCCAACCTAGTACAGGGTTGATTTCGTTATTAATCGAAACAAATGGGCTTTGTCCGGTTGAAAGGGTTACATGACTAATCGCACACAGCATGATGATACCCAATATAATCGCGATAGGCTGGAGCCATAACAGGGAGTATCCAGCTAAAACTCCCAAGAATAAACTGGATGCAAGTGATCCACCTCCAAGTGTTATTGCACTTTGGAGCCATCCTGGCCCGGAAAGTTTAGTATATGTTGCTAGGCACGAGTAAAGCCCTTTGGCTTCAGCATCTTTAAGTAATTTTTTCTCTTGTTCGATCGACATACCCTTGGTATCTCGTTCCTGGACTAAATTGTCAAGAAGTCAATAATGGGCAAATAACTTAAAAAAACTGAAAGTATCGGTTATTTGACTGTCATAGTACCCCGCATCATCGCGAAGTGACCGGGGAAAGTACAAACATACTCATATGCACCTTTTTCTTTGGGAGCAGTGAAAGAAACTACATCTTGTTCACCGGGGCCTAATAATTTTGTGCTGGCAATCACATCACCTTTGAGAGAATCGGGAAGGGGATTTACTGCGTTCGCACCAGCACCCAATGCTTTTTGACCAAAAGCAATTGCGGAAACACCTTTTTTGAGGAGTACCAAGTTGTGTCCCATCGCAATTTTCGGAAGTTGACCCGAATTTTTAAAAATAATTTTTACTTTTTCCCCTGCGGTAACATTAAAATTTTTGACATCAAATTGCATGGTGTCATTTCCTGAAATAGTAATTTCCTTCTCCGCTTTTTTCTCGGCAAATGCGAAACCGAAGGCGTGAAAGAATAGGAGAGTTGATAGGAACAATCTTTTCATAAAAGTTTATATATACAGCATCTCCTTACTATGCAAGTTGGGAGAGTGAAATTAGTTAGGATTAACTCAATAATCGCTATACCTTTGTGGTAGGCATGTAGCGATAATAGACTTCGAGCATTAGGATTGCCATGGTTGTACGGTAAATCTCAGTATCTCCATGAAAGTGGGTCCATGTTTCCAATGACCGTCGTCCGCTTGGTTAGAGCAAACGGTTTTCTGAAAATCTTTGTTCCAGGCTTTCCAAAATTTGGAACCTCCTGATATTCCGGTTGCCTGAAAGCAAGCCTGTGCATGGTAGTACCAACCGTAAACATTAATGCTACTCCAATCTTTTTTAATTGCTTCATTTTGGACAATCCATTCAAGCCCTTTTTTGGCTTCTTCTGACTTCGCATTTTTCCAAATTTGAAGCGAGAGGATACCAGTTCCGGTGAGACTCGATTTACCTGTTTTGCCTCTTTGATAGGCAAATCTACCTGTTTTATCCTGACATTCCTTAACATATTTGATTGCCTTATCCATTGCCTCATCTAATCCGCTAATTTCAATTCCGGTATAAGCAGCCGCTTTGAGAGCTTGGATATTCCACCCCGCTACAGATAAATCTGTGTGAGCCGCTGGGCCTTTTCCGTAGCTGTAAGCCCAACCCCCATTTTCATTTTGTCCATTGATATATGTATGGTCGCTCTCTTCGCAAACTCTTCGAGTCTCTTGATCTTAGTCATGGTGTAAGCTTCGCACAGAGCATAAGTGCGGATTGGATGAGAATAAGACCCCCTTTGATCAATCTTGGGTTCGGGGGTGGTGGAGGTGATGAACTTGATTGCTTTTTGAACGGTTTCCCCATAATCGGGAGAATCCTGCAACTCGCAGTGTCCGAGGTAGCATAATAAAGCCATTCCGGTCATCGCATTTTTATCTGAAGGTTTTGGGTTTCCTTTCTCATCCTTATCTTTTCCTCCCCATGACCCTTCGGGGTCTTGAGTTGTTTGCAACCATTTTAGACCTTTCACAATAGCCGTTTCGGTCATTGTTTTCCCGCCTCCCGATTTTAATCGAGCGATTCGTTTCTTGGGGTCACAACGTTGTTGCATCGTTTTGGGCAAAGCTAATCCAATACCCGCCATCGCTTTTGTCATTTTATCGTTATTCATGCCTGCGGCGGACATCGTGGGGGCAGCGGCTTCGACCACTGGGGCTAAATCCT
>JGI20156J14371_10000519_pt1 | contig 33511 bp, 29 predicted proteins | sample COG_06_FD_14371 | JGI IMG/M metagenome (IMG submission 14371)
GGCTCGTCTGGTGGTGGCTCATCTGGTGGTGGCTCATCTGGTGGTGGCACTGCTGGTGGTGGTTCGGCTGGTGGCGACTCTGCTAGTGGTGGTTCGGCTGGTGGCGACTCTGCTGATGGTGGTTCGGCTGGTGGTGATTCGGCTGATGGCGACTCTGCTGGTGGCGAATCCATTGAAGGTCTCGATGAGGCGTTAGACGCATCACTGGACAATTTTGACGATAGTGTATTGGCTGGCGGCAGCAGTGGCACAGGCGATATTGATATTCTCAGTCCGACAGGCAGTAGTGGTGGTGTCGACAGCGATGAACCGTTATTTGAAGAAGGCGGCGAAGGCGCATCGGACAGCAGCGCAGCCATAGAACAGCGCGCCGCAGAAGGTGCACCACCTGGAGCAGATGGTGCGGATGGGGCAGCGGGCGCCGCTGGTGCAAATCAAGCTAGCGCTAGCCAAACGCCTGAAGATGGCGAAATTATTCCGCTTCCCGATGATATTGACGATGGTCAGGGAGACGATATTGTATTGCGACAGATCCGCGATGCCGCGACCAAAGAGCGAGACCCGGTGCTGAGAGAAAAGCTCTGGGATGAGTATCGCCGAATTAAAAACCAAGGTTGAGACGGAGCTATATACCATGCGTGTAAGGTTTATTTTTCAACGGCCAAGCAAAATAGTCGCTCTCGCCCTCTGCCTGATTACCGGGCAGGCCACGGCGGCGGTCGACAAAGTCACCTCTTCGACCATGATGACTCTCAATACACCCTCGCGTGCCTATCCGGTAGAAACTCTGCTAGACGTCGGAATTCCGACCCTCAATGATGGTCTCTATCTCACCGATGAAGACGATACGGTATTTCCTGAAGTGCGCTACGCCGAGGCGATCTATTTTTCTAACCAGCTCGGCAAAGTGCTCGAGAAAAGCGGTGCCTGGGGTGCGATTCGCGTCACCCCAAATAATGATGTCATTATGGATCTCTATATCACCGGCACTATCAATCAGTCCGATGGCGAAACCATGGACCTCGACATTATTGTCACCGATAGCAGCGGCAAACAGTGGTTCAAGAAGCGTTACCAACAGACAACTGGCAAATACGCCTATGACCGCCGTTTAAAAAGCCTCGGCGACCCCTTTCAAAATCTGTTTATCCGCATCGCCAACGATCTGCTCAGTTACCGTGAAAAAATCACTGACGCGCGCGCCGAGGAGCTGCGAACGATTTCCGAGCTGCGTTTTGCTCGGCATTTTTCTCCCGAGGCATTCGATAAGTATATCGATGAGGACCGCAAAGGTATCTTAACGGTTGCCCGACTGCCGGCTGAAAATGACAGTATCCTTATGCGAGTGCGTAAAATACGCGAGCGTGACTACCTCTATGTTGACACGATGCAGGATTATTACGACGGCTTTTCTCAGCAAATGCATCTGGCCTATCAGGATTTTCGTCGTGCCTCCTACGACTCTGTGGTGCGAGCACGTCAGTTAAATCAAAAAGGCAACAAGCAGATTATCACCGGTATTGGCGCGATTTTAGCGGGTATTTATGGACGCTCGCAGGCGCGCACCAGCATTGCCGATGACGCCGGGACAGCCACCGCCGCCGTCGGTGGTTTTGTGCTCAAGGCCGGTCTCGATAGTAAAAACAAAGCGGCAGAGTTCAATGAGTCGGTCGCCGAAATGGGGTCATCACTGGAAGCCGAGATCGCCCCCCAAGTCATTGAGTTGGAAGATCGTACTGTCACCCTAACTGGTACGGTTCAATCGCAATACCAACAATGGCAGGAGCTGTTGGGCAAAATCTATCAACAAGAACGTGCGACCCCCTGATTTATGGATAAGCAAACGTCAGTAAAACCAGACCCCGTCAATAACGCGGCTGCCACAGTAGAGTCAACCGGGGCTGCCGGCGCTCGTCAGAATGGCATGCAGAAAATCGCTATCGCGGTGCTGCTTTTATTGACCTCTGGCGTCGTATTTGTGCTCCCAAACCTGGTCTCCGACCCCTGGATCAGTGGTCCAAACTCAGCTCAAGAGCGAACGCCGATTCCCTCAGCAACGCTGGTCAGCCCATCTACCGCGGCACAAAAAACCAAATATCGCCAGGACGCTCAGACCCTGCTGGCAGAGATTATCCAACGCCGCGATAGCCTCAGTGAACAGGGCGTAGAACAATGGGGGCAGTTTGAATTTACTCAGGCACAAAAGGCTGTTGAGTCAGGTGATAAACAGTACAACATCGGCGAATACGCAAAGTCTGTCGCCAGCTACCAGAGCGCACTGGATGGCCTGCGCGAGATGGAGACAACGGTTAAGTCGCTACTTGAGCAAGCTATTAGCGAGACCACTGAAGCTATCGAAAATTTGGTTTTAAGCACTGCCATCAGCTCCAGTCAGCTGGCCTCGGCAATTGCGCCAGAAGACCCCACAGTGGTCAGACTGGCACAGCGAACCGCTAACTTGCCGGCAGTGATAAACGCTATGCAACGCGGTGATCAATTGATTGCGCAGAATCGATTAAGTGATGCCGAACAGGCCTTTATTGATGCTCTAGCTGCGGATTCTGAACATAAAAAGGCTGCTGCAGCGCTCGCGTCGAGTAGACAAAAAATTACTGAACGGCGCTTTCGCGGCCATATGAGCGATGGTTTTAATGCGCTGGATAAAGACAACTTCACGCTCGCGACCAATGCGTTCAACAGGGCCGCTGCGGTGTACAATGCGCACCCTGCCGTGCAGCAGGCTCTGGCACAAGTAGAGACACGTCGCTCGCAGCTGTGGGTCAACAATCGTATCGCTGAGGCGGTCAAGCTTGAAAGCGAGGAAAAATGGCAACAGGCCGAGGAAGCCTATAGACAACTGCTGGCAACCGATCCGACACTAACCGATGCGAAGGTTAAACAGATCCCGGTCAGAGTGCGCGCCGATCTCGACAAACGGATTAAAAAAGTACTCAGCGATCCTCTATCGCTATCGGCAATCAGCCAGTATCGCCGCGCACAAAAAGTCCTTCAGGATGCCAGCGGAATCAGCAATCCGGGGCCGCTGTTAACGCAGCAAATAGCTGATCTGCGGAAGACACTAAAAGCGTCTCAAACTCAAGTTCAAGTGATGCTCACGTCTGACAGCAATACTGATGTAACGTTGTTCAAGGTTGCCAAATTGGGGGCTTTTGACAAGACTGCGGTATCGCTAAAGCCCGGACGCTATATTGTCGCCGGCACACGCATCGGCTTTCGTGATGTCAGAATTGAATTTACGGTGACCGAAAGTGGCCTTGAAACGCCGATTGCCATCAGTTGCAGCGAAGCTATTTAAATGGCTATCGATTTTTAATTAACGGTTGGTGCCATTCGCTCGCTAGACTGAGTGACCGACATTAAGTGTTATAGATTTCACTCTCTACTGAAGCCTTTATCCAGCAGTGGGATCTGCTTTATCAATCGTCTTTCAGCAGCAATGTAACCATTGTCGAGAATAAGAGTCCAAGTACTTATAAACTCAACTGGCAAATATTGCGTCGCGAGGGATATAGAGAAAAATCGACCACTATAGTGTCGACGCCAACAGTTTTAAAAAAGAGCCGGCGAAAACAAAAATAGAAGACTTATGCTTAATACGAAAGATCCAACACCACTTGCCACCACAGACTTTACGCCGCTGGAACCAAAACCAATGGCGCGTCGTCAGGGGCCGTCGGCGGCATTGCTATTTACCACTCTCTTCACTGTTAGCGCGATCGCCGTAATGGTTTTTTTGTTTGCCGCTCGGGCAATCATTCTGCGTCCTGACCCCGCCACTGCGGAGGTCGATCTGGGGGGGCTGGCATTTCATATTGGTGACAACTACCTGTTACTCAAAGGTGACCATCTGCTCACTGCGCAAGCACCTGGCTACTATCCGATGAGCAAGACCATCGAGGTCAGCGGCGAGGCCACTCAAGAGATTGACGTCGTCCTGCAACCACTGCCAGGTAACCTGCTGGTAAGTTCGAATCTCACTGATATAAAAATATTAATTGACGGCCAAGATGCCGGCACAGTCCCTGGCACAATCGAGGAAATTAGTCGCGGCGCGCACAAGCTGGAATTTACTAAATACCGTTATTTCACCTTGCAGCAGGACGTTGAGATCGAAGGCCTGGGTAAAACACAGGCCATTGATATCGCTCTGCAGCCAGCCTGGGGACAGGTAGATTTTGTCACGCTTCCCGCTGCCGCTGACCTGTTTATCGATGATCGTTTAATTGGTCAAACACCGCTGACCGCAGAGGTACTGGAAACCGGCAGCCAGTTAACCATAAAGGCTCCCGGTTATAAAACTCTGCGCCAGCAAGTATCGGTAAAAGCCGGCAGCAAAGCCGAGTATCCACTGATCGAAATGATCGTCGCCGACGGCACAGTGACGGTCAATAGTTCGCCTCAGGGTGCCAGCATCACGGTCGACAAACAATTTAAAGGTACCACGCCACTCGATGTGCAGATGACACCATTTTCTCAACACAATGTTGAGCTATTTCTCGAGGGTTATCTCAAAGCCAGCCAAGCAATCAGTGTCAAACCAGAGCAACAGACGCAGCTGAGTGTGGATTTGACGCCAAATATCGGCACAGTGCGACTCAATGTCACCCCTGACGATGCCATGATTTTGGTCGATGGCAATCGCTTTGGCAACGGCAGCCAAACTCTGTCACTCAATGCCAAGCCGCACACCATCAGCGTCGAGAAGAGTGGCTTTGAAACCAAATCGATGACGGTGACACCGAGACCCGGTCATCAGCAGGCACTGAATATCGATCTGCTAACCCTGCAACAGGCCTACTGGGCATCGCGACCGGCGCTGATCCAAAGTTCTGTTGGTAGCAAGTTGAAACTGTTCCAGCCCAATGAACAGTTTATGCTCGGCGCGCCACGGCGCCAGCCCGGCAGACGAGCGAATGAAGCAGAGCGATCGGTGCGTCTTGAGCGGCCTTTTTATCTGGCCACCCATGAGACCACCAACGCAGCGTTCAGACGCTGGAAAGATCAGCACAGCTCAACTGCTATTAAAGGACACACTCTGGATATGAGTGATCAGCCTGTCGCCAGAGTCAGCTGGGAAGACGCCGCATTATTCTGTAACTGGTTGAGTCGCAAAGAAGGCCTGCCGGCTTTTTATATTGTCGAAGATGCTCGTGTCACTGGCTTTAACTGGGACGCCCACGGTTATCGACTACCCACCGAAGCCGAGTGGGCCTGGGCAGCAAAAATTGACCAGCAATCAAACAACCTGGTCTTTCCCTGGGGCACTGAGCTCTACCCGCCGCTGGCAATAACCGGCAACTATGCGGACCAGAGCGCCAGTGGTTTTCTCTCCTTTACCCTGCCCAATTACAATGACCAGTACGCTGTCTCTGCGGTGGTTGGAAGTTTCCAGGCCAACACCAAGGGACTTCACGATATGAGTGGTAATGTCGCCGAGTGGGTCAACGATTATTTTGATATCCGCCCCAATCGCAATGAGCCAGAGCTGGATCCTCGCGGTCCCCAGCAAGGCAATAAACATGTGATTCGCGGTGCCAGTTGGGCGCTAGCTTCACGCACTGAATTGCGCCTGAGCTACCGTGATTCTGGCACTGATGGACGGATTGATTTAGGCTTTAGAATTGCGCGCTATGTCGACAAACCCGGCGGCACGCTCTAGATCGGCTATAGTCAGGGCGCTAATGGCTATACCGGACGCTAATGGCTATTACAGACGCTAACGGCTATTCCGGACGCTAATGGCTATTCCGGACGCTAATGGCTTAGGCCGGCGTCGGTCCAGTGCGTATTAATAAGCAAGATTTAATGAGGGTTACTGATGTATAGACCTACCAAACTGTTGTCGGTTGCGCCGCTGCTGATCGCGCTGTTAGCCACTCCATTACTGTGGTCAGACGAGGGGGACGAGGCAAACGCGATGAGTGGGCCTCAGGTACTCGAAGGTCCTGCTGCTGAATCACCCGACGTCAAGCAGGAAACAACGTCCGACGAAAACCAACCGGCTGGTGACTTTAAGCCCAGTGAGGAGATCTCTGAGGATTTTCCGGTACTGCTTCCGTCCGACATTTAGACTCAACTAATAATTAACCAGCCCTTAGGAGGCTGCAATGAAAAGTCATACCAATGAGATGTTTTTCCAGCTAATCGCCCTGCTCTTAGCGGTGATCGTGGTCCATGCCATTTTTGTCACCGTGGTGCGCCCGAATGCCGAAAGCACTATTCGCCATCATGCAGAGATGGCCGCGGCTGGGGAAGACTATGAAGTACCGCGGTCATTTTTTATCGTCATTAAAGACTTTGAACAGGAGGCCTGCTTTATTCTTATGTTCTGGGCGCTGTCGATTATGGGTTACAAAACCCGCAGTGCCATTCGTGAACAGGCAATGTTCTCAGCGTCACTGATCAGCATCGGTGATGGATCGCGGGTGCTGCCGGAGGATGCCAGCCAACTGGCGCGTCCGCTGCAATCACTCGGCGAGTCGCAGCGCTCACTGTTGCTGCCGCGTGCGTTGCAGACTGCACTCACACGCTTTCAGGTAACCGATAGCGTGCAATCGGCCACTGATGCAGTGAATATTGTCTGCAATAATGAAAATGATCGCTTGGATTCAGAACTGTCGATGGTCCGCTATATTACTTGGGCGATCCCCTCGATTGGCTTTATTGGCACAGTGCGAGGAATAGGCGCCGCACTCGGCCAGGCCCACGAGGCGATGCAGGGCAATATTGCCGGGGTAACCAGTAGTCTCGGCGTAGCCTTTAACTCAACCTTTATTGCCCTGCTAATCAGTATGGTGGTGATGTTTTTTATGCATCAGTTACAGCTGATTCAAGAGCGACTGGTGCTCGACTCCCACGCCTACTGTGAGAATAATTTATTGCGATTTTTAAAGGCCAAGTAAAGTATGCGCGTCGCCGTCCTCGAACTGAATGATCAGGCTCTGCTAATTAAAACGCAGGATGGCGAGGTATTTTCTGAACCGGGATTTGCCCTGCACACCAGCACGGGCATTATCACCGGTACCGAGGCGCGCAACGAGGCTTGGCTACAGCCACAAAATGTCTATCGTCAATACTGGCGAGATCTCAACCAAAATAAACTGCCTGGCAATCTGCAGTGGGCACGTCACAATGCAGATATCGCCTTTGCTCAACTTAAAAACCTGCTGCTCAGTGCCGGCTCACCGGAACAGTTAGTCGTCAGCGTGGCAGCGACATTCGACGATGAGCAATTGTCTCTCCTGCTCGGACTGCTCAGCGCCATTCCAACGACCGTAATCAGCGTGGTCGACAGCAGTCTCGCCGACTGCATGGGGCTGGCAAATTCCGTGTATGCATCCACAGACACGGAACACAAAACACTGCACATAGATTTACACCTCTATCAGTCAGTGGTCAGCCAGATGACCTTCACCGACAACGCCATCACCGTGACTGCTCAACGCGTGTTCCCTGAAATCGGCGCCATGCATGTCTATACTCTGCTGGCAAATCATATCCGTGACAAATTAGTCAAAGATTTTCGCTTTGACCCTTTGGACGCACCACAGGGCGAACAGGCTATTTACAATCTGCTTCCGGACTGGATATTACGCTTTGCATCACATGCGGAATATGGGCTAGTGGTTTCCTCGCCGCGCGGCGACTTGCCGGTAATATTGCACAAGTCAGACGTCCTCGATTTAATGGAAAGCCGTCTCGGCAAACTGTCAGCAATGCTGCGAAAGCACTCTGAAAGCGATGTGACATTCTCGAGTAATGCACAGATTGTCTCGATACTCACCAACGAGTTTCACGCCTCTCGCTACCTTCGCGCCACTCAGGGTGCAGATAACTGTCTTAAGTTTATTGACAACTTTCGTCAAAACAGTGGCAATCTTCATCGTATTACCCATATTCAGAAACTGCCGGGCGAAGCAGAGAAACGTCGACTGAAAATCAAGTCACCAGGCCTCGCGACACATCTGTTATACGACGGCCAGGCATGGCCGTTAAACGCACCGCTGAGTATTACCATAGAGAACGGCAAAGTGCAGATTATCGAGGAGAACGACGATACAGCGACCGCCGTGATGATGATCGAGAACAACCGCATAGTGGCCCTGCACAAAGGGCCGCAAGTGACACTTGAACTGCCACATATAACGCTAGGCGGAATGGAACTGCATATCAACGACTACCGCTTTGAGCTAATCGAGGTCTGTAGTGACTAGAAAACGTCGCAATATCGCCTTTAGCCTATCCTTTCTCGACATTATGGCCTGTGGCTTTGGTGCCGTTACGCTACTGTTTTTGATTCTCCGTCACAATGCCACCGAGATTGAAACGCCCGACCCACGGCTCGCCTCTGAAGTCGAATTATTACAACAAGACATTCGCCAGGCGGAAGAGGCCAAGGTTGAACTGTTGAATAGTCTGGAGGAACTGCAGCTAGAGCTGGTAACGGCTCAAGGCGCCTCGCAAAGAGTGATTACCGAGCTTCAGGAAAGCGAAAAAAGTATCCAGTCCGACCCCAAAGACGATATTGCCAAACTGCGCCAACTGGTGGAACAACTCGAAGAACAGACCGCAGAGATGGAAGAAGTTGAGTTTGGCGACAAGGTGCGGGAATTTTTAGGTGATGGTAACCGCCAATACCTGACCGGTTTAAAGCTCGGCGGCGAGCGCGTCATTATTTTATTAGATGGTTCGGCGAGCATGCTGGCTGACACCGTAGTCAATGCCGTGCGGCGCAGAAATATGAGTGACAGCGATAAACAGCAATCGCCAAAATGGCAGTGGACACTGCGTACCGTCGAGTGGTTGCTGGCCCAGTTACCTGCGAGCAGTCGCTTTCAAGTCTATATCTTTAATACCACGACGCAACCGGCCCTGGTGGGCTCCGAGGGGGAGTGGCTTGATGCCGCCGATTCGCTCGTTCTAGAACGAGTAGTCGAGGGCATGCGTAATTACTCGCCCGGATCAGGTACCAGTTTGATCAATGCTATCGATTCATTTAACGACTTTGACGATAAACCTGACAATGTGTTTTTGTTGACTGATGGCTTACCCACTCAGGGAACCTCTGCGCCAAAAAAATATATGGTCAGTGGCCAGCAGCGTCGCAGTTTCTTCTCCAAAGCCGTGGGGACTCTGCCTGCCGGCATTCCCGTTAATACAATTCTATTTCCCATGGAGGGAGACCCAGAGGCGGCCGCCCTCTTCTGGCAGCTAGCGCTCACTACCCAGGGCGCCTTTATCGCGCCGTCGAGGGACTGGCCATGAAACGTCAACGCCGCGAGCTTCAGGAAGCGAGCATTTCGTTTCTCGACGTCATCAGCTGTGGCTTTGGCGCGATTGTACTGCTGTTGGTAATTGCCCGCGTTGGCGACCCCGCAGCACTGGAAGAGGCGGAAAACAAACTGCGCAGCAGCGTCAAAGAGTTTCAACAACAGCTATTTGATGTCCGCGGCGAATCGGTTGTCCTCAACAAAGAGCTTAAATCGCGCAAAGAGCAGCTGTCGGAACTCAATGAACGCGTCGCGCGACTCAAAGCCAAGCTCGCCAGCGTGGAAAAACAGGCGGTAAAAATATCGCAGTCCGAGGCCCGTGAAAAAGAACAGCTACAACTGGTTATGCAGGTCCTTACCGAAGAGATGGAACGTCTTATAGGCCCAGAGTTTAAACAGCAAAATCAGTTGATCGGTGGTATTCCCGTTGACAGTGATTACATTATCTTTGTGATTGATACCTCAGGCAGTATGCAGGTCGCCGCGTGGGAAAAGGTCAAGAAAGAGATGATCAACATTCTCGACATCTACCCAGATGTAAAGGGCATTCAAGTGCTCAACGACATGGGCCAGTACATGTTTTCAGACTATCGCCGACGCTGGATTCCCGACAGCCCACAGATGCGTGAACGAATTATTACCACCCTGAACACCTGGGCTCCTTTTAGCAACTCCAGTCCGGTGGAAGGTATTAATGCTGCGATTCAGACCTTTTATCAGGCTGGACGCAAAATTAGCATCTATACACTGGGCGATGACTTTCAAGGCAAATCGATTCGCAACATAGTCAAAGCAGTCGACAAGCTCAACCGAGCTCATTTAGGATCCGATAGACTGGTGCGCATTCATGCCATTGGCTTTCCCGTTCACTTTGCCCGAAAAGGTTCACCGAGTGCATCGGCGATTAAGTTTGCCGCACTAATGCGTGAACTCAGTTACAACAATGGGGGAACCTTTATAGGCTTAAACAGCCTTAACTAAAGGGGTACAAATATGCCAACAACTAAAATATCCATTTTTTCGGCGCTACTCACACTGTTTGTCATCAGCGGTTGCAGCTCTTCGACACAGGTGACCGTCGACACGCAATTCCCAAGCGTCGTCTCGAAACCGCAAGGGGTCAACGCCGCCGTTGTCTTTAGTGACGAATTCAAGTCCTACATCGCCACCCCGAGCAGCAAAACCACGATTGATCTTGGCAAGGCTCAGACCAGTCTGCTGAGTAATGCTTTTCGAGGCCTATTCAGAGAGTTAGAGTTTGTCTCCTCCAAAGACGATGTGACATTTAAAGATGCATTGGTGATTACGCCCTCGGTGCAAGAGGTACAGGTGTCGACACCCTCAGATACCTATCTCAATGTCTACGAGGTGTGGATTAAATACAATCTCGATATTGAAACCACCAGCGGTGATCAGGTGGACAGCTGGTTTATGCCGGCTTATGGTAAAACGCCAGACTCCTTTATGCTGTCGAAAACCAATGCCATTGAAGAAGCCGCCATCATTGCACTGCGTGATGCCGGCGCCAAACTACTGCTCGACTTCTACCGCATCCCCAGCATCTATAATTGGATGGTCGTAGAACAAAAACTGGAGGAGCAAAAGTGAATAAACTCGTCTCGCTCTGTGCTGTTATCTTGCTCTCGGGTTGTGGCGCAACAACCACTATCGATGAATACCGTCCGACCAACAATGTGATGGAAATCAACAGTGAGCAATCGGTGGTGATACTCGGCCGCAGGGACGCCGGGCACTATGACACGGATCGAGAGTTTATCGACTGTGTCGCCAGTAAAATGAAAGGAGCCGATATTGCGGTGCTGCCAGAGCGGCAGTTTGTCGACTCGATCTACCCCTGGTTTGAACCGCGTACAGCACCCAAGGGGCTCAAGCGTTTAACCCGCCTAATGCAGGATCCGGCGATTAAAGATCAGGTCGAACGCCAGGGTATACGCTATTTGGTTTGGCTCGATGGGTCCACCGAGACCAGTGGTCAAGGCGGGTCAATTAGCTGCGCTATAGGTCCCGGCGGTGGCGGTTGCTTTGGTTTTGCTCAGTGGGAAAAGAGTTCGATCTACGAAGCGATTGTCTGGGATCTTACTGATCTCACGGAAAAAGGCCGTCTGCGGGTAGATTCGGCGGGAACCTCTTACCTGATTGGTGTTGTCGCACCCATACCACTGCTAACCCCAGTAAAAAATGATGCTTGCAATAGCCTCGGCACCCAGCTCAAGGAATTTTTCAGTGTTGATCAGGCCGAATAGACATGACATGGCGAAAACGTGCGGCTAAAACCACTCGACCAGGAATGGGTGAAATGAAGTCTCTGAACATACTAGCAGGCTTTCTAACCGGCCTTGCTCTGGCGGTTTCTGCGCTGATGATTTCTGCGCCTGCCGCGGCCAAAATCAGCGGCGAAGACTTTTATAAGGAAGTTCTGCAAAGCACGCCTATCTACGATGACCCGAAGCTCGACAGCTATATCAAAAAACTCGGTGAGGAAATTGTCGCTCAATCAGAAATGGCCGGTGAAAAATTTACCTTCACCCTACTCGACTCACCCGACCTAAATGCCTTCGCCACCCGTGACAACTATGTCTACGTCAATCGCGGGCTGCTCAACTATGTCAGCAATGAGGCGCAGCTGGTATCGGTGCTGGCCCACGAAGTCGGTCATATCACTAAAAAGCATGTTACTGGGCAGGAAGGTAAAGCCACTGGTGCGCAGGTTCTCTCTACCATTGCTGCCGTCCTCTCTGGCAGCGGCGAAGTCTATGAAGCGGGTATGGCCTACGCCAATTCATTGATCCGCGGCCACGGTCGCCGCAATGAACTGGAAGCGGATGAAGCGGGTGCCGAATATATGGCCAAACTGGGCTACGCCCCCAGTGAAATGATCAGCATGTTGTCGATTATGAAAGATTACGAAATGCTGCAGAAGGACCGCGCCAAGGCCAAAGGCGCCAGCAAGCAGACGTACCACGGTATCTTTTCCAGTCACCCGCGCAATGATTCGCGACTGCGCACCGTGGTCAGCAAGGCACAGACTTTTCAAGCTGAGCAGCCTCGTGACGAGGGCGCAGAAATCTATCGACAACTGACTGAAGGGTTAATCTGGGGAGAGAACTTTCTCGCCAAAGAGAAAAAACCCGAGCGCTACTCTGATATGACATTGCGCGTGCGTTTTGACTACCCGGAGGGCTGGGTCCAGACCAATGATACGGCAACGCGCAGTTCCGCTGGCAGCCCAGAGGCTGGTGGTGCAGTATTGAGCATGACCCCGATTGCGCGAACCAGTCAGAGCCCAGAAGAGTATCTCTACAACTATCTCAGAGTCGCAAAACTCGAACAGGGCAGCGCCATTGCGCCAGCCGGTTTAAAAGGCTTTAGCGGGATACTGCCCGGCACTGGTGATAAACCAGACAGTCGCATTGCAGTGATCTATTACAAACTCAATGCCTTTGTCTTTAAAGGCGAAGTGGACAAAGCCGAACAGTTCGCCGAAACAGACAAATTGTTTAGTCAGACAATTACTACCTTCCGACCTATTTCTCGGCGTGAAATTGATGGCCAAAAGCCAAAGAAAATTCACTATGTTAAAGCCACCAACGCCACCACATTCGACAAACTCGGCAAGGCATTAAAACTCAGTGCCTCAGAGGTCGACGACTTGCGTATAATTAACGGACACTACCCCAGCGGCGAACCCCGTGCCGGTGATTGGATAAAAATCTTTAAGCAGTGATACCACTTTGAAAAACATGCCCTCTACCCTAACGACAAAATTCATGCTGCTGTTGGCATTAATCAGCCTGACGATGGCCGGTTATTGGTTGACGCGCTCCACGTCCAGTGTCGACCCATCACTGCGGCTGGATGCCCTGACCACTACCGACAACGACGCTCTGCAACAGCGCATCAACAACAAACTGTTCGGCGACGAGATCATTGATGCGCCGGGCATGGGTGCTGAACTCGACGCCACCAATGACGCATCCGCTATGCAGGCTAAGTTGGCCGGGTTGACTAAAAATGTCACCACCCAGCAACTTCCCAGCGCAGAGCAACTGCAGCTGTTTTATGCGCTTAACAAAAAGCGTTATCGCAATGCGTCGACGTTCTGGCTAACGGTGATTACCTTTACCACCGCCAATCACGGTGGACAGGTATTCCAGCAAGCCCAGCGTGCACTGGATGCGGGCGGTGACCCAGAGGGAGATCTGATTGATCGCGACGCCGCTATATCGTCGACGCAATTGGCAGCGCGACACGGTCAGAGCTTTGTCGAGAGTTTGATGACGGTGACCGAACAGAGCACGTCCCTACCCTGTTGGTACGGACCCATCAGTTCGTCGCAGGGCGCCCATCTTGTGTGCGTCAATAAAGTTGTCTGGGGGACATATCCACCCCTTGAAGAGGTGGAAAATCAATTGATTAATGACTGGCGCTTCTCTGTCAGCCAAGAGGCTCTTCCAAGCGGTTAATGTAGCCGCAACTCAGGCCATTAATTCGGCAAAAAACTTGCGCAGGCCACTCGCACCACTCTGCTGCCAGGTTTTAAGTGCCGCTGTACCCACAATGGCGATGTCAGCACTGCCGCGCAAAAAGTCTAAGTCGCTCTTGCTGCTAATACCAAAGCCGACACCCATAGGCACGTCGGTATGCTGACGACAGCGCTCAATCAGCGCTAAAACATCATCACCCATATTGGTTTTTGAGCCGGTCACACCTTTGCGCGCAACCACATAGACCATACCACGACTCACTGAACCCAACTGCGCCAGACGTTTATCACTGCTGGTGGGTGTCATTAAAATGATTGGCTCAATATCGGCCTGTGCCGACAACCGATGCAAGTTAGCCGATTCTTCAATTGGCAGGTCAGGCAGAATATAACCTACCCCGCCGGCTTCTTTAACGCGCCTGACAAATGTCGCTTCGCCCATTTTAAAGGCGGTGTTGTAGTAGCCCATCATTAACACTTTAAAGGGGAANCGCNCGCTGACCTGACGCATAAAGTCAAAGCATTGGTCAACGGTGGTGCCGGCTTTCAACGACTCTTCGTTGGCATGCACAAACAACGGGCCATCGGCACTGGGTTCAGAGAATGGAAACTGCAGTTCGACCAGATCAACGCCGGCCTCAGCCATAATTTCCAGCTCTTGCATATTCTCTTCGAATGAGGGGTAACCGCAAACCACATGGGCCATGACTAATATATCTTTGCTCTGCTTGCGCTCGGCGATAAAGCTTTGCAGACCCATTAATTTTTCTCCCTGCGGTATTGATCAGCCTTGCCTTCAATAAACGACTTCCACTTTGCGTCATCCAGCGCGTCAGCAATGGTAAAGATGTCTTTATCGCCACGGCCGGACTGGTTAATCAGGATAATCTCGTCTTTTCTCATCGTCGGCGCTTCTTTAATCGCAGTGACAAACGCATGCGTGCTCTCCAGCGCCGGAATCAAGCCCTCGGTGCGCATGGTCAGTTTCAGCGCCTCTTTGACTTCGGTATCAGTCGCCGCTTCAAAGCGCACCTTGCCCTGATCGTGGAGGTGAGCAAAAATCGGATTCACGCCAATATAATCGAGACCCGCGGCAACCGAATGGGTCTCATTCATATTGCCTTCTTCATTCTGCAGGAAGTAAGTTTTGTAGCCCTGAGCAACACCAACAGTGGCATCGTCGTAAGCCAGGCGCGAGGAGTGCATATAGGAACCAACACCCTCTCCACCGCCTTCAGAGCCGATCAGTTCGACATTCTCATCATTGATAAAGCCCTGAAATATACCCATGGCATTGGAACCACCGCCAACACAAGCATAGACCCGGTCAGGCAAACGGCCAGTCTGCTTAAGCATCTGCTCGCGAGCTTCAAGACCAATAATCGATTGGAACCAACTGACCATCTCCGGAAAGGGATGCGGCCCGCAGGCGGTGCCCAAAATATAATGGGTGTCAGCCATATTAGTGACCCAGTCGCGCATACATTCATTGACCGCATCTTTTAATGTCTTCTGGCCATCCTCAACAGCGATGACCTCCGCACCGAGGTTCTCCATCCAGAACACATTGGGACGCTGACGCGCGACATCCACCGCACCCATATAAATTTTGCACTCAAAACCAAATTTCGCTGCCATCGTCGCCGTGGCAAAACCATGCTGACCGGCTCCGGTTTCGGCAATCACCTTGCGCTTGCCGAGGCGCTGGCAGAGCAAGCCCTGACCCATCACATTATTGATTTTGTGCGAACCGGTGTGGTTGAGATCGTCGCGCTTGACATAAATCTGCGCGCCACCAAGCTTGCGCGATAGGTTTTCCAGATGAGTGACCGGAGTCGGGCGTCCGGAATAATTTTGCAGCAGCGTCACATAGTCCTGCCAGAATGTCGGATCCGCTTTACACTCACGGAAGCAGACTAATAGCTCCTCAATGGTTGCGTGCAAAATCTCAGGCAGAAAAACACCACCATACTCTCCGTAGTAGCCTTCACGGCCGTCGGAGAAGTCAAAAATATCCATGAAAAGCCTCAATAGATGGCGGTAGATTCCTCAAGAGGAGACCGCGTGTCGAATGAATTACTCAGTGCGCCTAGTTTATCCAAGTCACCGGATCGGCACAACGTTGCAAAGGGCAGTGGCCGATTTCTAAGCTGCTGCTTGACAGGTATACGTTGGGTCGACGTGACCGGTTTATTAACACTGGTCAGACATTCCAACAATCCTAGGAGCACTGGGGATCACAGCATTTTATCCACACGTTTTTCAACGGCTTATCAGGCCGTTATCAACTGATATTCAAAAAAAACACAAGATATAGTGTATTAGGACTTGCATGACACACCATGTAGGATAAACTCCTCTCCGTCGCTGCTACTTTAATCGATAGTAAAACAGACATTTAAAAGAACAAATATCGCAAATACGTACGTCAGGTACGGTTTATTAGTCAGCGCTAGGACATGGTGGTCAGCCTAACCTAGCCCAGAATGAAACGAATATAAAAGGTCAGTCCATGAGCACCGCAACCAAATTAAAAACGGTCACAAGCGTGAAGAAAACCCCAGAAATCACTTTCCAAGAAGCCTCTCTCGACATTTGGGATAAAAAGTATCGCCTCAAAGACAAGCAGAACAATCCTGTCGATGCCGATATTAATGCAACCTATGCCCGAGTCGCCAAGGCACTGTCTGATGTCGAAGACGAAAGTTTGCGCGAGGAATGGCAAACGCGTTTTGTCTGGGCTCTCAAACACGGTGCGATTCCAGCCGGACGAATTATTTCCAACGCGGGCGCTCAGGCATACAAGCCTGCTACCTCAACGATTAACTGCACAGTCTCAGGCATCGTTCCCGATTCAATGGTGGGTATTCTTGAGCGCAATCTGGAAGCCGGTCTGACCCTTAAAGCAGGTTGCGGAATTGGTTATGAGTTCTCCACACTGCGTCCAAAAGGTGCTTATGTATCAGGTGCTGGCGCCTATACATCAGGGCCGCTGTCATTTATGGATATCTACGACAAGATGTGTTTCACCGTCTCGTCAGCGGGCGGCCGCCGCGGTGCGCAGATGGCGACCTTTGACGTCAGTCACCCAGATGTTTTTGATTTTGTCCGCGCCAAGCGCGAAGACGGTCGCCTGCGTCAGTTCAATCTGTCGCTGCTGATCACCGAAGAGTTTATTGAAGCGGTACGCAATGATGGCAATTGGGACCTGACCTTCCCGATCAGTGCCAAAGAAGTTGAGGGAGGCATCGACCTCAACGGCGACAATGTTGTTTGGAAGCCATTTCCAACCACCGAAAACTACGTCAGCAATGACGCCGGCCTCGTCGCCTGCCGCATCTACGAGACTATCCGTGCGCAGAAATTGTGGAACGCGATTATGTCGTCAACCTACGACTACGCAGAGCCTGGCTTTATTCTGATCGACCAGGTCAACAAAAATAATAACAACTGGTTCTGCGAAGATATCCGCGCAACTAACCCCTGTGGTGAGCAACCACTGCCACCCTACGGCAGCTGTCTGCTCGGCTCGGTCAATCTGACTAAGTTTGTGCGTAATCCGTTTACCAAAGACGCCTACTTTGACTGGGAAGAATACGCTGAAGTGGTGTCCGTGTTTACCCGCATGTTGGATAACGTTGTTGAAATCAACGGTCTGCCACTAGAAGGTCAGCGCAAAGAGATCGAGTACAAGCGTCGCCACGGTATGGGCTTCCTCGGACTCGGCTCAGCCATCACGATGCTGCAAATGAAGTATGGCGATCCAGATTCACTCGAGTTTACTGAACGCGTCGCTCAAGACATGGCAGTTGCCGGTCTGAAAGCCGGTCTTGATCTGGCCCGCGAAAAAGGTCCAGCGCCGATTATGGAAGACGACTTTGAAGTCACCGCGGCAATGCTCTTTAAGCGCCCAGAACTGGCCAAAGATGGCATCAAGGTCGGTGATAGTGTCAAAGGTAAGGTCCTGCTCGGCAAGTACAGCAAGTATATGCAAAACATCGCAGAGGTTGCGCCAGAGCTGATCGATTCAATCGTTGAAGAAGGCTGTCGTTTCAGCCACCACTCATCGATTGCACCCACTGGCACCATCTCTCTGTCGCTGGCCAACAATGTCAGTAATGGTATCGAGCCGAGTTTTGCTCACCACTACTCGCGCAACGTGATCCGTGAAGGTAAAAAGTCGAAAGAGAAAGTCGATGTGTTCTCCTATGAGCTGCTCGCCTACCGCACGCTGATTAACGAAAAAGCCATGCCCTATGGAACAACCGAAGAAGAGGCATTGCCGGATTACTTTATGAGCTCGGAGAATATTATGCCGAGAGCCCATGTTGATATTCAGGCCGCGGCACAGAAGTGGGTCGATTCTTCAATCTCGAAAACAATCAATGTGCCAACTGATTGCGACTATGAAGATTTTAAAGATATCTATCTCTACGCAGCCGAGAAAGGCTTGAAGGGTTGCACCACCTTCCGCTTTAATCCAGAAGCGTTCCAGGGTGTCTTGGTAACAGAGAAAGATCTGACAAACACCACCTACAGCTTTACGCTGGAAGATGGCTCCACTGTTGAGTTTAAAGGCAATGAAGAAGTTGAGTACGACGGTGAAACCCATACCGCCGCCAACCTGTTTGATGCACTGAAAGAAGGTTACTACGGTAAATTCTGATCAACACAATTTAATTCCGTAGAATCCTGAGAGGAATAAGATGACTAAGAAAATTGAACAAAAAATCGTTGGCTATAAAGTCGCCACCGAAGAACAGACCAAAGAAGCCAGTGCCAGGGTAGCTGAGAGCAATATTATCCAGATGCACGAAAAAGTCTCACGACCCGAGGCTCTGGCTGGCAGCACCTACAAGATCAAGACTCCGATGTCAGACCACGCGTTGTATTTGACGATTAATGACATCATCTTGAATGAAGGCACTGATCACGAATTGCGTCGCCCGTTTGAAGTGTTTATCAACTCGAAAAACATGGACCATTTTCAGTGGATTGTTGCGCTGACCCGAGTACTCTCCGCAGTATTCCGCAAAGGTGGTGACTGCACCTTTCTGGTTGAAGAGCTGAAAGCAGTATTCGACCCACAGGGTGGTTACTTTAAGCCCGGCGGTAAGTTTATGCCGTCACTGGTCGCTGAGATTGGATGGGCGATCGAAGATCACCTGCAAAAAATTGGTCTGCTGAAAAAGACCGAGATCCCTGAACATCAGCAGAAAATTATGGATGAGAAGCGCGCGCAATTCGAAGGTGCAGCAACTGCCCCCGCAGCCGAAGCCAACGACTTCCCACCCACCGCTGAACTGTGCAAAAAGTGTAGTGTTAAAGCGACTATCCTGATGGATGGATGCATGACCTGCCTAAACTGCGGCGACTCTAAATGCGGGTAAAGCGAGAATTAAAAAGCTAGTTTGAAGCATAAAAAAAGCGGCCTTATGGCCGCTTTTTTTATGCATTATTTAACTGCGTTGCGAACGCGAGAATGTCAGCTCTTAAACGTATCAATCATACGCTGCGCAGCCACAGTAGCCGGCAACTTACCGTCCAACACCGCCTGCTCTAGCTCTGGCACCAGTGCTTTAACCTTAGGATCACATTTAAGGTCGCTGACCAACGCTTCAGCGGTCTCAGACCACATCCACGAGCGCGCTTGCTGAGCGCGGTTTTGCTGCAACTCGCCAGACGCGTCAAGGGCGGCGCGAAACGCTATAACCTGTTGCCAAACCTCATCAATACCTGTGTCTTGCGTCGATGAACAGGCCAGCACTGTCGGCTGCCAATTAGCAAAACGCGATTTCATAAAGTGCAGTGCTGCACGATAGTCAGACAGCGTCTGGTTGGCAGCATTGGCCTGATCACCGTCGGCTTTATTCACCAGAATCAGATCCGCCAGTTCCATAATGCCGCGCTTAATGCCCTGAAGTTCATCCCCCCCGGCGGGTAATAGCAGCAACAAAAACATATCGGTCATATCCGCCACAGCGGTTTCTGACTGACCAACGCCAACGGTCTCGATCAAAATTACATCAAAGCCGGCCGCTTCGCAGAGCAATAAGGACTCGCGAGTTCGACGCGTCACACCGCCCAATGTTTTACCTGCAGGAGAGGGCCGCACAAAGGCTTTTTCTGCAAAAGCCAGAGTTTCCATGCGCGTCTTGTCACCGAGAATAGACCCGCCAGTGACCGCCGAGGTCGGATCAACCGCCAGCACCGCTACAGAGTGTCCCTGCTTAATCAGGTGATTGCCAAAGGCTTCAATAAAGGTTGATTTGCCGACGCCAGGGACACCGGAGATACCAAGACGGATAGATTTGCCGGTATCAGGCATCAGTGTTTCTAACAGAGCAGCGGCCTGCTGGCGATGATCGGCGCGGGTCGACTCCACCAGCGTAATCGCCTTGGCTAGAGCGCGGCGATCGCCGGCTTTAATCTGCTCTGCTAATAACATTGATTGGCCTTTTGTATATTAGGATGACACTCTAAAACGCGCGCTCAAAAGAACAAAGGGTTTATTCAAACTCAAGAATAATCTCGTCGACCATCAAACTATCACCCTCAACCGCGGATAATTTAGCAACAATACCATCTTGAATGGCACGCAGGCTATTCTCCATTTTCATTGCTTCAACCACTGCCAGTTCTTCGCCCTCTTTTACCTCTTGACCAACCTCTACGGCGAGTTTTACCAACAATCCGGGCATCGGTGAGAGCAGGAACTTCGACATATCGGCTGGTGGCTTGTAAAGCATATGAACGCTGAGTTGAGCCGCCATTGGCGACAGTACTCGAGCGTTGATCTCAGCGCCACGGTAAAACAGTCGGTAACCAACCGTCGACGTCTCAATCTGTACCGAAACGCTTTTGCCATTCACTAACGCTTGAAACAGAGGCTGGCCCAGACTCCATTCGGTTTCAACCTGGTAATCCTGATCATCCAGACTGACCAAAAAGCCATTCTCGCAAAGTTCAACTGTGACCGGCGTCTGTTGGTCAGCTACCATCACCACCCAATTATTGGCCGAGACATGCTCGTGGCCAGCCAGCTGACCAGAGAGCAAACTACCGCGTTCTTGATGCAACTGATGAGCCGCCGCAGCAACCACTAGCGCAACAGCAGGATCATCCTGACCACCAGATCAGCATTAAAGCCATCGGGGAATTCATCGGCAATAAAGTTAGTGGTCAAGCGACCTTCAATAAACCGCGGGTGCACCATCAAGGCGTTGAGGAAACTAATATTGTGGTTTACCCCGCGAATATAATAATTATCCAGCGCGTTCACCATGCGCTCAACTGCCTGACCGCGATCGTCGCCATAGGTGATCAGTTTGGCGATCATCGGATCGTAGAACATCGACACTTCGCCGCCTTCATAAACACCGCTGTCGACGCGGACGCCTTCACCCTGAGGCTCGGCATAACGCACTAATCGACCCGTAGAAGGCATAAAGTTACGGAATGGATCCTCGGCATAGACCCGCGACTCCATCGCCCAACCGGTCAGCGTCACGTCATCCTGCACCAATGGCAGTTTTTCACCCGCCGCAACGCGAATCATTAATTCCACCAAGTCCTGACCGGTGACCAGCTCAGTAACCGGATGCTCAACCTGCAGTCTGGTATTCATCTCCAAGAAGTAGAAGTTCATATCAGCATCGGCGATAAACTCGACGGTACCGGCGGACTGATAATCGACAGCTCGGGCCAGCGCACAACTCTGCTCGCCCATTTTTCGGCGAGTCGCCTCGTCCAAAAACGGCGAGGGCGCTTCTTCAATAACCTTCTGGTGGCGGCGCTGAATAGAGCATTCGCGCTCACCCAAATAAATCACATTGCCATGACTATCCGCCATCACCTGAATTTCAATATGGCGTGGCTCTTGGATATATTTTTCAATAAAGATACGCGTATCACCAAAGCTCGAGCGCGCTTCGTTGGTGGCACGTTCAAAACCATCGCGACACTCAGCTTCATTCATCGCCACGCGCATACCTTTACCACCGCCACCGGCGGACGCTTTAAGCATCACCGGGTAACCAATACCGGCGCTGATTTCTACTGCATGGTCGGCATCGCGAACGACATCGGTATAACCAGGAATACAATTAACACCGGCTTCTTGAGCAATGAGTTTCGAGGTAATTTTATCGCCCATCGATTCAATGGCTTTTTTGCCCGGACCAATAAAGGCAATTCCAGCAACATCCAGGGCATCGCGGAACTGGCTATTTTCTGACAGAAAGCCATATCCGGGATGCACAGCGTCTGCGCCAGTATCCAGGCAGGCCTGAATAATTTTATCGATAACCAAATAGCTTTCAGCTGAGGCCGCTGGACCAATATGAACCGCTTCATCGGCCATCTGCACATGCAATGCATCGCGATCAGCATCGGAGTAAACCGCAACAGTAGCAATACCCATTTTTTTCGCGGTAGCAAAAACACGACAGGCGATTTCGCCTCGGTTGGCCACTAAAATTTTCTTTAACATAATTTTAATCTTCTATTAAAAAACCAACTAGAATTTCATTCAAAAAAGCCTAGAGCGGAATATTGCCGTGCTTGCGCCAGGGGTTTTCTATATTTTTGTTTTTCAACATGGCCAGCGAACGAGCGACACGCTTGCGCGTGCTGTGAGGCATGATCACATCGTCAATATAACCGCGCTTGCCAGCAATAAAGGGGTTGGCAAATTTCTTGCGATACTCTTCAGTGCGCGCGGCAATTTTTTCGTCATCGCCAATGTCCTTGCGGAAAATAATTTCCACCGCACCCTTTGGCCCCATCACCGCAATTTCAGCTGTTGGCCAAGCGAGATTGGCATCGCCACGGAGGTGTTTTGACGCCATCACATCGTAGGCACCGCCATAGGCCTTGCGAGTAATCACCGTCACCTTGGGCACCGTGCACTCGGCATAGGCGTAGAGTAATTTGGCGCCGTGCTTGATAATACCGCCGTATTCCTGACTGGTGCCGGGCATAAATCCGGGTACATCGACAAAGGTCAGAACCGGAATATTGAAAGCGTCGCAGAAGCGAATAAAACGCGCGGCTTTTTTCGAGGCATCAATATCGAGACACCCGGCCAGCACCATTGGTTGGTTGGCCACCACACCTACAGAGGACCCTTCAATACGGATAAAGCCGGTAATAATATTTTTTGCATAACTGACCTGAGTTTCAAAAAACTCGCCCTCATCGGCGACTTTTAAAATCACCTCTTTCATGTCGTAGGGCTTGTTGGGATCGTTGGGAATAATCGTATCCAAGGACATTTCAATACGATCAGCGGGATCTTCCGTCGGCCAAACCGGCGGCTTCTCGCGATTGTTAGCGGGCAGATAATTAAAGAAGTGACGCAGTTTGGTCAGTGCTTCGACGTCATTGGCAAAGGCCAGATCAGCGACACCGGACTTGCTTGAGTGAGTCAATGCACCGCCAAGCTCTTCGGCAGTCACCGTTTCATGGGTCACCGTTTTAACTACGTCAGGCCCAGTGACAAACATGTACGAGCTGTCTTGAACCATAAAGATAAAGTCTGTAATGGCTGGCGAGTAGACCGCGCCACCGGCACAGGGGCCCATCACCATACTAATTTGCGGGATCACACCGCTGGCCATGACATTGCGTTGGAAGACATCTGCATAGCCGCCGAGAGAGGCAACGCCCTCTTGAATACGTGCGCCACCGGAATCATTTAAGCCAATGATCGGCGCGCCGACTTTCATCGCCTGATCCATCAGCTTGCAGATTTTTTCCGCATGGGCTTCGGAGAGCGAGCCACCGAAAACGGTGAAGTCTTGGCTGAACACGAACACTAGGCGTCCATTGATCGTGCCATAGCCGATGATCACGCCGTCGCCTGGAACATGCTGCTGATCCATATCAAAGTCAGTGCAGCGGTGCTCGACGAACATATCCCATTCTTCAAAGCTGTCGTTATCCAGCAGTAGGTCGATGCGCTCACGAGCGGTTAATTTGCCCTTAGCATGCTGGGCATCGATGCGTTTTTGTCCGCCGCCGAGGCGCGCGCGATCACGTTTGGCCTCGAGTTCTGCAAGAATTTCGTGCATGTTTTTTCCTTTAATTTTTATTTTCACTGTCATCCTGAGAGAGCGCAGCGAACCGAAGTCCCCCAGTTACCGAGAACGTCCTAAATCAACCCCAACACTTTCTCCGCCGCCTCAGGAATATTCGTTCCCGGCCCAAAAATCGCCGCCACACCAGCCGCCGTCAATTCGTCATAATCCTTCGGCGGTATCACACCCCCACAGATTACTAAAATCTCTCCAGCGCCCTGCGCCCTCAGCGACTCAATCATTTTCGGCACCAGCGTCTTATGACCCGCCGCCTGCGACGACACGCCAACAATATGCACATCGTTTTCAATCGCCTGGCGCGCGGCCTCTTCTGGCGTTTGGAACATTGGCCCGACATCCACATCAAAACCCAAATCCGCAAACGCCGTGGCAATCACCTTGGCGCCACGGTCATGACCATCCTGCCCCATCTTCACCACCAACATTCGCGGACGACGACCGTGAGTTTCGGCAAACTCTGATACTTTTTTCATAATATTCATAAAGCCCTCATCGCCTTCATAGGCAGAACCATAAACACCGCTAATGGATCGGGTTTGCGCGCGATGACGACCCCATTCCTCTTCCAGCGCATCGCTAATTTCACCCACCGTGGCACGCACTCGCGCCGCATCCACCGCTAACTCTAACAAATTACCCTGACCGGTTTTCGCAGCTTCAGTTAGTGCATCCAGTGCCTGCTGACAGGCTTGACCATCGCGCTCGGCACGCACTTTTTGCAAGCGCGCAATCTGCGAATCGCGCACCGCGCTATTATCAATATCCAGCACATCCACATCCGGCTCTTCAGCCAGCTGATATTTGTTCACCCCGACAATTACCTGATCGCCACGATCAACTCGCGCTTGCTGTAACGCCGCCGCTTCTTCGATGCGCAACTTAGGCATCCCCGACTCAACCGCTTTGGTCATACCACCAAGCTCTTCCACTTCATTGATCAGCACCATGGCCGCATCAACCAGCTCGTTAGTCAGGCTCTCTATATAGTAGGAACCCGCCAGTGGATCCACCACATTGTTAACGCCGGTCTCTTCCTGAATCACCAACTGAGTATTGCGCGCGATACGCGCAGCAAACTCAGTAGGCAAACCCAGCGCCTCATCAAAGGCATTGGTATGCAGCGACTGAGTGCCGCCCAATACCGCAGACATGGCCTCAATGGTGGTGCGCATAATATTGTTGTAAGGATCTTTACTGGTGAGACTGACACCCGACGTTTGACAGTGCGTGCGCAGCATCAGTGAACGCTGATCTTTGGGAGAAAACTTCTCTTCCATTAAGGTCGCCCACAAAATTCTTGCCGCTCTAAGCTTGGCAATCTCCATAAAGAAGTTCATGCCAATGGCAAAAAAGAACGACAGCCGCGGGGCGAATTTATCCACATCCAGTCCGCTGGCGATCGCGGTGCGCACATACTCAATACCATCGGCAATGGTGAAGGCGAGCTCCTGCACATTGGTCGCACCGGCTTCCTGCATATGATAACCACTGATCGAAATCGAATTAAATTTCGGCATCTTGGTGGCGGTGTAGCCAATAATATCTGCGACGATGCGCATCGATGGTTCGGGCGGATAGATATAGGTATTGCGCACCATAAACTCTTTAAGAATATCGTTCTGCAGTGTTCCGGCAAGCTGCTCTGGGGGCACACCCTGCTCTTCCGCAGCGACGATATAACTGGCCATAATCGGCAATACCGCACCGTTCATCGTCATGGATACCGACACCTGATCAAGCGGAATACTGTCGAAAAGAATTTTCATATCTTCAACAGAATCAATCGCCACACCCGCCTTACCCACATCCCCCTCAACACGAGGGTGGTCAGAGTCATAACCGCGGTGGGTCGCCAGATCAAAGGCGACAGATAAGCCCTGTTGACCCGCAGCGAGGTTGCGACGATAAAATGCATTGGAGGCTTCAGCCGTCGAAAAGCCTGCGTACTGGCGAACAGTCCAGGGGCGACCGGCATACATGGTCGCCTTGGGGCCGCGCTTATAGGGCGCAAAGCCAGGCAGGTTATCCATATGATCGAGGCCCGCTGTATCTTCAGCGGTATACAGAGGTTTGACATCAATACCCTCGGGGGTCTGCCAAACCAAGTCATCGATTGAGCGCCCGCGCAGCTCTTTAGCCGCAAGCTTTTCCCAGTCACTGTTTGTCGGTTTTTTATCGTCGGCCATAGTGTTCTCAATTGTCGTTTTTTGTGCCAATCACAGACTGGCATCTAATGAGAAGCACTATGCAGGACAGAGCCAATCAATAGAAGGTCTAAATTCAACAGCAAAAAGCACATTTATTGCCATTTTTGTTACCTTTAAATCCCTCTAAATGGTATAAAAGCGCACTAAACTCACAAATAACGCCTTCCACTGAGTACTATTCCATGGCCACCATCTGCAACCACCATGTCCTCTCCTGCATGCATGGGCTCAGAGAGAACAGCTTTCCTCAGCAGCAGGCCCTTGAGCGCGCCGGCATTAATCCCGCAGTTATGGACAACCACAGCCAGCGAGTGCACACCGATCAGGTAGCGCGGCTATTTAAAACCGTGCAGGAAACCCTCAACGACGAGTTTATGGGCTTTACCCAGAACAACTGCAAGGTGGGCCTGTTCGCCACCATGGCCGAGCTGGTCAGCCACTGCAGCACATTGGGTGAACTATTAGAAAAAGCGGTGAATTTTTACAATCTGGTGAGCGACGATATCCCCATGCGCCTGAGTCGTTCACGGGGCAATGCGGTGCTCAGCTTTAAGATGACCAAACCTGAACTGGACCCAGAGCATTTTATGGCGGAGTTTTGGCTGGTGATCTGGCACCGCTTTCCGAGCTGGTACATAGGCCAGCCGATCCGCCTGCAAGAAACTCACTTTACCTTTAGTGCGCCGCAGCACCGGGACGAACTGCAGATTATGTTCCCCGCCGATCTGCAATTTAATAGCAGCGCCAACCGGCTTATATTTGATGCTCAGTATCTGGACAAACCGCTGCTGAGATCCGCTCAAGAACTGGCGCTATTTGTAGAAAATGCTCCTGCGGATGTGATGACTATCCCAGGGTCCGATAGTACTCTGGAAGCCCAGATTGAGCGCATTATCACCCAGTGTCACCCGGATAGACTGATCTTTGTGCCCATACATCAGATGGCCGGGGAGCTGGGCATCAGCTCCCAAACATTGCACCGTCGGCTAAAAGAGAGCGCCACGAGTTATCAAAAGATTAAAGACAACTTGCGTCGGGAAGTGGCGATACAGAAATTAGTGATCGAACGGCTTTCAGTTGAGAGAGTGGCTGAGATTGTAGGGTTTACTGAGTCGCGTTCATTTACTCGAGCGTTTAAGCACTGGACCGGATTAACGCCTAGGGCTTACTGCAAACGAGAAGGCTAGGGTCTCACCAAAATAGACTCTTCAATAGAGTACATCGTGATCTATATGGCAACGGCTACATAGTTGCCGCCGGCGTTAGAGCACTGCCCTAAGATGTATTGGAATTGTCTGCTTTTATTGATTACGCCGACATCGAAGATAGCAGCGAAACGGGCTACTCATTAGGTGCAAGATACTTCACCACTCCTGATATTTCAGTGGGTGTGGGCTATGGCTCTTCAGATGATTTCGATGCGCTAACATTTGATGTTCGTTTTGACCTGTAACAACTGAGCAACACCGGTAGCCAAGGCAAAGTGTCCCTTGGCTACCCACATGCAACACCCCGCAACAAACCCATGACCTTCCCGGCCAAACCAAGTACCCTAGCAGCATATTTTTTCACCTAATCAGACACCCCATGCCCGACAACAAAATCCGCCTTACCCAATACAGCCATGGCGCCGGCTGCGGCTGCAAAATCGCCCCCAGCGTATTGGAGACTTTTCTTAAAACTGACTATGTCGCGCCTGACGATCCTCGTCTGTTGGTGGGCAACAACACTAAAGACGATGCCGCGGTCTATGACCTTGGTGATGGCACTGGGATCATTAGCACCACTGATTTCTTTATGCCGATTGTCGATGACCCCTTTGAGTTTGGCCGGGTGGCTGCGGCCAATGCGATCAGCGATATCTATGCCATGGGTGGCACGCCAATGATGGCGATTGCGATTCTTGGCTGGCCAATTAATGTGCTGCCTGCGGAGGTTGCGCAGCAGGTGATTGATGGTGGGCGCCATGCCTGTGGTGAGGCGGGGATTCATCTGGCTGGAGGCCATTCGATTGATTCGCCGGAGCCTATTTTTGGTTTAGCAGTGACTGGCCGGGTGGATTTAAAGCACCTGAAGCAAAACAGCACGGCTAAAGTGGGCAACCAGTTATTTTTAACCAAGCCTATTGGTGTGGGTATTCTGACGACTGCGGAGAAGCAGGGTAAGTTGCGGCCGCAGCATTCACGGCTGGCGGTGGAGAGCATGATGAAGCTCAACACTATTGGGGCTGAGCTAGCCAAGATTGACGGGGTGACGGCAATTACTGATGTAACTGGCTTTGGCCTGCTGGGCCATTTGCTGGAGATCTGCCAGGGCAGCGGATTGTCGGCTGCGGTGCAGCTTGATGCTGTGCCTCTGCTCGACCCCGCTATTATTGATTATCTTAATCAGGGCTGCGTGCCCGGCGGCAGTGGCCGCAACTGGGACAGTATTAGTGATTCCATTAGTGGCACTGACCCGCTGAGCCAGACCTTGCTCTGCGACCCGCAGACCAGTGGTGGATTGTTGTTGGCGGTTGAGCCTGAATCGGCTCAGCAGGTCAGTGATCTGTTGCGGGATGCTGGCTGTTGTTATGAGTCTATAGGTGAGTTGAGTCAGGCCGATGGCAACCCTACTATTCAGGTTATTGCATGAGCTTGCCGCTGATTAATCATTACCGTCAACTGCTGCTTGACGATACGCCAATGATTGATGTGCGGGCGCCGGTGGAGTTTGTCACTGGGGCTTTACCCTCCTCCACCAACCTGCCATTGATGATGGATGATGAACGTCACCAGGTGGGTATTCGCTATAAAAACAATGGCCAACAGGCTGCTATTGAGCTTGGTCATGAGCTGGTCAATGGCGAGATCAAGCAACAGCGCGTAGACGCATGGCAGGCGTTTATGGCGGCGAATCCCAATGCTGTTTTATATTGCGCTCGGGGCGGTCTGCGCTCACAGCTAACTCAGGAATGGCTGGCGGAGGCTGGTATTGAGTGCCCCAAGGTTGAGGGCGGCTATAAGTCTCTGCGTGGGTTCCTGTTTCAGTATCTGATGGATTACTGCGCCAACAATCATTTTACTATTTTGTCCGGCATGACCGGCACAGGTAAGACCGACATAATTCAACAGCTGGCCACAGGGGTCGATCTTGAAGGTGCTGCCAATCATAAGGGTTCCAGTTTTGGGCGGCCCTTAAATAGCCAACCCGCACAGATAAATTTTGAAAACCGCATTGCGCTGGATGTTTTAAAATTGGAAGATCAGCTGCCGGAAACGACCATTATCCTTGAAGATGAGAGCCGTAATATAGGCGCTCGCCACCTACCCCATTACTTTGCCGACCGCATGGCGCAAAGCCAGTTTGTGGTGATTGAGATGGATTTTGAAGAACGTCTTGAGCGGCTGTGGCAGGAATATGTGGTTGAGCGCTATTTAAAAACCATGGCTTATTTTGGGGCTACAGGTGAGCAGGAGTTTGCCAGCTATCTACGTGAGAGTTTGTTGCGGGTGCAGAAGCGACTGGGCGGGCTGCGGACCAAAGAGCTTTTAGCCTCTATGGATAGTGCTATTGCAGTGCAGCATGAGGATAGTTTTGCCAGTCATCGTCACTGGCTTGCAGCACTTACCCGTGAATACTATGACCCCATGTACAGCTATCAGTTGGACAAAAAGAAAGACCTGGTGGTGTTTAGAGGTGGACGTGAGGAAGTCATTGGCTGGTTGAAGGATCTCAATCAGCCAACCATCTATACATCACCAGAGCATCCACAACTCCCTCACTCGGATGATCAAACGCCTTAGGCAAACAGCCCACAGTTTCAAATCCCAACTTGTGCCAAAGCCTGATTGCTCCCGTATTGGTGGAAGCCACAAAGTTAAACTGCATCGCCTGATACCCCAGCTCAATAGCAACCTGCTGCGAGTGTTCACACATGGCTCTGGCCAGACCACGACCACGGGCTGACGCAGCCACCATATAGCCGCAGTTACAGACGTGAGCGCCTGGGCCCTGCTGATTGGTTTTTATATAGTAGGTACCAACAATCTGGCCATCCTGCTCAACCACAAAGGTTTTGGCTGGCAGCTCCATCCAAACTCGCTGTGCTTCTTGCTGATTAATATCGCGGTTATAAGCATAGGTATCACCCGCCGCCACTATCTGCTGAAAGATTGGCCAGATAGCCTTAAAGTCATCATTCTGTGCTTCGCGGATTTGCATTAGCGAGGCTGCATTCTCACTGCACCGTCCAGCCGGATGGTCTCGCCATTGAGGTAGCTATTTTCCACCATATGCACCACTAACTGGCCAAACTCGGAGGGCTCACCCAAGCGTTTGGGGAAAGGAATGCCAGAGACTATGCCATCTTGAACCTGCTGAGGTGCAGCCAACATTAATGGAGTTGCCATAACACCTGGGGCAATAGTATTGACGCGAATGCCCGCACTCGCTAGATCGCGCGCCATCGGCAGGGTCATACCGACAATGCCACCTTTGGTTGCAGAATAAGCCACCTGACCCATCTGACCATCAAAGGCTGCAATAGACGCGGTATTAATAATGATGCCTTTTTCAGACTTTTCATCTGCTTCATTGCGCGCCATTGCGGCTGCTGCGCAACGGGAAATATTAAAGGTGCCGATAAGGTTTACTTCAATTACCTTGCGGTACAGATCCAAACTATGGGGCTCACCTTCACGGTTAACGGTCTTAGCAGCAACGCCAATACCGGCACAGTTAACACAGATATCGACACGACCTAGGTCAGCAGCAATTTTATCAAAGGCAGCTTCAACATCTGGTCCATTAGAAACATCCAGCTGGATAAAATGAGCCTTATCAGCACCGAGCTCTGCAACGGCTTGATTACCCGCCTCTGCATTCATATCGACAATAACAACGGTTGCGCCGCCATCGACCAGTGCCTGTGATGCGGCGCGACCAAGACCTGAGCCACCGCCTGTTACTACTGCTACTTTACTGTGTAGATTCATCCCTCACTCCCAACTTTAAAAGGTTTTAAACGGTTTCCAATAATAATTCGCGGGCAATAATAATTCGCTGAATTTCACTGGTGCCCTCGTAGATACTCGTAATGCGCGCATCTCTGGACCATCTTTCCAATGGATAATCTGCACTGTAACCATTGCCGCCAAGCATCTGTAAAGCGGTGTAGCAAGCCGCATTGGCTTTTTCGCTGGCAAACACTTTAGCCATAGATGCTTCTTTTGCAAAGCTTAAACCCATTTCTTTTTTTGCGGCTGCCTGCATCAGTAACAGCCGAGCCGCCTCAAGCTCGGTGTAACGATCGGCCAGCATCCATTGCAGCCCTTGGAAGTTGGCTATTGCCTGGCCAAACTGCTGACGCTCGGTTATATATTGTCGTGCATAGTCCATAGCGGCCAAACCAATACCCAACGCAAAGGAGCCCACCCCAATGCGGCCGCCGGCCAGCTCGCCAACGGCAATTTTAAAGCCTTGGTTGACAGCGCCTAACACTGCCTCTGCCGGTATGCGGCAGTCGGTAAATAACACTTCATTGGTAGACGAGCCTCTCTGGCCCATCTTGGGCTCAGCTTTGCCAATCGACAGCCCCGGATTATCGGCTTCAACCAAGAAGCAGGTAATGCCCTTACCTTTTGCAGCATTGGCGTCACTAACTGCCCATACCACAAACAGGCCTGCGTATTCGGCGCTGGTAATGTAGAGTTTGCTGCCATTAAGCACCCAGTTATCGCCATCTTTAATCGCCTGAGTCTTCATGCCCGCAGGGTCAGAACCGGCGGCAGATTCAGTCAGACAAAAGCCGCCGGCTGGGTATTCACCAGAACAGAGTTTGGGCAGGTAGTTTTGTTTTTGTGAATCGGTGCCGCAGGCCTGAATAACCTCGGCAACCATATTGGTGACTGAAACTGTTACTGCCGTGGAGGCGCAAGCGCGACCCAGCTCTGTAAGGGCCACACTAAAGGCCACCGAGCCTGCTTCGGTGCCACCGTAGTCACTGGAAATATTGAGGCCCATAAAGCCCAAATCGGCAAGCTTTTGCAGATTGGCCAATAGCTGATCCCGTCCATGCCCGGAATCCAGCGCCTCGGCTAGGGGTAATAGTTCATCGGTGGCAAAACGGCGAGCGGTATCTTGAATAAATTGCTGCTCTTCACTGAGCTGTAAATGCATGTAGCAACTCCTTTGCTGTTGTTAACTATGCTTAGGTCCTTAGGCGCCGGGTTCTTGCACCAAGACAAAGGGAGGTATCACCAAAGCCCAAAGTATAGTCTGGTTTTGGTACCAGTCCATTGCTTGCTGGTCAGCGACTTCAAAGACAGATTGATCTTCGAGCCATGTTTGTATCTGCGCGGCGTTATCTTCGTTTAACGCGATGGCTACTTTAATTAAATCAGCGCCAGAGGCCACGCCCAAGACATTGCCAGAGGCGTAATGCTTTTGCAGCTCGAGCCAGCTAATTTTGGCTGTCTCAGCATTGAGCCGGGCAATAAGGGCTTGTTTGTCTGTGGATTCAGTCATTTTTTTATGGGTTTAGGTTAGATGTCTGGGTTAGGAGAATAGGTTAATAAGATCCTTCGCACCATCCTGAGCACAGCGAAAGATCTCCTTAAACTCGGCTCAGTAAGGCAACCCTTAAGCGCTACCCCATCCAGTGGCAAAAATTACGCAGCAATTGCAGGCCCGCATCGGCGCTTTTTTCCGGATGAAACTGCACGGCAAACAGATTTTTATGGCTCAGAGCCGCTGCAAAGTTAATCCCGTAGTCACAGCGTCCAGCGATATAGCTTGAGTCAGATGGCGCTACATAATAACTGTGCACAAAATAAAAGCGGCTGTTCTGTTCAATGCCCTGCCACAAGGGATGATCTATAGTTTGCTCAACGGTGTTCCAACCCATGTGAGGCACCTTGAGCTTGGCGCCCTGTTCATCGAGCAGTTTGTCGCCAAAGAATTTAACCTCGCCCGGCAGCAGCCCGAGGCACTCCACGCCGCCATTTTCCTCGCTGCGTTCAAGCAGCGCCTGCATACCCACGCAGATGGCCAGTACCGGTTTTGTTTTCATCGCTTGGCTGACCACATCGCCGACATTGAGTCGATTGATCTCGCCCATACAGTCGCGGATAGCACCGACACCAGGGAAGACAACGCGATCGGCATCTTCGACCAGTTCGGGGTCGGCGGTGATCGAGACTTTGGCACCAGGACAGACGTGCTCAAGCGCTTTAGCGACAGAATGGAGGTTGCCCATTCCGTAATCAATAACGGCAATATGGCTGCGAAAATCACTCATAGGATTGTTTCGTCTTTAACGTATTAAAAGGCTCTTTTAAAACAGAACAGGCTCAAGGCTGGCCTAGCTTCAGGCTGTGGCCTAAAGAGTCCCTTTTGTGGATGGCATAACGCCCGCCATGCGCGGATCGG
>JGI20156J14371_10000527_pt1 | contig 33212 bp, 24 predicted proteins | sample COG_06_FD_14371 | JGI IMG/M metagenome (IMG submission 14371)
ACACTGGTAGTCCGGAAATCAGACATGAGCAGCGTCCTTGTAGACGCTTTCAGCATGAGGAAGCTTCAGGAAATTATGAACCGATATAAGGCTGCCGTAGGGTTCGTTCATTGGATATCAAGGGAAGGAATTTTATCCATGAGGCACCATTCACTGGAGGGTGAGGAGTCTTTGATTTTGACTTGGAACATTGATTCGGCCTATGCCCTTGCAGCGGCGGGAGCCTTCCCATTTGTCGTTGCAGCTGAATGGGGAAAGGACAATCCAGAAGAAGCTGCATTGGATTTCACGGCAGAAAATAAAAGCATCTTCGTGTCGCTCTTGGCACTCTTGATGATGATCGGGGCATTTCTTGTGGGCCGCATGACGCGCAAGAAGGTGGTGGGGCAGGTCGCCATTCAAGAGCGCGTAAGAGCAGTGAATGAGATGCGGACTGATCAGAATCAGCTGGTGCAGGGGGAGCAGTCAGCACCTGCTGCAGGACGGACTTTCTCTCAACTCACAAAGGGATTTGTGGACATGCAAACGTCAACATTGACTACTGAGGAGCTCAATGCCATGTTGGGACTAACAGAAGATCTGTCTGAAGAAACCAGGCGTGCCCGACGCGCTCAAGCCATTCGTAAAGTGAACCAGGAATATGAAATGTGGTTCAACCAGCCCTTGATTCTGCGTACAAAGGATGAAGTTGACCGGCGAAGAACAATTTACCTCATCCAACGGCACTCAGGTAACGCATGAGTTCCATGCATACCACAGCGCCCACTGTACCTACGGCATAGCCTAGAACCGCTAGGAGCACACCTACGGGTGCGAGCGCAGGACTGAATGCGCTCGCGACAATGGGAGCGCTTGCTGCTCCGCCAACATTGGCTTGGCTTCCAACAGCGACAAAGAAGAAGGGCGCGCGAATCAGCTTGGCGACAATCAGCAAAATGGAGACGTGGACCAACATCCATAGCAAACCAATGACCAAGACAGGCCAATACTGATTCCAAGAAGCGATCAGTTCGCCGATATCCATTTTGGCTCCAATGGTCGCAACCAAGACGTACAAGAAGACACTGGCCAATTTGCTGGCTCCAGCGCCCTCATAGGCACGCATCGGTGTGAAGCTGAGTGCAACACCAAACACTGTCGACAGGAATACCAGCCAAAAGAAGGGGCTTTTGAGAGAGCTGAGAAACCGCGCAGCTGAGTCAGGGTTGTCCGCAAGAGCATTTGTATACCAAGAACTCATGCTCTCGCTAATGCCTTCACCTGCGAAATGTGCCAGGCCCACCATCGCAAAAATGACACCCAACAGTACCATGAGGTCATTGAACGAAGGGATGCGGGCGATGCTGCTTTGGTAGGCTTCCACTTTGGTCTTCAATTCATCAACAGCAGACGAATCCGCCTTGAGTCTTTTGTCAATGACCGCGCTCATGCCGGCCCCTATAAGCAGGAAGGGCATCCAGAGGTTGGCGACAAAGACATCCACGATAATCATGACGCTGAACTGATCGTCTTGCGCTTGCGCGATTTCCTTGAGGGCGGTCTGGTTGGCGCCACCCCCAATCCAGCTTCCTGCAATCGTGGAAAGTCCACGCCAAAGAGCGTCAGGAGCGTCACCGCCAAAAACATCAGGCCGGATTTGGCCCACCAAAAGCAAAGCAGTGGGCCCCCCAATGACAATGCCCAAGGTGGCCGCGAAGAACATGATCAGCGCTTTGGGGCCAAGGTTGATGATGCCCTTTACGTCGATCGAGAGGCAAAACATGATCAAGCTCGCTGGAAGCAAGTATCGGCTGGCAACGTAGTACAAGCTGCTGCCTTCACCTGCTTCGATGATGCCAGTTGAATTCAATATGGCGGGCAAGAAGTACGCCATAAGTAGGGCAGGTACAATGCCGTAAAACTTGGCGAACCGAGGCAGCCTTGAAGTGTGGAAGACCAGGGCGAGGCAGGCCAAAAGGAGGCCGAGAATGGGGGCGTCTTGGGTAATCACGCCGGCAATATAGCCGATGGCTGTCGAGGGGGTGTGCACAGGCCGCCAAGCGGTGCTACTTTCGGGCTGTGCAGTTTTCTGTCATAGTTCCCTTGTTCAATCGCCCGGATGAGATCCGCGAGCTTCTAGAGAGTTTGACCCTTCAGACGGTCAGGGATTTTGAAGTTCTGGTGGTCGAGGACGGCAGTGAACACGATGCCCGTGACATTGTGGCTGCGTTTTCGGACCGATTGGACATCCATTACTTCTGGAAGGAAAATGAGCGACAAGGGTTTACTCGAAACTTTGGTTTTGAGCGCGCAAAAGGGGATTGGATGGTGGTTTTCGACTCAGACTGCCTGATTCCTGAGCGCTATTTCGAACATGTAGGAGCGTTCTTGAGCAAGCACCCTGACATCGATGTTTACGGAGGTCCGGATGCGGCACACGCATCGTTTACGCCCATCCAGAAAGCCATCAGCCATTCCATGACCTCGCTGCTGACGACTGGGGGAATTAGAGGTGGAGAGAAGCAGTGGGGAACATACCAGCCCAGGTCTTTCAATATGGGTATCTCTCGCAAGGCTTGGGAGGTGAGTGGAGGGTATCGGATTACAGTGAAGGGGGAAGACATTGAATTTTCGATGCGCCTGCTCGCACATGGATTGAAATCAGCCCTTATTCCGGATGCTGTGGTGTATCACAAGCGTCGAACGGATTTTCGTCAATTCCGCAAACAGGTCGAGTTCTTTGGCCGCGCCAGGGTCAATATTCGCCGGTTCTTCCCTGGAAGTCTCCGTCCCTTGCATTGGATGCCGACCCTGTTTCTGTGTTATGTCGTTGCCCTTGTTCCTTTGTTGCTCACGGCGATTTTTTGGAAGAGCGGATGGGGGGCAGTGGGTGCCTTGATTTGGTGGGTGCCTTACATGGTGTGGCATGTTTCCTTGGGGTTAGAAGCGCTGTACAAGACGAGGGAATGGCAGGTCGCGTGGCTGGCTCCCCGTGCGGCGCGCATCCAGTTGACTTCCTACGGTTGGGGATTGCTTTCTGAATACTTCGCGGTGGTGGTGTTCAAGCAGCGCGACTCAGTGATTGGCGAAATATTGGACGTCCCGCCCACACCTCAGCAGGGTTCCGGATCATGAGGGCTTTGATTTGGTTGGCACTGATGGCGGCTGTGTCGTCTTTGGCATACACCGCCCTGTGTCTTTCTGCCCCGCTCCAAGGTGAAGCCCATTTCATTGAATGGGCCACAACCGAAGAAGCGGAAATTCTGGAATGGGCCATGTCGTCTTGGTCGCCGAATAAATTCCTGCCGTCAGGAGCTTTTTCACCCACAGAGATGGGGCAAGTCAAGGTCGCGGAGGACTCGGTATTTTGTCCGTTGACCACAAGTTCTCAGAGCAAAGGAACCAGGACACTCTGGCTCGCTCAGGGGCCAGAGGGATACAAGATTCAGGAGCACTTGACTTGGTCGGTGCCTTTTTACCGGCGTGGTTGGCACAGGCTCAAGGGACAAACAGATAGGGTGGCCCCCATGGCCAGAACCATGAAAGAGCATGTGGTTCGAAAGGCTGCGGCACCGACGGATGTGTTGCCTTACAGGGACATGGCATTTGTCCCGGTGTCGAGGACCTTCCCCTTAGACAGCTTGAAAATCCAAAAAATGGCCCGTTTTGGTGGTGATTCTCTGCCGTTGTGGTGTTTCTCCTTTCCGTCAGTTGGCGTCAGGCAATTTCAATGGGCGCGGAAAGTAGAGCGTTCATACCTGGATTCCACGCTCCTGCACGATGGAGAGGGGTGGAGCATCACCGCAGATACCTGCGCCGTTTGGGAGGGGCTTTCTGGTTTGGGCACGGCCTCCGTATTGTTTGAGCTGTTGACGGACTCTGTAAAGTTGCACGACACAGTGCCTCCAACTTGGGGCATACGAATTCCCGCCCGGGAGCTGCATGATGAAAGCAGAACAGCGCCGAAGTTGAAGACCGCGACGCTGTTCCGATGGATGGGAGGAAGTGTTAATGGACGATGAGCCTTCCAGTGCTGGAAACTCCTGACGATTGATCAGGTGAAACCACCTGAACGAAATACACACCGGGCAAATTGGGGGCAGGGAAGCCGAGGCTCCATCCGCGCATTTGAGAGGCGGCCAATCGGGTCTCTTGCAGGATCAGCTTTCCGCCAGAGGACCACAACGAGACCGTCCAAGGTCCTTCGTCGGACAGCCCCAAGACCTGCACGGTTTGTCCCAAGTGCGAGGGGTTGGGGAAGGGGGTCAGTGTTGACGACGATGCGGTGAGTTCTGAGATGCTGCTTGTGAGGGGGTTCCCTTCACAGTCGAATCCTTCTGCAGCATATTCACAACCGTCGTTCTCTTCGGTGGCTTCTTCATCATAGTTGCAGGCCATGGGGTCCGTGCACCCTAACACCTCGGCATTGTCACAAATGCCATCTTCATCAACGTCGGCTGCGCAGTCGCCCCCACAGTCGCCCAAAGCATCGAGGTATTCACAGCTTCCGTCATCGGTGTTGGCTGCCGCGTCATAGGTACAGCTGCCTTCGTCGGTGCACCCTTCCACCACGTTCAAGGGGTTTCCTGCACAATCGTAGTCTGCTTCAGCGTACTCACAGGTTCCGTTCTCTTCCGTGGCGCTGGCGTCGAAATTGCAAGCGGTCTGATCGGTACATCCCCCGATTTCGGCATTGTCGCACACTCCATCACCATCGGTGTCTGAAGGGCAGTCGCCACCGCATTCACCAAGGGCATCCAAATATTCGCAGGTGCCGTCCTCTGTGTTGGCCGCAACGTCATAGGTGCAGCTGTTCGGATCGGTGCATCCTTCTACGACCACCAATACATTGCCGTCGCAGTCAAATCCAGCATCGGGATAGGAACAGGATCCATTTTCATCAGTGGCTCCAGCATCGTAGTTACAGGCCAGCGGGTTCGTACAACCGGGAATCTCAGCGTTGTCGCAGATGTTATCTCCGTCGGCGTCGCCTGGACAGTCGCCACCGCAATCGCCCAGCGCATCGAGGTACTCGCAACTCCCATCGTCGGTGTTGGCATTGGCGTCATAGGTGCAGCTCGAGGCATCGGTACAGCCATTGACCACGACCGTCACGTTGCCATCACAATCATAATTGACCGGCGGGTAGGTGCAGTTTCCAGCATCGTCTGTAGCCGCATTGTTGAAGTTGCAGGCGGTAGGGTCAATGCAACCTGGAATCTCAGCGTTGTCGCAGATGTTGTCTCCGTCCGCATCGCCAGGACAGTCGCCACCACAATCGCCCAATGCATCCAAGTACTGGCAACTCCCGTCGTCTGTATTGGCGTCGGCATCGTATGTGCAGCTCGTGGCATCTGTGCATCCCAAGACCTCCGTGACCGTCAAATCTTCGGAAGCGTCGCAGATGTCGTTCAAATTGAGGTCATCGCAAAGGGGCACGCTGGTTCCATCGATGCAAAATGCATGGGTTTGACTGGAGCCGAAATTTCCAGACCCAGTGCCCAGGATGTTGCCGCTGTCATCGGTCAAGGAGTACCAACCACCAGGCGGGTAATGCAGGCCGTTTCCAAACAGGTCAGACACGGAGAGCTCATAGCATCCGGTTGTAGCGCACTGGCTTTCCGAAATGAAATTGCCCGCGTAAGTCGAGTTGTCATAGTTCGTTCCGGACATGACGACAGCTCCATTGTCCGTGTTTTCTATACTCCAGCTGAATCCGTAGGGCAGCACATCCAACTGGATTTCCATGTTTACAAATGACCCGGTGAGGACTTCAAAAGAGACCGTCATGGTGTCATTCAGCGCGTAGCCATCGTCGGGTGTGGTGATCCAAACACTCAGATCGTGAAGGCCACCCGGTGCAGACAATGTGGGCAATGCAACAAATTCAGTTTCGCCAGCGGCCAAATTGCCATTCCATGAGATTGCATTGACGGCTCCTCCATCTAAGGAGAATTGCAAGGTGGCCGAATTCAAAGCGTCAGAGCCAAAATTCTGAAGCAATACCTGTGGCTCGACGGAAGAAGCACACCCCGCAGAGGAGATGCCTTGGATCGAAGCGAGTCCCATGTCCGTAGCCATGACAGGAATGGTGCCATCGCTCGTCAAGAGTGATTGGCGATGGCTCACCAGTGCATTGCGCATTCGGGTGCGCTGGCCTTCGGTGAAGGAGTCCATGCAAGCATCGCTTGAATAGTCCATGAAATTCTCGACGAGGGTGGCCGGACAGCTCATGGCAGAACAGCCAATAGAACCCGTCGTCGGAGGGGTGTCACACACCTTGTCTCCCTGAGAAGAACAATTGCTTTCGTCTGAACAACTGCTGGTATTGTTGAAGGTGTGCAGCAAACTCAGGTAGTGCCCCATCTCGTGCGATAAGGTTCGGTTGAGGTCGTAGTTGTTGAGCAAATCATATTCGTCTCCGACTCCGAATACTTGATGGTGAAGGACGATGCCATCGTGTGTGCCCGATGTGGGGGGTAAATAGGCAAATCCGAGCGGCGAGGCGCCACCATTGAGTTTGTGCAGCACCCACACATTGACATAGTCAGTTCCCGGCCAGTGGCTTAGATTCTTGACGTTCATCTCTGATGCGGGGTCAAGATTACTGGTGGTCACCATTCCCGTATTCGAGAAGCTTGGGACGACAGCAGAGACGTCAGTGCGCAAAATGCCTGTGGTGGGATTGCCTGCTGGGTCGCGCACGGCAAGGACAAATTCAATGTCAATATCAGCGCCGCCAAAATCGCCTCTGAAATCGGCATTGAGGGCATCAATGGCGCTGGATACTTGGCTGTCAGATATGTTGGATCCTTGGCCTATTGCAGCACCCGCATGCATCACGTGGACTACAACGGGCACGATATGGGTCTCGCTTGACCGCAGGGTGCTGCCTGACATTTCTGCGATGGCAGCTTCAAATGCAAAGTAGCTGCGCGCATAAGTGGTGTCTTCCATGAGTGCGGCTTGCAACTCATCGGTTTGACAGCGGTCCACTTGGGCCAAAGTTGTATTGGCGAGGAGTGAGATAAAGACGGAAAGAAAAGAGACGTATGTACGCATAGTGGAGGGAGGTTCTATCTCCCGTACTCCATTCCGCAAGTTCAGGTTTCATTTTGAGTCTGAAATCTGTCTTGTTGTTGTTTTTCAAACAGTTACATCCTGATTCTCACCGACCGTATAATGGCGGATAAACACAGAAATAAAAAAGGCGGAGCCTCCAAATGAAGGGGCTCCGCCTTTTTTAAAAATAAATGTTCAGTTCAATCAGTCTGCCTGCTCGACTTCGAGGAGCTCCACCTTGAACACCAAAGTTGAGTTGGCGCCAATCACATCGCCTGTGGCGCGGCTTCCATAAGCCAGCTCTGAAGGGATGTAGAATGTGGTCTGACCACCCTTCTTCATGGTTTGAAGACCTTCTGTCCAGCCAGAGATGACTTGGTTCAAACCAAAAGTGGCAGGTTGTCCACGGTCATAGCTGCTGTCAAAGGTGGTGCCGTCAATCAAAGTGCCATGGTAATGAACGGTGACCTTGTCTGTAGCGCTTGGGCTGGGACCATCTCCCTCGCGGTCTACGCGATATTGGAGGCCAGATTCCGTCACGACAACGCCGTCTTTCCCTTTGTTCTCTTCCAAGAACGCCAATCCTGCTTGGAGGTTGGATTCTCCGGCTTTGGCTTCTTTGGCCTGCATGGTGGTGCGAACGAGTTCGTTAGCCTGCTCAGGCGTCATTGCAGCATTTCCGGCCTGAACGTCCGTAAATGCCTGGGCAATTTGTCCAGGAACGTAGTCTGTGATGCCTTGACTTTGAACATTGGAGGCAAAGAGCACACCGAGTGCATAGCTCAAAGAGTCGTTGTTGTTTTCCATTTCGGTGGTTGGTGTATTCTGACCGTTGACAGCGCAGCCAGTCCAAGCCAGAGGGGCAAAAACCAAGCTGACCGACAAGGCCAACGTGTGAATCGGGTTGATTTTCATGATAAAGGGGTGTTGTTGCGGGTAAAAATGAGGGTGTCGCTGCCGCTCAAAGCAGGATTGAAGGTGTAGCCGTCTTCAGTGAAGCCCTGGATTCCTTCGCGTGAGTCGATCTTCTCTTGCAGCAAGTATTTCGCCATGCGACCTCGCGCAGTTTTCGCGTAGGTGCCAATCATCTTGTAGGCGCCTTGACGTTCTTCTTTGAATTGCACGTGGATGAACCGGTCCTTGAGGGCTGGCTGATCTACGGCCTTGAAGTATTCTTGACTGGCGAGGTTGACGATGTCGTCATGATGGTCCTCTTCATGCAAGCTGTTCGCCAGAGTCGAACCCCAGTATTCATATAGATTTTGGTGGCCATCGGGAGACCATTTCCCACCCATCTCAAGTCTGTACTCTTGAATTAAATCCAAGGGGCGCAGCAATCCGTAAAGGCCAGAGATGATCCTCAGGCGGTCTTGGGCGTAGTCCAGGTCACTGGCGTTCCATCGCTCGGCGCCCAATGAACGGAAAACTTCGCCGTGGAAAGCGTGGATGGCTGTCCGCGCATTGCCAGGGTGAAAAGGGCCTCCCCACTGCATGTGGCGCCTTGCAGTTTCCAGTGCCAAATCCGGGCTAATGTCCATCATGGTCTGGAGAATGTCCTCGGACTCAAGAGATAACGAGGACATCAGCTCCGACGCGTTGTCCGCGAAAAGAGGCTGGCTCGCTCCGGCATCGACAGGGATGTCGCCATTCCTGAAAGTCTTGGCAGGGGACAGCAAAATGCGCATGGGGCCGCAAACTTACGGCAATGGGAGTGCCTCATGTCTTACTTTGTGCCCATGAATTGTCAAGGACTGCGCTTATTCGTTCTACCGATACTCATGTTGCTCTCTTCCGCTTTGATGGCCCAGGATTGTCCTGCAGGAGAATCGGCTTTTGAACTGAGGGTCCATACAGATGCCTGGGGATACGAGGTGTATTGGGAGTTAAGTCTCGACGGCATGGCCTGTGGAGACAGTCCTTTATACTGGGGAGGCAACGCAGAAAACGTGGGGTGCGACGGAGAAGGTATTCCCGGGGCGCCTTCGGGGAATTATGCTTCGAACTCGACGTTCATCTTGGACACACTGTGCGCCGCTCCCGATGTCACACTGAATTTGCATCACATTGACGATTACGGAGATGGCGGTACTTTTTTCGAGGTGCTCGTTGAGGGCGTTGTGAACCACAGTTTTTCAGGAACTGGAAACGGCAATCTTTGGGCTTTCAACCCCTTTGAATCCATTGGCCCTGCTTACGACTCTCCCTGTGGCGCCGTCGAGATCGAAGTCAATGGCCCCCAAGTTGTGGTCAACAATGACAGCTGCACTGCGGCCTATGGTGAGCTTGGTGGAGGCACTTTTCCAGGTGTCTATGGTTGCCAAATCAACGGTGGTTGGTGTGAGGGAGCAGTCACGGGATCTGCCTGGCTCACGTTTGAGGCCACTGCAGGGAATTGTCTCATTTCGGCGTGCAATGACACCACCGATTTTGATACGCAAATGGCCCTTTGGAAAGCAGAGGATTGTTCTGATTTCGGCACCTACACTCTGGTGGGCGCCAACGACGATCTTCCAGGGGGATGTGGTCCGGGAGCTTATTACGCCAGTTCACTGTGGACCGGTTGCTTGGACAGCGGCGCCACCTACCTGATCCAAATTGATGGGTGGGCATCTTCAGTGGGAACAGCAGGGGTGACGATACAGACCCAAGAAACAGATGAACAAATCACAGGCGTCACAGGAGGCCTCGCCTGTCCTTTAGGCAAGGAAGAAGCGCCCAATGGAACGGTCGTGCTCAACCCCATTGGCGTGGGGTCTGATTTCACAGCAGCCTGGATAGGACCCGACGGCTTTTCGGGAGAAGGGCAGCAGATCAGCGGTTTGTCTAGTGGCACTTACTCAGCGGTGATTGTCTCAAACTGTGGCTCCACCTTCACGTATTCGGTCACTTTAGACGAGCCGGACCCCATCTCTTTGGACTTGGAACTGGTGGCTCCAGGTTGCCCGGACTTGCCCGATGGCGAAGCCTATTTGGGGGTTGCAGGCGGCACAGAGCCTTACACCATCACCTGGTCAGGTGAACTCGGTGTGATTGAAACAGGCACGGTGATCTCAGATCTGGGCGAAGGCCAATACAGTGTCGTGATGGAAGACGACAATGGGTGCACGCAAGAATTGGACTTTACCCTAGAGGCCAACGATGACGCGTTCTCCTTTAGCTTGGGCACAGACACGACCATTTGTGATGATGAGCAATTGGTGCTTTCAGCCCCCGCTGGGTTGGAATATCTCTGGAGCAATGGCAGTATCGATCAGTTCATTGTAGTTGACGGGGCTGATTTAGGCCCTGGAACTTACCCTTTCATAGTAGAGGCTTCTAACCCCTTTGGATGCAGCCATGCAGACGCGATTTTTGTGACCGTCTATAATTGTACCAACAGCGTTGGCGAGGTGGGAAAGAAGGAGCCTCAGGTTCAGGTCTATCCCAATCCAGCCCATGGCGTGGAAGGGTGGACTTTGTCTTGGAACGGCGCCCTTCAAGGGTGGACGAGGAACTGGAGTTTGAGGGATGTCACCGGCAGGGTGGTCCAGAAAGGCAGGGTGTCAGAGGGACAGAATACAGCGGCAGTGACCGCATTGGGATTGGCGCAAGGGCAGTACGTATGGCATGCAGAAGGGACGACAGTTTCTTTGCGTGTGCAATTGAACTGACCCATAAAATTTGGCGGAAGCCACATCTACCATGATTGACTTGAGGAGCGATACGGTCACCCGGCCGACAGAGGCGATGCTCAAAGCCATGATGGCGGCTCCTACGGGGGACGATGTCTACGCAGAAGACCCCACAGTTAACCTGCTCCAGTCTGAATTGGCTGAACGCTTTGGGCATGAAGCGGGCTTGTTTTGTCCTTCCGGTACCATGGCGAATCAAATCGCCATCAATGTCCATGTTGCACCAGGGGATGAGGTCATTTGCCACCGGTTAAGCCACATCTACAACTACGAGGGTGGCGGCATTGCCAGAAACAGCGGTGCGAGTGTTCGCTTGGTGGACGCGGCAGAAGGCGCAGTACCCGCCGAGGTTATTCGTGCCGAAGTCAATCCTGAAGACAGTCATTTTGCGCGTACCTCGCTGGTTTGTGTGGAGGACACCGTCAACAAAGGGGGCGGTGCAGTCCAGTCGCTGAAGACCTTGTCGGAGGGCAGTGAGGCGAGCCGCGCACTCGGATTGCCTTTTCACTTGGACGGCGCACGGGCGTGGAACGCATTGCGCAAAACGGGAGAGGATTGGACCCGCTACGGACGGCTGTTCGATAGCGTCAGTTTGTGCCTGTCAAAAGGGTTGGGAACCCCCGCAGGTTCTGTTCTTTTGGGCAGCAAAGACTTCATTTCCGAGGCACACCGGACGCGCAAAGTAATGGGGGGCGGAATGCGCCAAGTGGGCATTTTGGCAGCGGCAGGGCTTCACGCGATTGAGCACCACTTCGATCGGTTGCAAGAGGACCACGATCGGGCTGCAAGGATCGGAGACTTATTGGCTGAGCATCCCGCGATTGACCATGTGGCACGGGTAGACACCAACATCGTCATTGCGCAGCTCAAAAACGGACGCCCAGCGGCTGAATTGGTGGATGCCCAGCATTCCGCAGGCATTCTGTGTTCGGCTTTTGGCCCGGACAAGGTGCGGTGGGTCACCCACCTTGACTTTGGAGACGAGGCCTTAGGGCGCGTGCTTCAAGCCTTGCATTCCTGGCATTAACAGAAGGCGGACACTCCGCTTCAAAGAAGACTTCGGAGCGTTAATTTGCCGACATGATTGCAACCTGTAAGAATGTTGGCGCTTCCCTCCGCAAGGGGATGTGGATGGCCTTGGCCTTGTGTTTCACCTTTTCTGCNCAAGCCACGGAGGGCATGTGGATTCCTGCTCTGCTCAAAGCCGTGGAGGGCGACATGCAGGACATGGGCCTGAAGCTGACAGCNGAAGACATCTATTCGATCAACCGCAGCTCTTTGAAGGACGCCATCGTTCAATTTGGAGGCGGATGCACGGCCAGTGTGATTTCTGACCAAGGGCTGCTTTTGACCAACCACCATTGTGGTTACGGACAGATTCAATCGCACAGCAGTTTGGAGCGGGACATCCTCAAAGATGGTTTTTGGGCCATGTCAAAAGAGGAAGAACTCATCAACCCGGGCCTTACAGCGATGTTCATCGTGCGCATAGAAGACGTCACGGACATCATGCGGGCAGCCAAAGAGGAAGGGGAAGAGGCCGCAAAAGCCCAGCGCGAAGCCTTGGTGAGCGAGGCAACAGATGGCACTGATTACGATGCGGTGGTGAGGGATTTTCTGTACGGCAATCAGCAGTTTTTAATCGTGACACGGACGTTCACAGACGTGCGTCTTGTAGGGGCTCCGCCGAGTTCCATCGGCAAATTTGGTGGCGACACAGACAACTGGGTTTGGCCCCGACATACCGGTGATTTTTCATTATTCAGAATCTACAGTGGCCCGGATGGGGCTCCTGCAGAGCCCAGCGATGACAACATTCCTTTGGATCCGGCCCACCATCTGCCCGTGTCCATGCACGGTATGGAGGAGGGCGATTTCACCATGGTCTTTGGATTTCCAGGCCGCACAGAGCGCTATATCCCCGCAGTTCAGGTCGATCACTTGATCAATACGCTCAATCCAACACGGATCGCAATGCGCACAGCAAGCCTCGAGGTCATCAACGCAGCCATGCGGGCAGACGACGGCACACGCATCGCATATGCTGCCAAACAAAGCCGCATTGCCAACGCCTGGAAGAAGTGGATCGGACAAAATGAAGGGCTCATTGACTTTGGGGCTGTCGCTGAGAAGCGACGTGCTCAGGTCGAAGTGGCCAAAGAGATCCGATCCCAAGGCATGGATGAGTTCAGTACAGTGGTCGGCGATTTGACCAAGGATTTCGAAGCATTGCGGCCTTACATGGAAGCGCGATCGCTCTTCATTGAGTGGTTCTATTACGGTCCCGAGATTTTGAGGTGGGCGGCAGAAGCGGGTGATGTGTTGACCATGGCCGCCGACAAAACAGTCTCGGACAGTGCCTTTGATGCCCGTGCACAGGAGGTGCTCGATGCTGCAGCTGGGTTTTATCCTGACTACAGGGCAGCAGTGGACCGCAAAGTGTTTGCTGCCGTCTTTCCGCTGTACATGGATGCGCTGCCCCAAGGGTTCGCCCCTGATGTGGCGGCAGCGACGTGGGCGATGTCCAAGGATCAGGATGCAAAAGCCATCGCCGACGACCTCTTCGATGGCAGCATACTGGACGATGGGGATGCCTTTATTGCCTTGCTAGAGTCCCGTGACCGGAAGGGCTTAAAGAAGCACGCTAAAGACCGCTTGATCGAGTGGTCACAGCAAACAAGCGACAGCTATTGGGTCAAGGTTAGGGGTGAATATGGACGCCTTCAATCGGCCATGGAAGAGGACATGGGGCGCTACCTGCTGGCGTTGGGTCAGGTGTACCCCGATAGCACTTTCTGGCCGGACGCCAACAGCACGCTGCGCCTGACTTACGGATTGATGGAGGGCAGCGAGCCCCGGGATGCCGTGAGCTACAAGCCCTTTTCGACGGCGCGAGGTGTGCTCGACAAGTATGTTCCAGGTGATGCTGAGTTTGACCTTCCGGAGGGGCTGGTGGCCAAGCTAAAGGCGCAGGAATATGGACCCTATGCCGACTCAGAAGGAAACCTCAGGGTGTGCTTTCTGGGGTCGAATCACACCACGGGGGGAAATTCAGGGTCTCCCGCCATCAATGGTACCGGCGACCTCGTGGGGTTGAACTTTGACCGCACCTGGGAGAGCACCATGAGCGATGTGCGTTTTGATGCAGACCGCTGCCGCAACATCATGGTGGACATACGCTACGTGCTATGGGTGACCGATGTCTATGCAGGAGCAACGCACCTTGTGCAAGAGATGACCCTTACAGAGCGCGACCCGGACAATTTGAGCCCAAACTGGCGTCCGTTTGGAACGGGAACCGGTATCGGCCGGGGGTATGAACAGAGCGAGGAAGAAGTCAGGGACAACTTCCGCAAGCGTTCCATGGAGCGCATGCAGGAACGCCGTCAAAAGATGGAGGCAGGGGAAGAGTGATCCCCCAATCCCCGATCAGCTCAAGAAATAGATGGAGATGATCAGGATGGCGAACAGGAAAAGGGCCAGAACTACTGGTCCGCCGATTTCGTTCTGCTCGGCTTCTGAATGGTCGTCGTGGTCGTGTGACATGATGTAAGCGCGTGTGTTGCCCTGCAAAAATAGCACAGTGCAGCTGGAGGACATGTGTTCAATTTGCCCCGTGCAACCGGAGTAACCTCGAAGTCGTTTGCCCTTAAATTGCCAGAATGATGACCAAGGCCAGTATTTCGTTTTTCTTCTTGTTTTTGTTCGTGGCCCATTCGGCTTTTTCACAAGAGCCTTGTACAGATGACCAGCACACTTTTGCAGTGGTCATCTCGCCGGACGCTTGGCCCCAAGAAATGGACTGGTCCCTGTCGGACGGTGCAGGAAACCTGTTGCTTTCTGCGGATGTGGAAGGCGCAGATGACACCTTGTTTACGTTTTGTTTGGACACGGCAGCTTGGTCAGACTGCATGTTGTTTTCCATGAACGACAGCTATGGAGACGGTCTCACTGGAGATGCGTTCTATCAGGTTTGGCTCAATGGAGACATGTTGGTGGAGGGCAGCGGGAACTATGGCTACGGTCAAAACCACAGCATGGACTGTCCGCCGGGATGGAATTGTGACGAGGCCATTTCCTTGGAATTGGAGGATGAGTCCTTGACGGTTGCTGCCGGAGCCCAAGTAGGCTGGTGGACGTTTACGCCCGAACAAAACGGCATGTATGGATTCTCGAGCTGTGGATCTGGGTGCGACACCCGCCTGTGGATCTATGACTACTGCAACATGAACAACTTCGACGACACCAACGAAGGTTCGATCTACTATGACGACAATCAAGGTGGCTGCGAAGACAATACAGAAAGCGCACAACTGTCCGTCCTGCTCGAACAGGACGTGACCTATTGGGTGCGGTTTGCTGATTTGGAAGGAGGATGCTCTGGGTTTGATTGGACGCTGTCCTACAACGGACCAGCCGAAGGGTGCACCGACCAAGAGGCGTGCAACTTTAGCCCTGCCGCAGAAATCGACAACGGAAGCTGTGTCTACCCAGGCGACCCTTTGTGCACCGGTCCCGACTTGTTGGTGGTTGAAAGCGCCATCGAGAACAGCCTCCAAGCGGAGACCATGATGGTGGACGAGAACAACTGCTATATCGTTGAAGGCTGCCTCAATGGATACGGAGAACGTGAGCTGGTGCGCTTCACCACCCACATCAAGAACATTGGCGACATCGACTACTATATCGGTCCAACATCTGAGTCAGAAACCACCCAGCAATTCGAATGGGGAGACTGTCACAACCATTGGCATTACGAGGGCTACGCGAAGTACGACCTGTTCACCATGGACGGACAAATGTTGCCCATTGGTTTCAAGAACGGCTTCTGTGTGATGGATTTGGAGTGCAGCGACGGAGGAACGGCACAATACGGCTGCAGCATCATGGGCATTTCTGCGCATTGTGGCGACATCTACGGCGCGGGCCTTTCCTGCCAATGGATCGACGTGACCGGCATTGCTGACGGGGTGTATCAATTGGTAGTGAGGGTCAATTGGGACTACAGCCCTGACGCCTTGGGACGCCATGAAAACAGCTATGACAACAACTGGGGAGTGGTGTGTGTCAACATGGACCGCAGCTCTGGAGAGCTTGCTGTAGAGGTGTGGGACGATTGTCCACAGCTCGTGGATTGTACGGGGATGCCATACGGGAATGCCCAAATGGATTGCAATGGAGATTGCGGAGGAACAGCACTGATGGGCGACATCGACGCCGATGCAGACCAAGACCTTTCAGATGCAGAGGCTTATGTGGCCGGCATTCTCGGAAACGACCTCGAAGTACTGCCATGCAATGACTTAGATCAGGACGGAGAACTCACGGTGTCAGATGCGGCATTGATGGCACGGTGTCAGTTTTGGGAGGTGGCCCACGATCACCCAGACAGCAGTGGCTTCCACGACAATTGTCAGTTTCCAGCACCCCATGTGGTCAATCCCTACGACAGTGTATGGTTCACCCTCGGTGAAGTCAACTGGGATCAAGGGTTCTTCGATGTGCACGTCTTAAACCCGCACAACCGCATCGTGGGCTATCAGTTTGACGTCAGCTGCGGCATTCAGCAGGCGGTAAGTCTGGTGGATCCGCTTGAATACTTGATCCAACCTGAGCATGCACTTGGAGGCAACACCATCATTGGATTGAGCTATGAAAACGCCTCCATGCCCAAGCACTACGAGTGGTCTCCACTGGTCCGTATCTACTGGACGCAGATGCCGGAAACGGAGCTCTGCATCAACGGGATTACCGAGGTGGTGAATGCCATGTACCACAATGCTGTCCCTTATTTGGTGGACCCTTGCGCCACCGTCAACGGAATCGGTGGTGTTGTCGCAGGTCCTACGTTCGAGGTGAGTCCCAATCCTGTTCAAGCTGGCGAGCCCTTGTGGCTGACTTTTTCTGGAGGTGAGTTGGTGGGGGCAGAGGTGCGTTGGTTGGATTTGACGGGGCGCGTTGTGGCCCGTGACCGTTGGACAGGTGGCCGTCAAATGGCTTTGACCACATCAGGCCGTGCACCGGGTGCTTATTTGGTGCAGGTGCTGCAGACCAGCGGCAGCGCCACCATCGAGCACACCCGCAGGGTTACGGTACGCTAACCTTGGTTCTGCCGGCGATGGCATTGGCCGTCACGGCGGCCAACACAATGGCAATACCCACCAGGGCCCAGCCTGTGATTTTTTCGTCGAACAAGGTCCACGCCAAACCAAGGGCCAGAATGGCCCCGAAGTACTTGAAAGGCATGACCCGCGCCGCATCCTCCAGATGCAGGGCTTTGGTCATGGCGACTTGAGCGAGGAGCGAAAGCCCGCCTATGCCAATGGCCATGATCCACTGAGACCCGGTCATCGGGTGCCACACTGCCGCGCTCCAAGAGCCCATCACCGGAGTGGCAATCATGTGGAAGTAAGTCACGATGCCCACAGGGGTGTCGGTTTCACGGCATTTAATGGTGGCGAGATAGGCCACCGCCGCCAGCAAGGCGCTGCCCATGCCCATGCCCAAATACAGCCAAGAAACACGGGGGTCGAACCCCTTGACCATGAGGATGCCGCCAAAGGCTGCGGCGAAATACAGCCAGCGGTAGGGGCGGATGCGTTGCCCGTCAAAGAGAATGGCCAGCAAAACCGTGAAGATGGGCGAGAGGTATTGGATGACCGTGGCACTGGCCAAAGGGATGTGCCGAATGGTATGAAAGAACAAGGTCAACGCAATCATGCCTGTGATTCCGCGCAACACCAACCATTTTCGGTTGTGCCCCAAAAGAGGGTCTCCCTTGCGCCAAATCCACACAGCGCAGAGTGCAAAGCTGATGGCGCTCCGCAGGAACACCAGTTGTGGGGTCGGCAGCACCGCCAGGGCCTTCACCAAGAGGTTGGCGGAGGTGTAGAGCACCACCGATTGCAACATGAAGACCAAGCCGCGTGACATGAGGACGAAGGTCGGTCGGGAATTCTTGGGCTCAGGCCTTGATCAGGCGACGGGGACGCAGGCGCAGCGACAATCTCCACGCGAGCCAACCCATGGGGAGGTATCCTGCGATGTCCAATACAAGGAAACCTACCGGTTGGCCAGGGAGCATAAAGGCGTTGGCCACCCCACCCAAAAGGACAAAGCCCGCCACAATGAGCGGAATCAAAGCGCGCCGGTCCGAGGCCAAGAGTCCTGCGGCCAGTGCGCCACAAAAAGCACCATTCCAATGCGCCAACAAGGGGCCCAGCATGTGAATGGCATCCAAACTGTTGAAGTACATGCGCCACACTTCTTGCAAGACTTGGGGGTCAGCGGCAGGATCGTAGTTGGGCATCACGGGCGCTCCAGTGAGCCGGGCCAATGGGGCCAACAAAATCATGTTGGCTGGCATGCTGACCACGGCGCCGGCGAGGCCTGCGAGGATGTTGCGTAGCAAAGGGTTCATGTGTCTTTCAGTGGGGTCAATTTAGCGCGACAGCCGGCTTAAAAAGGCAAGGGTACAGCCGTGCCTAAGATGTGGTCTTCATAACGCCCTTGCAGCCGGACCGTTAAGGCGCCCTTGATTCCACCGTTGATGCTGCGGCCATCCACTTCTACAATGTGGGCCAGTGCGCCCATCGTGCCCGTAGTAAAGGCCTCGTCTGCCGTGTACAACTGCGTCAAGGTTAGATCGGCTTCTCGCGCCGGAATACCCGCTTCTGCAGCCGTATCCATAACGAACTGTCTCGTGAGTCCTGGCAAGCAAGCATGGGCAAACGGCGTGAGCAATTCACCGTCGCGGACCAAAAAGAGATTGGTGGCATTGGTCTCCGCAAGAAAGCCCCGGTCATCGAGCATGACGGCATCGTCCATCCCGGCCACATTGGCCTCGATCTTAGCGAGGATGTTGTTGAGCAGGTTGTTGTGGTGGATGTGGCTGTCCAAAAACTGGGGGCTGTTGCGACGGATCGCACTGGTCACCAGTCGTATCCCTTCATCGCCGTAGACCATGCCTTTGAATTCGGGCACCACAATGAGGGTAGGGCCGTGTACATTCAAACGGGGATCCATGCCACTGGTGGATTTGCGTCCGCGAGAGAGGGTAATCCGGCAATGGACTCCATCCCTCATGTCATTGGCTTCGAGTGTATCAAAAATGGCCTGTCGAATGGCGTCCCGAGACGGGATGTCGGCAAAAGCCAGTGCGTGGGCTGAATCAAGGAGACGCGTCAGGTGCGCTTCCAGTTGAATGGCTTTGCCATCTGTAATGCGCAGCCCTTCCCAAACGGCATCTCCACCTTGGACCACACTGTCCAGGACGTGCACCGACGCATCTTCTCGGGCAACGAGGCCATTGACCCAGCATTGGGTGCCGTCATTCCTGGGGTCGGGTTGGTTGAATTTGGCCATCAGATTGCGTGTTGAATCAAGGTGTCATAAAAGCCTTGGCAGGCACTGTGAAGTTCGGCTAAATGCGGGGGTACCTCATGCGTGCCCGTTGGTCGGGCTTCCCATCCTGAGGAAGCATGGACGCCGCGGTACCACCAGGGTGCCCAAGGGCCATCTTCTGGTCGGGGTCCCGGGGTCCAATGCATCATGGAGGGAGACCACTCCAATCCCAAGGCCGTGCAGAGCCGGCCCAACGTGCCGGAAGGGTCAGCTTGCAGCCGGTCGCTGCATACCACCACTGGCGGAGTGCCCGCTGCAGAAAGCTGCTCAAACAAGCGGAATTGATGGTCGAATCCGACATCGCGCATGAGCGGGCGCTCAATGTGCGCGCTGTAGGAAGCCATCACAGCGGCGGGGTTGCGAAACAGCAGCACGTGGCGGTGACCTTCAAAGGCGCTCCAAGGAAGCCCCTCTGCATGGTTGGCGATGTGCTTGCAAAACAAGACACGGCTTCCAGACTCTTCTTCTTCTGTGGCCCTCATGTGCCGCAAGGCACCATCGGCTGTGGTGGGCCAAATACTCAGGGTGGCTTCACGGTCGGGACGGTCCGCCCCAGTCCGGGCCAGGAAATAACCGTACAAGGGCTCGTCCAATACGCGGGCATCGGCCCTTTGGGCAAAACTGTACATGAGCGCAGTGCTCATGGACCGTGGGCCAGACCAAAGGTGAACGACCACGGCTTACATGTTGCGCCGGTAAGCTCCTCCGACTTCGAACAGCGCCTCGGTCAACTGTCCAAGCGAGCACGACTTGACGGCTTCCATCAGTTCCACAAAAAGGTTGCCATGGGCCACCGCGGTTGCTTTGACATTCTGAATGGCCGCTTCCGAAGAGCCATCAAACGCGTCATGCAAATTCGACAAGCCATCGATTTGACCTTGTTTCTCTTCTGGGGTGGCCCGAATTACCTCTCCTGGAACAAGGGTGGGAGAGCCTTCTTTGGAGAGGAAGGTGTTCACTCCTATGATGGGGTATTCGCCCGTGTGCTTCAGGGTCTCGTAATGCAGTGATTCCTCTTGAATGCGGCTGCGCTGGTACATGGTTTCCATGGCGCCGAGCACTCCGCCACGTTCTGTCAGACGGTCAAATTCAACCATCACGGCTTCTTCGACCAGATCTGTGAGCTCTTCAATGATGAAGGCGCCCTGCAATGGGTTCTCGTTCTTGGCCAAGCCAAGCTCACGGTTGATGATGAGCTGTATGGCGATGGCACGCCGCACGCTGCCTTCAGTCGGGGTGGTGATGGCCTCGTCAAAAGCATTGGTGTGCAGCGAGTTGCAGTTGTCATAGATCGCATACAGCGCCTGCAACGTGGTGCGGATATCGTTGAAGTCGATCTCTTGGGCGTGCAGTGAACGGCCACTGGTTTGGATGTGGTACTTGAGCTTTTGCGCCCGCTCGTCTGCACCGTATTTGCGGTCGAGGGCCTTGGCCCAAATCCTGCGGGCCACCCGTCCGATCACCGCGTACTCTGGATCGATGCCGTTGGAAAAGAAGAAGCTCAGGTTGGGACCAAATGCATTGATGTCCATTCCCCGGCTCAAGTAGTACTCCACATAGGTGAAGCCATTGGCCAATGTGAACGCCAATTGGGTAATGGGGTTGGCCCCCGCTTCCGCGATGTGGTACCCGCTAATGGAGACGGAATAAAAATTCCGGACACGGTGATCGATGAAGTAAGACTGCACGTCACCCATGAGACGGAGGGCGAACTCTGTCGAGAAAATACAGGTGTTTTGAGCCTGGATCTTCCTTCAGGATGTCGGCCTGCACCGTACCACGGACTTGTGAAAGGGCTTCGGCCGCCAATGGGGCATAAGTGGCCGCATCGAGCACTTCGTCTCCGGTGCAGCCCAAGAGCATCAATCCAAGGCCGTTGTTGCCTTCGGGCAATGCTCCCCTGTAGACGGGGCGGGTCAGTCCTCGGTCTTCCCAACGGGCCTTCAATACTTTCTCAACGGCGCCTTCTAAACCGTGTTCTCGAATGTGCTTTTCACAGCGTTGGTCGATCGCCGCATTCAAGAAAAAGGCCAGCACCATGGGGGCGGGGCCGTTGATGGTCATGGATACGCTCGTGGAAGGGTCGCACAGGTCAAATCCGCTGTAGAGCCGTTTGGCATCATCTAAGCAGGAAACACTGACACCTGAATTGCCCACCTTTCCATGAATGTCAGGCCGCATATCGGGGTCGCGCCCATAGAGCGTGACCGAATCAAACGCCGTCGACAGCCGCTTGGCGGGCATGGCAGCGCTCACGTAGTGGAAACGCCGGTTCGTGCGCTCTGGCCCGCCCTCTCCAGCGAACATCCTCGTGGGATCTTCGCCTTCGCGTTTGAACGGGTAGATGCCTGCCGTAAAAGGAAAACTCCCCGGCACGTTTTCTTGCAGGCCCCAGCGCAACAGATCTTGCCAGCCTTTCAGCCTCGGCACACTCACCTTGGGAATGGACTGGTGGCTCAGACTTTGGGTCACGGTGGGTATGCGGATTTCCTTCCCGCGCACTTCAAAAACGTACTCGTCTTGCTTGTAGCGTTGAGCCTCTTCGGGCCATGACTCCAGCCAGTGCAGATTCTTAGGGTCTAACTCCCGCGCCAAAGCGGCCGACTTCTCGGTGAGGGCCTTGTGAGCTTCGGGCGTGTCCTTCAATTCTTCTGCAGCCTTGTTGACGGCCTGCAAACGACCGGCGACCTCTGACTGGCGCTCCGTCCACTCATTGTAGCCGCGCACCGAATCCGCAATCTCGCTGAGGTAGCGCGTGCGCTTCGGGGGAATCACGTGAACCTTTTCGCTCTCTCCAGCGGACTCACCAAAAGTGCTGGCCAGTCCTGCGCCCGTTTTCTCTGCCAAGGTGTTCATCAGCGCCCGGTAGAGGCGGTGTGTTCCCGGGTCATTGAATTGCGATGCAATGGTCCCAAAAATGGGGAGGGTGTCGTCTTGGGCGTCCCACAACTCGTGGTTGCGCTTGTACTGCTTGCGGACGTCGCGAAGGGCGTCTGCACCGCCTCTTTTGTCAAACTTGTTGATGGCCACCACGTCGGCAAAGTCGAGCATGTCGATTTTCTCGAGTTGCGTGGCCGCACCAAATTCGGGGGTCATGACATACAGCGCCACATCGCTGTGGTCCATGATTTCGGTGTCGCTTTGTCCAATGCCCGAAGTCTCCAAGACGATGAGGTCAAACCCCGCAACTTTCAAGATGTCCAAAGCATCGCCCACATGCCGGCTCAAGGCCAAATTGGACTGGCGTGTGGCCAGCGACCGCATGTAAACACGGCCCGAAGCGATGGCATTCATACGAATGCGATCCCCCAACAGGGCGCCACCTGTTTTCCGTTTCGATGGATCCACCGAAACGATGGCCATGCGTTTGTCTGTGAAGTCCAACAAGAACCGTCGCACCAACTCGTCGACCATGGAACTCTTTCCCGCACCACCTGTGCCTGTAATGCCCAGCACGGGAACGGTCGCGGTCGCAGCACCCCCGCGAATGCCCTCAATAATGGCCGCGTATTGGGCGTCGCCTACCTCTGCTGCCGTAATGAGCCGGGCCAAATCCCCAGGCTTCTTGTCGGACAGGCGGTCGGCCTCTCCCGAGGGCTTGCCCACAACGGGAAAGTCACACCGCTTGATCAGGTCGTCGATCATGCCCTGCAGCCCCATTTCGCGGCCATCGTCAGGATGGTAAATCCGCTCGATGCCATAGGCCTGCAATTCCTTGATTTCCTCCGGGAGGATGGTGCCTCCGCCACCACCAAAAATGCGGATGTGCCCGGCACCACGTTCGTCGAGGAGGTCCTTCATGTATTTGAAGTACTCCATGTGGCCTCCTTGGTAGGACGTCATGGCAATGGCCTGAACATCTTCCTCGATGGCACAGTTCACCACCTCGTCGACAGAGCGGTCGTGGCCCAAGTGTATGATTTCGCACCCTGAGCGCTGCAGAATGCGGCGCATGATGTTAATGGCTGCGTCGTGGCCGTCAAATAAGGAGGCAGCAGTGACAATCCGAATGGGGTGGCCGGACTGCGTGGCGGCGGGGGTGGGGGCGTCTTGTGGCTTCGAGGTTTCCATGCGCGTTTCAATGGAGCAAGGCAAACTTACGTCTGACCCATGAGGTCAACCTGCATCGGTCCAACCGATGTTCAACGGTTATTGACAGGGATCGCCAAACAGGCCCAGCATGATGAGCAGGTCGTTCACACCTACGATGCCGTCGTTGTCTACGTCTGCGGGTCCACATTCCAACAAGCAACCGAATACACCGAGCGCTTCGAGCAAGTCGCCGACATCACGGATGCCATTGTCGTTGATGTCACCCAAGCAGAAAGTGCCCGGGGTCACGCATCCCGAAGCGTTGGCCGTCACATTGTGCCGGTCCTCGTTGGTGACTTCCGCGACATCCAGCAAACAGATGTCTCCAGGGGCATCTTCAAATGTGAAGCGAACCAAGGGCTGGGGAAGGGTGCTCTTGTGAATCAGACTGTCTTCCAAAGCGACGCCAAAAGCCATGCCACTCGAATTCATGTGGAACAAATGCGCGTAGCCTGTGGTGTCAAACAATGGCGTCATCGAGGTGAACGTGGCACCTTCCAATTGAATCGACCAACCGCTGACCCACGATTGAGGATTGTGCAGATAGACATCCACAAAACTGGAGTCTTCATGCGGGTAGGCCAGCGAGAAAAAGACCTCTTCGTCGGGGACCAACAAAGTCCCATTCCAATCGCAATGGTCTTCGACTCCATTGGCGCCAAGGTGGTTGTGGCCCAGGTGCGCGCAGTCTGCGGCCAAAGCCACATCGGTAATGCTCAAGGTTCCATCGCTGTTGAGGTCCACGCAAGGCGCTGAAGTCTCCACACCTTCCGCGAGCAAATCGGCATACATCAGGGGGTCGTCTGCATCGACTTCGCCGTCTTGGTCCAAGTCCCCTTTGACCAAGAAGCCCGGACAGTTGCCCGCGCAGTCCGGCTCCTCCATTCCGAAGGGGTGGCCCAAGCAGTCGACGGGAACTTCACAGTCCTCGTATTTGGCAAAATTGGTCGCGTTGCCATCGTCGTCGCGCTCAAAAGAGAAGCACACCGCCACGGCATTGTTGGCGTAGTTCAGTTCATAGCTGCCATTGGCATCGGGGCTGTAGTCCCAATTCACGCGGATGACAAGGGTGTAATCCCCTGCTTCCAAGTCGGTGATGTCGATCCACTGGCAATCCAAGTAGCGGGAATAAATGTCTTGGCATCCAGCGGTGATGCCCATGTTGGAGCAGGTGTATTTCTGCGGACCGCCGCCATAGTTGCAGCTTCCCAGGTCGAGGATGCAAAAACCATTCTTGAACCCGACAGTTGGAAGGGGAGAACCGCCGGCTGAATAAAGGGAATAGTCAGCGTACCCTTCATAGTGGTAATGGTTGTGGCAGGCGTCCCATTCAAACTGATCAGGCTGAGCGGATGGAGCTCCAATGAAGTAATCTTCAGTTCCAATATTGGCAATTTCCGTGTCAAAACGCACAACCTCTCGGGTGCCGTAGCCTTGGATGCAGCCTTCAGAAATCATGCAAGCATCGGAATTGCTCTCGGTGGTCAATTCCAATGTGCTGAAAGCCCTTGGGCCATTGATGATGAGGTCCGGTCCAATGTTGGGGCACTCGGGGTCACCTGCCAAGAAGCAGGTATCTGGAGAGGTGGCAATGGGCAGGTAGTTGCAGGCTTCAATGTTCATACAGCCGGGAATGCCACCGAGGAATTCTGCTTGGAAGGGAATACCGCCATTTCCTCCATTGCAGTCTCCATCTCCTTCCAGCCTCATGTAAATGGTCTCCCCGGCGGTTAGAATGGGGGTGACCACACTTTGTAGGTCACAATCGTCGTCAGACATGGTGATGAACGCCTCGGAAGACGTCTCAAAAATGGCCATGTCACAGTAATCGTACAGGTGGATGCGCGTATCGCAACTGGTGACGCCGCATGTGGCAAAGCGGAATTGGCCCGTGGTGTCGACTTCAAAAACATACCAGTTGTCCTCGGATGGGGCAAGGAAGTCTTGAGGCCCCAGCTGTTCTGCATCCAAAATCAAGGTCAGAGGGTCATCACAGCTGCTCCCAACAGGGCATCCCGTTAAGGTCAATTGCGCAGCATCGAAGTGTTCTCCGTCCCGCAAAACGGTTCCATCGTATCGGATTTGATAGGTTCCGCCTACCGAAAACCCATCTGCGCCGCTGTCCATCAACCACACGGATAAGCATCCCTCTGGTACGCAGGCATCCAAACCTTCGACGCCCCCCATCTGGAGGGTGTCTCCATTGGCATTGAGCACCGCAAAGGAGGTTTCCTGTGGAAAGGCATCCGGAGTGATGTCAATCTCCAAACGGTGGAGGTTTTCGCCCACTGTGATGACATCCATAAAAACCGAAGTCCCGCCTTCGCCGTCTCCCACGGTGAGGGTCACGTTGTAGCTGCCGGGAACATCCCAGCTGACCACGGGTGTTTCTGCCATGCTCGAAGCAGGTTGGCCCGATTCAAACGTCCAGTCATAGGTGACCACATTGCCCAAACTGATGTCCGCAAAAGTGGCCGTCTCAGGCAATCCGCAGGCCGAAGTCCAAGTGAATCCAGCTGAAAGGGGAGGGTACGTGCAACTGCCATCATCGGCCATGGCACAGGCATCGTAGTTCAGCGCCCCAGGGTCAATGCATCCAGGAGCATCTCCTTCATCGCAAAGGCCAATCAAATCCAAAGACAGGACATAGTCGCTGACCGCTCCAGTGGTCCAGGCATTCATGACTTCGATGAGCCAGCAACCAGATCCAGCAAGATCATACTGAGCCAGGTCGGTAACAGAAGCCGTGAAGATGCCGTCAGCAGAAGTGTTCCAGCTCGAGGGCCAAGCTCCGGCCTCTACGTAACCAAACCCAGTGTTGTATCCCCCGATTTCAATGCGGTTTCCATTCGGTGCCGTCACGGCCATGGCCATGTCTCCCGCCCAATTGCTCCCTGGAGCAGTGATGTCCAGGACAATGTCAAATCCTTGAAGGTCGCATCCTGCCGTGACTTGAAATCCCTCAGATGCGCCACCGCCCAAACTTGCTGCCCATGTGGTGCTCAGGGTGTCTTGCGCCTGAGTCCGCGTGCCCGCAAACATGCTGGTGAGCAGGCAAAGCAACAACGCAACCAACCGAAATGAAGAAGGCATCCAATTCATAATCTGTAATTTACGGATTTCAGCGCAATTCTCTGTGCCGATTGGCCGCAAAGCGAAAGAGTTCCACTTGCTTCTGCACATTGATCCTGATGTTGTCCCAGAAGAGGTTGTAATCGGCCACATGCCAGTTTTTCATGGCAAACATGCCGGCTCCAAGGACCCTGAGAGGCTTGATCCACAGCATGCCGTCTTGTAGCGCGCCAGAGAGCGCACCTTGGTGACGGAGTTTGAATTTTCGGGTCACAATGCCTCGGTGGGCATCCCAGTGGTTCCATTGCCCTTCTTCAGACGTCCATAAAACGGGGTGCACCATTCGGGTGTCCTTCATATGGGTTGCGTGAAATTCCGGTACAAAGGACTCCGAAAAGGTCATCCAGCCGTGCACCGCGCCAACATGGGCTTCTCGATCGGCAAAGGGTATGTGGTGGAGGCTGCTCCCCGGAATGGGATAACCGGGCAAATAGGCGGCGACCAGGCGTGACTGGAGCCCCGTGCCGTCAAAAAACTCCTGTAGAATGCGCCACCCATGATGAGACCCTTGGCTGTGCCCCGCAATGATGATAGGGGTCTCATTTCCGATGGCTTGCAAAAAGTGCAGGAAAGCCCTTCTGATGTCCGAGTAGGCCAGTTCCAAGGCGGCCTGGCTGTCTGCTCCCCTGAGAAAGAAAGTGCGGAGGTGGGCTTGGCGGTAGCGCGGTGCGGTCACCCGTCCAACCGCTCGAAATACGCTGGCCTGGTGGCGAAGTGGCCATTCGTCGGTGATGGTTGCGATTTCCGCATCGTCCCAAGCTGCATTCCACCCGGCGCCCAGTCCCCTGAATGTGGTGGGATGAATGAAAAAGGTGTGCACTGGATTCTGTTCGTTTTCGGGAGAAACGGGCAGTGCGGGGACGCGCGAGGGCCAGTGCCGAATGGGGGCTATGACGGGACGGGCGGCCCAGGCATCGGGTCTGGTGTAATCCGGCGGCGGCGGCGGCGAAAAACTGGCAAATGGCCCCGGATGTTCAGTTTTGTCTCTGTGGTCGTTTCCAAAAATCATCGGGATAGGTTGGGGGGAGTCCGCCGGGCGCTGTGCTCACCAAACGGGGCCAGGATCCAATCGGTTGCACCTTCGAGGGGGTCCCACTTCTTGGGCAATGCTGCGGTCAGTTCCAAGGTCCCGCCGTCGGGATGAGCAAAGGCAAAGCGGCGCGCATGGAGCATCAATCCTTGAATGCCCACATGTGTTGCAAAGGCTCTGTTTTGATGCTTGTCCCCGTGTTGGGAATCCCCAATGATGGGGTGTCTAAAGTGCCGCATGTGCAGCCTGATTTGATGGTACCTGCCTGTATGTGGGACGCACTTGACCAGGCTAAACCGGGCGGAGTCATACCGGGATACCGGGTACGGGAGCTCGCACCGTTCCAAAGGCTTGAATTCTGTTCGGGCTTCTTTCGGCGGGCCATCCATGCCTTTTGGCAGTGGCTTGGCGATTCCGCCTTCGTGGTGAACATGACCCCTCACCAATGCCAAGTATTCTTTTGCCGTTTTTCTGGACTCAAATTGTGTCTTGCAAGCGTTGATGGCAGGGGTGTCTTTTCCAAAGACGATGACGCCACTGGTCGGTTTATCGAGTCGGTGAACAGGGTCCAAACGCCCGGAATAGTGGCTTCGTAGAATGTCTCGAAGATTTTCATCCTCGTGCGCGTCGATGGGTGTTTTGTGTACCAAAAGCCCTGCTGGTTTTGAGACAGCGATGTACCTGTCATCTTCAAAAAGCAACCGAATCTCTCCGTTACGCGATAATCCTATGGGAACTGCAGCCATCAATGCATTAATTTGCGCGACCCTCCGGGGCGATAAGGAATCACAACGTGGCGCAAAGTACCGGACCATTCTCAATGAATACATTAAGAGCACTTCTTTTAGCCACCCTGATTTTGGGGGGCTTTGTAAGCCAAGAGGCGGATGCGCAGCCCACTTTCGATTTAGAAGTCGATGTGGTGATGGACACCGTTTTGTATGAGGGATTTGATGAGGTTGCTGAGGGCTCTCGCAGATACAAGCTCTATGCAGTCCTTCCAGAAGATGCGCTGATGCTGGGTATTTCGGCAGACGATGCGTCAGACCCAGTGATCCCTGGATTTGGCTACACAGCTGACTGTGGTTGCTACAATTGGGTCAACCCTTTGATCCCGGGCAGTGAGAGCTACCATGCTGGTTACAATATCAATCCGGCCTACCTGAGTGCCTTCCCTTCCTTGCAATACGACACTTGGTGGACCACACACCTGTCTCAGCAAACGTCGACCACGACGCCGATTCCATTGCCCACCTTCTACCCAGGGTACAACAGTTGCTCTGACATTGTAGACCAAGGTGGTCTTTTGGTCACCGGAGCAGACCCGATTCACAGTACGGTGACGAACAGCAGGGCTTTGATTGGGCAAATCACGACCTGTGAGACTTTCTCTTTTCAAGTCTGTGTCACAATGCAAGACGGTGGCGTCGGCGGAGAAGTCATCACCAAATGCACCGATGGCCCCGTTACAGTTTCAGACCTGTGTCTGCCGATGATGAATCCTGAGTACTCCATCTTGGAGACCATTGATTGTTTCGGAGATGAGGCCTCGATGGAGGTCCTTCCTGCAAACCCCGGGTTGGCTTTCAACCCGACGGTGGAGTACAGCCTGTACCAATTTGACGGGACAGACACGACCATNGTGCAGCAGCAATATGGGAATCCGATCTTCAGCGGNATTGAGGAGGGCAATTACTTCGTGGCCTTGTTGGATACGGCCCGAACGGTGGCATTTTCTTCGAATACCTGCCGCGACACCACTGAGGTGTTTGCGTTCACTTCTCCTGCGGAGATTGAACTCGAGGCGACCCTCACTGCCGATAACATCTGCGGAGACCAAGATTTGGCTACCATTTGTTTCACCGTAGATGGGGGCACTGGTGACATCACCACAGAAGCCACCCACAGCTTGGGCTTCGCGATTCCACCGAATGCAGAGGACTGTTTTGGGCCATTGGAGTGTTTCGGCGGAGACGGGGCGTACACTGTTGTGGCCACGGACACAGAAGGATGTGTCAAAGACACGACCATCGTCGTTTCTTGTCCTGAGCCTCTTGGTTTTAATGCCGGTGCTACCGAAGTCAGTTGCACGGGTTACAGCGATGCCACTCTCAGTGCCGCGGCCAGCGGAGGCACCGGGACCGTTGTCTTCGAAGTGCCTGAGATCAACGTGGTGATCGAATTTGATGGCAGCATCGATTTTGAACAGGACAGCTTGCCCAGCGGTACCTACACGTTCACCATTACAGATGACAATGGTTGCACCTACACGGAGCCCCTCACCATTGAGGAGCCCGACGGGCTCGATGTAGAGTATGCCTTGTCCGATGTGGCTTGTGCGGGAGACTGTAATGGACTCATCCTCGCCGACATCAATGGGGGAGAGTTGCCCTACATCATTGCGGTGTCGGACTTAGATGGTGTTGCCGCGAACCCCGGTCAGCTGTGCCCAGGGACTTATGTCCATATTACCGAGGATGGCAACGAATGTCTGGTGACCGACACTTTGACCATTGTGGGGCCCGACACGATTTCCTTCACATTTAACGTATCCAACGTTCCCTGCAGCGGGGGCAGCAGTGGTCAAGTTTGTCTCGACAGTTTAGAAGGAGGTACGGGGCCGCTTACCGCTCAATTGGTTCCGCTCCCTACAGGAAGTCAGGATGGCAATTGCTTCAACGTTCCTGCGGGCAACTACGAAGTCTTGGTTCAAGACAGTGTGGGGTGCACGAGTGAGTTTTTCGAGGCGATTGTAGAAGAACCTGCATCGATCGACATCATCCCGAGCATTACACCGATCTCTTGTACGGGATCCAACGACGGCACGCTTGTGGTGAATGCGCTGGGGGGCAGTGGAGACCTTGAACTGATTTCGCCCTTCATCTTTAGCGCTTTGCCCGACACCTTGACTGGACTCGGCGCTGATTCCTTGATGCTGGTGGTGGCCGATACGTTGGGTTGCATCGACAGTTTGCAGGTGACGATTCCGGAGCCTGACCCCGTGGTGTTGGAGGTGTTGACCACCGTCTTTCCTGATTGTGGCGGGGATTGCACAGGAGGCATTGAAGTCTCGCTGGCAGGCGGCACGGGAGTGCTGACCCTATTTGATGGCTACTTGAGCGATTCGACCAATGTCACGCCGAGCGGCCTGGTCAACCTCTGCGCCGATACCTACGCACTCTTCCTCAGCGATGAGAATGGCTGCTTGGATTCGGTGACGGTGGACATCGTTGAACCCGATCCGCTGCTCTTCGACATTACGGTGCAGGACGTGACCTGCACAGGAATGGCGGATGGTGTGGCGATCATCGGGACCATTGGAGGTTCTGGACCCACAGCCTGGGAATTTGTAGGAGGAGCAGTGGATGTATTGAATCTCTTTGAGGGGGAGTACTTGGTTTCAGCAGCGGATACAGCAGGGTGCACTGCAGACTCGAGCTTCACTGTAGAAGCAGACATTGTGACGGACATGGTGGTGGAGGTTTTCTCTACTCCGGTTACCTGTTGGCAAACTTCCGATGGCACCGTCACTGCTGCGGTGACCGGTGGTCAATTGCCGATTCAATACAGCTGGAGCGATGCTGCGAATCAAACCACAGCAACTGCCATTGGACTGCCGGAAGACGTCTACAGCGTTACGGTGACGGACAACATCGGTTGTACCCTCGGGTTCTTGGCAACCGTAGATCCCACAGAGGATTGCCTGTTCATTGCAGACGCACTCACGCCCAATGGAGATGGCATCAACGACCGTTGGGTTGTTGGTGGCTTGGAATTCTATCCGCAAAGCGAGGTAGAAGTCTTCAACCGCTGGGGGCAATTAATTTTCCGCTCCAAGCCCGGGACCACCTGGTGGGATGGCACTTACAATGGGGCACTGTTGCCTGCGAGTGATTACTACTATGTGATTTCCGTAGAGCCAGGTTCGACACCGATCACAGGAACCGTTACAATCAAGTACTGATATGACGATGCATACAACACCACACGTCCAGAGGAGTCCACTGGGATGGGCCATCGTCAGTTTTGCCTTGCTGTTGACTTGGTCAGCTCAAGGCCAGCAGCTTTCGAGACAGAGCCAGTTTGTTCAGAATCCCTTCCTCGTGAATCCTGCTTTTGCAGGCACAGAGCTCGGCACTTTTGCGTCCTTGAGTCACCGTGAGCAGTGGGTGGGTTTCCATGGAGCTCCATCTACGAGCAACGTGACCGTGACCACCAGCTTGCCGAACCGTTTTGGTCTGGGTATTGCCGTAGAACGCGATGATCAAGGAGGGGCATACACCCGCACCGGCTTGGAGCTTTCCGGAACCTACACCATTGATTTGAACAACCAGGATGCTGTGGCATTTGGCATTGGATTGATGGGGAGGAATACCCGATTTGATGGTGCTGATCTTCAGCTTTGGGACATGGATGACCCGGCCATCACAGGGGCTGTCGAGAGCAGCTTTGCCTTTGATTCTCGCTTTGGACTCATGGTGTTTGGTCAGTACTATCAGTTTGGAATGGCCGTATCCAATTTGCTTCAAACTCCACTGGGATTGGATTCTGAGCCCACATCCGCTCGCAACAGAGGAGTCCGTCACTATGCGCTGACCGGCCGTTACGATTACAAGCTCGACGGGAGTTGGACAGTGCAGCCGGCTTTGATGATGCGCTTCACCGAAATCACGCCCATTCAGTTGGACATCCATGCCCGTGCACTTTACCAAAACCGGTATTGGGGAGGTTTGGGATTCCGGCAAGGAGATGCGCTCGTGATGATGGTGGGAGCGGCTTTCCAAGACATTCAGGTAGGTTACTCCTATGATGCGGGGACGGGTGCCGTTGGCAATCTTTCACCAAACACACACGAAATCACGGTATCTTACGTCTTGCCCCGTCAGGGAGCTGGATTCTCTCGCCGCGGTTTGGGAGGAAGGCTTTTGGATCGGAATCTGATCATCAGGAATTGACAATGAACATGCTCAAAAAATTGGCTCTGTGTTGCAGCGCGATTCTCCTCGCTGGAGGCGCCGCTGCGCAATTCAAAGGCCTCGTTGTAGAGGAGGTGGACAACAAAGGGGTGGTCCCGGGAAAGACCTACCGCATCTATGCCCAAATGGAGGCAGAAGGGGATGTTGTGGATGCCATCTTCGGTGATGGAGAGGATTATCTGGAGGTGAAAAGCACCGCGCCCTTTTTTCAGCACGAAAGGGGAGGGAACTCCGCCAACGAGCTCCAGCGCTCAGATGTCGCCTCCATCGAAGGGCTGGCCTACGACAGTTGGGTGACCATAGGGTACGAAGACAATTACATGAATGCCCTCACGGCCTTCCTCATGGACTTTAGTGAGTTTGAGGCAGGAGACCAGCTGTACACCAACAATGGTGCCTGGTTCGTGACACCTGATATGCGCCAAGCTGCAGCGGGCCCAGACGGCAAGCTGTTGATCATGCAGTTGACGACAGAAGGGGACATCACCGGACGGATCAACTTGCATGGCCGCACACGACCGCTCCCTAGGGAAAATGAGCCCGACAGCTTGTCTCCCCGTTTGATTGATGAGCGGAACATTCCCATAGAAATCCGGAATTGATAGACGCGCCGAATGGCGTTCTAGATCTCAAGAAAAAAGGCGCCCATGGGCGCCTTTTTTTCTGACCTAAAATTCCTGCTCAGTCGTAACGAATGCCTGGGGTGGATGTGCTGTCGCTCGTGAATTTTAAGGCAGCAGAATTGATGCAGTAGCGCAATCCCGTGGGTTTGGGGCCATCTTCAAAGACGTGCCCCAAATGGCCGCCGCATGCAGCGCAGGTGACCTCCACACGGCGCATGCCCCAGCTGTCATCCTCTTTCTCAAG
>JGI20156J14371_10000535_pt1 | contig 32941 bp, 32 predicted proteins | sample COG_06_FD_14371 | JGI IMG/M metagenome (IMG submission 14371)
ACGTAAGAGATTCTTTTGTTTCACTAAAATATAGGACTATCGATGAATTGCCAAAGGGATGTACGGTTGGAACGTCATCATTAAGGCGCCGGGCTCAATTGTTGTCTCAGCGACCTGATTTAAAAGTTGTAGAGTTTAGAGGAAACGTTCAGACTCGACTTAGAAAACTTGAAGAGGGAGTCGCTGAAGCTACTTTTTTGGCATGTGCTGGTTTAGCGAGGTTGGGACTAAATAATTTAATTAACCCAATTCCTATTGACGAAATGCTACCTGCGGTGGCCCAAGGTGCAATAGGTATCGAACAAAAGTCTGATAATGAGTCAATTCGAAATTTTTTAGAACCTATTCATCATAAAAAGACTGAGTTGCAGTTACTAGTGGAGAGGTCTTTCCTTGCGGAATTAGATGGATCTTGTAGAACACCAATAGGTGGTCTTGCAATAATAAAAGATAAAGAAATAATTTTTCATGGAGAAATCCTTAGACCGGATGGGTCCCAAATATTTCAGGATGTTTGGAGTGGTCACCTAAAGGAGGCCAGTTCTTTAGGCAAAAATGCTGGTAAGAAACTTAAGGAAAAGGGCGGTGAAGGTTTTTTTAAATAATTCATTATTAATCACTCGCCCTCTTCAAGAAAGTCTTGTTTTTTCTGGGCATGTCCACAGTTCAAATCACTCTATAAGAACCATATGTGTCCCTCTTTTTGAAATTGAAATTATAGAAGTTGAAAAAGACCTCTCGGAAGTTACTACTGTAATAGTTACTTCATCTAACGCCATTAAAAGTCTAAAAAAGTCTCAGATAGTTTTTAACGGGAAGTTATTCTGCGTTGGTAAGTCTACAGAGTTATTTGCAAAAAAAGCGGGTTTTTGCTCAATAAGTTCTGCTAAGGATTTAAGTAGCTTAATTATTTTAATACAAAAATCGATGTCAAATAAAATAGAAAAGTTAGTTTACTTTCGAGGCGAAGAAGTTGTTGCTGACTTGGCAGGTTCACTACGAATGCAGCACTTCAATATTGATGAAGTAATCTGCTATAGAAAATTACCTAAAAAATTGCCAAAGAATATTGTTGCTTTAATCAACAGTAATTCTATCGTTGGTGCAACATTTTTTTCTAAACAAACTGTTGATTTATTTTTAAACAACGTGCCCAAACTTCCGGATGGATTTATGGCGTTTTGCATTAGTAAAGAAGTTGCTCAAACTGTTTTATCAGTTTACCCAAAGTCCCAATTAAATGTAAAAACTGCTAAATTACCTACAATGAAAGAAATGTGTAAACTGGTTGTTGCGGCTCCAGAACTTGCTAACTAAGATGGTCTTATATTTTTTCAGAATTGGAAATAATGGTGGCAAAAAAAAAGATAGAAAAGATTGAAGATGCCGAAGTTATAGTCTCTAAAGAGGTAAGGGATGATGAAAATCTTGCTATGGAAAAAGTAACTAAATTACGAACCCAGATCACTATACTAATTGTACTTTTTTTTATATATATAGTCATCACTTTTGGAGTTTTTCTTTATAACCAATACAATAGAACTGAAGAAATAAAAAATATTCAGCGGGAGCTAGAAACTCTAACCCCTAGGGTAACATTTGAGTATATAACGAATGAATTGGATGACCGTGATCGAGAAGCACAGGAAAAAACAATTATTTTAATTGATCAAGAATTTAAGAATTTAGAAAAATATTTTCAGGGTAAGTTTAAATCGGTTTCTGATATAGATGATAGTAGTNAGATCATTAAATTGTTAAAAAATGATTTGTCAAACCTCCGCCTACAGTTTGATAAAAAGATTTTAGAAATAAAAAAAATAAGCAATAAAATGAATGAAGCCTTCTTGAGTGATGAAAAGGGGGCTATTGAAATCCAAACTTTTCGTGACAGTTTTGATTCAAGTAGAAAGCAAGATTTTGATATTTTAAGTAAAAGATTAGATCAAATAGAAAAAGAGTTTTTTTACTTAAGGAACGAACTATTGGAATCTAAGTTATCGAATAATAAAAAACCAAGCAAAAATTTGAGTGTAAATTTGGAAACCTTTAGGGAACTAGAAGAATCGTTTGTAAAAACTGCAAATACTGCTCTAAAGATGGAAGCAAAGAGAAATATTGGAGGAAATATTTGGTCCAGGTTTCTTTTAACTGGTAAGTCATTATTCGTGTTTAGGTCTACTGAGCCGAAGGTGGGTGATAGTTTAGACGCAATTTTATCTAGGGCTGAGCATTTGTTAAGTTTGGGAAACTTTGAAGGATGTTTGAATGAGTTAGACACTCTTGATCCTGTGTCGTTGGAGTTGTTTTCTGAGTGGGTCGAAAAAATTACTCTTTTGAGTAATACAACTAATTAATGGGAAGCTTTAATGCTAGGAACACTTCTAAAAGGAATTATACTTCTAACACTTTCAGGTTTTTGTGCGTATTCAGTTATTTATCTTTCGGAACTTTCAGGGGACATCACACTAAATATAAATAATAATCAACTCACTATCTCAATAATCATGGGCGTGTGCGTTATTCTGTTATTATTTTTTATATTGTTTGTGGGATTTGTTTTTTTAAATTTAGGTGTCGCCATAATGCGGTTTTTATCAGGTGACGAGACCGCAATTACAAGATACCTTAATAGATCGCGGGAGACAAAAGGGAGCAAAGCTTTATCCAGTGCGTTAATATCTTTCTTTGAAGGAGATAGTTTGGAAGCTCTGGTTCATTCGAATAAAGCAAAAAAATTGCTGAAGAATGACAAGCTTTCGTTATTAATAAATGCCCAAATAACAAAAAAATCTGGTGATACTAAATTAGCACTAGCGAGTTATAAAAAACTTCTAGGCCAGAAGGATACAAGGCTAGTGGCTTTGAGCGGCATAGTTTCTGAGAAAATAAAATCTGGAGAGTTTAAAGTAGCTCTGGAACTTTCGAAGAAAAATGTTGAATTATATCCAAAGAATATTGGAAATATAAATACGTTATTTAATTTACAACTCCAAGAAAAAGATTGGAATGGAGCAGTTAAAACGCTTCAGAGGAGAAAAGCAGCTGAAAAAATTCCTCGGGATTCTTTTTTACAGCAAGAGGCTATTTTGATATTTGAGGATGCTCAGGAAAAGTTTGAGGCGGGTTTAAGTCAAGAGGCGTTAGCAGGAACTTTGGTGGCTGTCCGTCAATTCCCAAGTTTTGTAGCTGCACTTTGCTTTCTTACCAAGCTAGAAAATAGTTCTAGAAATAAAAGAAGGATTGAAAAGATTTTACAGAAGGCCTGGTCTCTGTTTCCTCATCCAGATATTGCCAAGTCATATGCATCTTTAGTCAAAGTTGAAAGCCCTGAAAAAAGGTTAAAGAGGTTTGAGCCACTGATTAAAATAAATGAGAGTGATCCCCAGACAATGATTTTGAAAGCTGAACTTTATCTAGCTACAGAAGATTTTTCTAAAGCTAAAGAGTTAATATCTGCCTTAGCAAATGATAATCCCGACAATTATATCTTAGCACTTATGGCCGCCGTTGAAAGAGCTTCTGGAGGAAATGACAAAATTGTTAGGGAGTGGTTGACCAAAGCTGTTTATGCTCCAAAGAGCCCCACCTGGATTTGTAATGAATGCGGTTTTCAGAGTGAATGGATTAGTGTCTGTCAGAGTTGTGATTGCTTTGATAGTATGCGATGGGCCAGACCTCCCTATTATTTTAACCACAGCAAGCAGAGAGAAGTGATTCCATTGATTTTAGAACCAAATAGAAATGAAGGTTCATCTGTTCAACTGGACATTCCCAAATTGGATAATGGCGACATGTCAACTAATGTTTCTGAGAGTAAAAATCTTAAACCCAATAATTCTGTAAAGTCAAAGGGAGACATTAATATAGTAAAGACGGCAAGAGAAATTATTTAAATAATGGTTTTATTCAGGTATCAAACAGTTCTGGTCCAGTGCTAATATGAAGCCCACCATCAATTGGAATTATAGCCCCAGTAATATAATTTCCTCCTTGCCCGCAAATGAACAGAGTTGCCGCAGCTATATCGTTGGCAGAACCAATACGCCCTAGCGGTACCCCACTTGAAACCGAATTTAGTTTCTTGTCTGAGTTCATTGCAAATTCAGTCATTTTTGAAGCAAATGGGCCTGGAGCTAAAGCATTAACTGTAATTCTTTTTTGTGCTAATTCTTTAGCAAGTATTCGGGTTAGATGGTGAACAGCTGATTTAGAGGCCGAGTAGGAGTATGCACCATCGCCATATGGTGCACTACCCATGACAGAGCCAATATTGAGAATTTTCGATGGGTTTTCTGTTGTGGCGTTTAATTCAATTAGTGGTAGTAAGCTTTGTGTTAAATGAAAGAGTCCGCTTACATTTACTGAAAACACTTTTTCCCAGGCTGAATATGGAAATTTTCCCAACTCGGCACCCCAACTCACACCAGAATTGTTTACTAATATATCAATTGAGCTTGTAATTTCTTTTACCTCACTTACTAACTTCGCAATTTCAGTTTCATCCCCAAGATTTGCTGTGAGTGCATAGATTGAGCTTTTAGGGCTTAAAGCTAACATTGAGTCCTTTGCTCTTAGGACATTGGTCTTTTTTCGTGAGACTATTATTATTTTGGCACCGCTTTTTACTAATGCCTCTGTTATTATGAGGCCTAAACCCGCGCCCCCACCCGTTATTAGGGCAGTTTTGCCTTTTAAATTAAAAAGTGCACTTATGTCAGTTGTAATTTTCATAATGTCTACTTTCCAAATGTACAACTGTAACGGATTTATTTAAATATTAAAATGGAACAAATAATCAAATGTTTACAAAAAACTTCAAATATTAGAGTTTCTTCAAAGATAATGATTTAATTAGGCAGCTTTCTAGAGTAACATTGTTAATATAACCATTAGTATTATCGCTGACCAAGAAAGAAAGATTTATAATGCGTTGCATATCTTTTTGTTTAAAAATAGCTTGTATTATATTTTTGGCGTTGCCTTCGTTTGCAACTCAGACTGAAATTGAAATTAATAAAAAAATCACGGAATTATTTCTTCCTAGCTGGCCTTATCAAGCATTTCTTGCAATTCCTCGAATATCAGAAATGAAACCAATTTTGGCTATTGAAATCTCTCAGAAAGATACGAGTTTAAATAAATATAATTGTGTTGAGCTATATTATCTAAAGCTGCGAAAAAAGTTTGAGACTAAGCCTATTTTAGATAGAAAGTGGTTACACGAGCTGCTTTGCAAATCTATGAAAAGGGCAGTTCTTAAGACAGATAAATCTCGTTTATCGGAATATTTGAAACTTAATGCAGCCATAGCACTCCAATTTGATTTTTCTAATGGCTACATTAGCTTAGTCGAAATACCCTATCCACCGTTAGGTTTGGTTGAAAAACTTCAGGATGTGTTTTTGGATGAAGGTGGTAGATTGAATTTTGGTGATATAGATTTGCCAAAAGAGTTAAAACCTGAAATAGGTCAGACACCGCTCTAAATTGAAATCAGTATTCACGCACATTTTATCAGGACCTCGGTCAAACTATATTCATATAGAATATGTTTTAGAATAATCTCATATAATAGAGGAACAAGTGTATCTACATGACGTATGGTGTTAAAATATTTTTAATAGCTAGTGTGATTGGTGCTTTCCAAACTGTATCAAGTGCAGGTCTCACAAAGGAAGCAACATTTAAAATTTTAGATGGTGAAAGTATAGAGTTCGTATATCAGGTTGCTTTAATTGATTTTAGCGGAAAGTTTGTAGTAGATAATAGTTATTTCCAAATTGACTTTGAACGACCTGAAGCATCAAAGTTCCAACTCCACTTTGATGTAAACCAGAGCACTGCTGGCTTTCCATTAGCTACAAAACTTATGCTCAGTGAGTCTGTTTTATATGCCAAAGAAAATAAAAAAATTTCTTTTATAAGCAATAATATTACGCGTCTAAAGAATAGGTTTAAAATTACAGGAATGCTAACAATAAGAGGTATTTCAAAAAAATTTGAATTAGAAGCTAAATTGAATATTATGAATGAAAAGGACTTTGAAAACACAAGTTTCTTAAACTTTCATATTTTCGCGAATATTTTTCGGAGTGATTATGGTGCAAGTGGCTATTCAGGATTAGTTGGTGATAAAATTGTCTTGAATTCAAATATTACACTGAGGCCAGACCATAGAGAATTAAAATGATTTATGTGTTTTTTGTAAGTAATCGCATTGCTTTCTAGATGATTATACTATTTACATACTAGGTCAATATTGGTACTCATATTTACATTTTATTCAGGAAAAACAGTAGTTTGATGGAAATTAAAATCACATCTCAGGCAGCTCTTGGTGCTTTTTGGGCTACTTTGGCATTTACAATATTTGCCGTGCATGATGTCCTTATTAAGACATTAGGAACCACTTATAGCGTATTTCAAATTATCTTTTTTGCCACTTTATTTTCTTTTATTCCAATTTCAGGCTTTATGTTGGCAGATAAAAAGTCAGGAACTTTTAGGCCAAAAAATTTAGTCTTAGTGCTTGCGCGTTCTTTCTTTCAAGCTATTGGCTTCATTTGTGCCTTTTTTAGTTTTACCGCTTTAGATTTAGCAGAGGCTTACTCCTTATTATTTGTTACACCCCTTTTAATAACTGTTTTTGCATCACTTTTTCTGGGTGAAGTTATTCGACTTCGCCGTATGATTGCACTGGGCATTGGATTTTTAGGCGTAATCATCGTTTTGAGACCCGGTTTTTCTGTATTTGATCTAGGTCATTTAGCCGCAATATTAGCGGCTTTTTGTGCTTCTATGGCCTTTATTATTCTTCGAAAAATTGGGCAAGTTGAAAGATCAGCAAGTGTTATTTTAGTCCCAATGTTTACAACGTTAACTGTCTCTGGTTTATTTTTACCTAGTTACTTTGTTCCTCCGTCACTGATAGATCTTTCTGGAATGGCAGCAATTGGTATTATGTCGACAGTAAGCCAACTTGCTTTAATAGTTGCATATAGAGTTGCTCCGGCTGGGTTAATCGCACCTTTTCAGTACACACAAATTGTTTGGGCAATATTATTTGGAGCATTGTTTTTTGAGGAGGTTCCTGACACATTCGTCCTGGTTGGTGCCGGGTTCATTATCACTTCTGGTATTTTCATTATATGGAGAGAGTACAAGGTTGAGAGTGAGCAGGAGGGTCCAGTTACTGGAAGTAAGAGCGCTATTATGGATACAGGAATACTGTCAAAGTCTAGTACTCTTGATTCTAAGTGAGCTGTAAAACTTTTTAATAAATATAAGTTTCATAACTATTATGGTAGGCCTAAGATCACTTTAATCAAAAAATTATCACTGTTGTTAATACCTGTGGTTGGAGCAGGTTCTGCACAATATTATATGTGTTTTCATAAAACATATTTTTCGGAAGCTAGCATCAGAAATTTCAGCATTATTACAGACCTTGGTTTAGGTTCCCATAATAGCTTTAATTTCCAAAAACTCATCTAACCCCCATTCAGCTTTTTCACGTCCATTACCAGACTTTTTAAATCCACCAAAAGGGGCATCTGCTCCTCCACTTGCATAGTTAAGATGAATTTGACCTGCGTTTAGATTTCGGGCAAAATACATAAGCTTTTCTTTATTGTCTCCAGCAACATAAGCGGCGAGCCCGTATTCGGTATCATTGGCAATAGCTACAGCTTCTTCATCTGTTTCATAGGGAATAATTGATAAGACTGGTCCAAAAATTTCTTCTTGAGCAATTTCCATATCGTTAGAAACATTTCCAAATATTGTTGGTTTTACAAAATAGCCGGTTTCAAGTCCGTCAGGTTTTCCAACTCCTCCTGTTACAAGTGTTGCTTTACTTTCTATACCTGACTTTAAAAGATCCTGTACTTTGTTGAATTGGGTTTCACTTACTAGTGGACCTATATCAGTACTTGGTAATTTAGGGTCCCCAGTTGTCATTGACTCAGCTGCTAATTTAGCTATTTCTAATGCTTCGTCATGACGGTGTGCCGGGACTAACATTCGAGTTGGTGCATTACAAGATTGTCCTGTATTTGACATACAACCTGACACACCTCGGGTTACTGATTCATTAAACTTTGTATCGTCAATTATTATATTAGGCGATTTGCCACCTAATTCTTGACTAACTCGTTTGACTGTCTTTGCTGATGAAGTAGCTACAGCAATACCACCTCTGGTAGAACCAGTAAATGACATCATATCTATATCTTGATGATTTGACATTGCTTCACCCACTACAGGACCATAGCCGTGAACCATATTAAATACTCCATTGGGAGCTCCCGCCTCATGAATTATTTCTGCAATAATGATTGCAGATAAAGGGGCTATTTCACTGGGTTTCAAAATTGAAGTGCAACCGGCTGCAATACAAGGGGCTAATTTAGAGACGACCTGATTTATTGGCCAGTTCCATGGGGTGATCAAGCCACAAACACCAATAGGTTCTTTTCTTATAATTAGATTATTGTGAGTATATTCGAATTTTGTTTTCTCCAGAACCCTAATGGCAGTCTTTAAGTGTGACATTCCAACACTGGCTTGGGCCCCGCTAGCTAAATTTATTGGGGCACCCATTTCAGTCATAATTGCTTCTGCAATTTCATTGAAACGTTTTTTATAAACATTTCGTATTTCAGAAAGTAGCTCAATTCTTTCACTAATTGCGGTTTTGGAAAACGATTTAAATGCACTTCTAGCTGCAGAGACTGCATTGTCTATATCCAAAGCCGATCCAACACTAATTTCCCCAACACTTTTTTCGGTTGCTGGATTTATCACTTGGAGTTTCGAAGGCCTAACTGGATCTACCCATTTACCGTTAATATAGAACTGAGATAAATTCATTTGATAGCTCCTAAATCATTGTTTATTTTTTTGTTAATATTTCTCTATAAATTTGTTTAATTATATCACCTTAAATAGATCTCTTGTCCAGTATATATTAATTAAAACGTGAAGATGGATTAGAGCCTCAGATCTATTGTGGCCTTATATTACAAAAACTTATTTTGATATTAATCAGCTGTCCAACCACCATCTACCATTATTGAGGTGCCTGTGACTAGGTTAGATGCGTCAGATGCTAAATATATAGCCGCACCCATTACATCTTCGACTTCTCCTGCTCTACCTAATTTAATTTTTTCCAAGATCCATTTTTTTTTAATAGGATCGTCAAAGCTAGCTTGCGTTAGTGGTGTTAAAATAAAAGTAGGACAAATTGTGTTTATGCGGATTTTGTACTTTCCAAGCTCAATGGCCATAGCTTTTGTAAACCCCTCCACCGCTGATTTTGATGCACAATAGGCTGCACGCTCAATACCACCAACATGAGCCATTTGTGATGAAATGTTTATAAGTGAGCCTTTTTTATTATTTTTCACAAGATTTTTTGCGACAGCTTGAGTCAGGAAGTAAGCCCCGCGTAAATTAATGTCCATGATGGCGTCAAAGTCACTTGGGGTTGTATCAAGGGCCGGTGAATGGCGAGCTTGCCCAGCACTATTTAATAAAATATCAAATGGGTAATNTTGTAAAATTTTTGTTGATGTTTGCTCAACATTAGTTATGTCAAGCGGTAAAATCTCAGAGTGCCAACCGTTTGATTTGATATAATTATGTATTTCAGAGAGTGCTTCCATATTTCTGGATGCTAAAGTTACTTTGGCGCCTTTTTCAGCAAATGCAATTGCACAACCTAGGCCAATTCCTGATGATGCTCCAGTAACTAGCGCTCTTTTACCACTAAGGTTAAAAGATGGTGTTTTAGGAAATTTTTTCATGCTATTTATCCAATATTCTAATATGTGTAATTACTATTTTAAAACATCCCGGCCTTTATAATTACCCCAGGCGATAAATGGCCCATTTCTATAAAAGCTTTTTCCATAATTAAAACTTGATAAATCAGGATGGGTAATATTACCCCCTGCGGCTCTTAGAATAGCATCTCCTGCCGCAGTATCCCACTCCATGGTTGGTCCAAAACGTGGATAAACATCTGCTTGGCCCGCTGCAACGAGGCAAAATTTAAGAGACGAACCTATTGAAGTCGTTTTAGATATTTTATTCTCTTTTAACCATATGTCAGTTTGTTTATCTCTGTGGGATGCACTTGCTACCGCAACTACATGGTCTGTTTTTTGTTCACCAATAGAAAGGCGTGTTTTTATGCCATTAAACAATTCCCAAGCACCAAAGCCCTGAGCGCCGAAAAATAACCGCTCAATAGCTGGTGCATAGACTATTCCCATTACAGGTATATGGTTTTCAATAAGACCAATGTTTACAGTGAAACTCCCTTTTCCATCCTTTTTTAAAAACTCTTTTGTTCCATCTAGAGGGTCAACTAAGAAAAACTTTTTTTCTGAAATTTTAGAGTGACTTTCAGGTGCTTCCTCAGAAACAACAAGTATTTCTGGAACAAGCCTACGAAGTTCACTAAGGATTATCCTTTCGGCAGCTTTATCGGCTTCGGTGACTGGTGAACCATCAGTTTTAATTTTGTGAGTAATTTCATCACGATAGATTTCCATAATTATGTTGCCTGCCTTTAAAACAGAGGGTTTGAGGTTATTTGCTAAATCCATCAAGTTCATAGACGGCTCTCTAAAAATGCGGTTATGACGGCTACAAGTTCATCAATAGTGGAATTTTCTGTTTTGAGATGTAATTCAGGATTTTCAGGAGCTTCGTAAATGGAGTCGATGCCTGTGAAGTTCTTCAATTGTCCGGACCGTGCTTTTTTATATAGGCCTTTAGGGTCGCGATCTTCACATACCCTCAGAGGGGCGTCCACAAATACCTCTATGAATTCATTATCACCAAATAACTCCCTAGCCATAGATCGCTCAGCTTTGAATGGTGAAATAAAGCACGCCAAAACAATCAGGCCGGCATCAACCATTAAGCCCCCAACCTCAGCAACGCGACGAATATTTTCAACACGATCCTGATCTGTAAACCCTAAGTCCTTATTGAGGCCGTGCCTCACATTATCACCATCTAGCAGATACGTAGCGTGACCTCTGGTTAATAACACTTGTTCTAATTGGTCTGCTATTGACGATTTTCCCGAACCTGACATTCCAGTAAACCATAAAATTAATGGTTGTTGCTTAAGGTTTAGAGATCGACTCTTTTTGTTTATTTCCATACTGTGCCACTTAATATTAGAGGCTCGGCGTAATGGATAATCAATCATTCCTGCACCTACAGTGGCCTTACTTTCTTTATCGATCAGAATGAATGATCCAGTGAATTTATTATCTCTATAGCTATCAAAGGCTACTGGTTTAGATAATGAAACTTTACAGTAGCCAATTTCATTTATTCCTAGAGTTTTAGTAGCGTGTTTGTTGAGGGTATTTACGTCAACTTTATAATCTAAGCTTACAATTTGTGCTTTAGATTCTGATGTTGCAAACCTGATGTCGTATGTTCTCTCAGGAAGCAAGCTTGTCTTATCCATCCATACTATATGTGCTGCTAGCTTATCAGCTACATAGGGTGGATGGGAATCTGTCGCAATCATGTCGCCACGACTAACATCCACCTCTGTTTCAAGTGTTACGGTAATTGAATTTCCGGCTTGGGTCTTAATGACTTTTCCACCTGGTTCGTAGATTTCTAATATTTTACTTTTTTGAAAAGAAGGAAAAATAGTGACAGAACCACCAACCGAAAGTAAACCTGACTGAAGAAGACCCGAGAAACCTCGAAAGTTGGAGTACGGTCTGTTCACCCATTGGATTGGTAGCCTCGGAGGCTTGAACACTATCTCATCGGATATATTTATATTCTCTAAGTATTCCAGAATCGTTGGGCCTGAATACCAGCTAATTTTCTTACTTAATGAGGTTACTCCATCGCCATTAAGAGCAGAAATTGGAATTGGAACAAAGTCTAGCTCAGGAAGTTTTTTGGCGAAGGCAGCATACTCGTCGCGTATTTGATTAAATTTTTTTTCGCTATAACCGACGGAGTCCATCTTATTGATAGCTAGGATAACTGTTTTTATTCCTAAAAGTTGAATAATTGCGCTATGTCTTTTTGTTTGCTTCAAAATTCCTTTTTTGGCATCAACAAGTACTATAGCTGTATCTACATTAGATGCACCAGTCACCATATTACGGGTGTACTGTTCATGACCTGGTGTGTCTACTGCGATAAACTTTCGAGCCTTTGTTTCGAAGAAACGATAAGCAACATCGATTGTTATCCCTTGCTCTCTTTCTGCCTGTAATCCGTCAACTAATAATGCAAGATCTAAGTTATTGCCTTGCGTCCCGTATTTATCAGACTCTTTTCTTGATTGTAAAAGCTGGTCATCTAATATGGCACGAGCATCATAAAGCATGCGGCCAATTAAAGTTGATTTTCCATCGTCGACAGATCCACATGTTAAGAAACGAAGTTGACTTTTCTCAAGTTGATTTGAATCATTTTTGGTTGGGAGTTTTGCCATTAAAAATAGCCTTCTTGCTTTTTTCTTTCCATGGCTCCAATTTGATCATGGTCAATTAAACGCCCCTCCCTTTCGGAGGTCTGAGATGATTTGAGTTCATTTATGATTTCATCAACTGTCGTCGCACTAGATTCAATTGCTGCAGTAAGTGGATAACAGCCTAATGTTCTAAAGCGAACACGCTTATTTTCAACCAGTTCAGTCGGTTTAATCTTTAACCGAGCATCATCAACCATAATTAATTGGTTATTCTGTTTTACAACAGGACGCAATTTTGAAAAATAGAGGGGTACTATAGGAATTTCGTTGGAACGGATGTAATACCAGATATCAAGTTCTGTCCAATTTGATAGTGGGAAAACCCTAACACTTTCGTTTGTGTTTAGCTGAGTATTGAAATGTGACCAAAGTTCTGGCCGTTGATTTTTTGAATCCCAGGCATGTGTTGCCGATCTGAAGGAAAAAATTCGTTCTTTAGACCTAGACTTTTCTTCATCGCGCCGTGCACCACCCAATGCAGCATCAAATTTGTATAAGTTTAGAGCCTGCTTTAAACTTTCTGTCTTCATTATATCAGTATGAGTTTTAGAACCATGAGACTGGGGACCAATCCCTTTTTTTAAACCCTCTTTATTTACGTGAATTATTAGTTTTAAATCAAGCTCTTTGACTGTTTTGTCGCGGAAACTAATCATTTCTTTAAATTTCCAAGTTGTGTCGACGTGAAGTAATTTAAATGGAAGAGGGCCAGGAGCAAAAGCTTTCAAAGCTAATTGAAGCATAACAGCAGAGTCTTTACCGATTGAGTACATCATGACCGGGTTTTCGAATGCAGCGGCGACTTCGCGCAGTATATAAATGCTCTCTGATTCGAGCTTTTTTAAGTGGGACAATGGGGTCATTTTTTTAACATTAATTCTTTAAGATATCTTTACTACTTAACTACTTTAACTTGAGTAATCATATGTCATATTGATACCCTAATGTCATGTAATAAGTTTATTTCATGAGGTTTGTGCAAAATAAAATATTATTAAGAAAAATCTATTAACTCAAAATAAATATAAACAAAATTTAATAATAATTTATTTAAACAAGTAAATTTTTATTAAAAAAGCCGGATTAAAAAATAAAAACTATGCGGTAACCTTGCATGTATCCATTGATTAGTTAAATGTTTTATATTTAAATATGCTATTAGAACTTAACTGCGCAAATGTTACGCCAAATATAACAATTCCAGCTCCAATTGCCTCGGGCCACTCCCAGTTATGGCCAAGAATGACGAGTATAATCATTAAATAAAAAGGAGTAATATTTAAGTGAAATGACGCAATACCAACACCAAGTTTTTTTACTCCCTCAATCCATAGAATTTGAGAAAGTGCCAAACCGCAACTAGAATAAATAAGTAAAAGACCAAAATGCTTTAGCGTAATCGCTGGAATATTTGTTGGGCTTAAATCTAAGATTAAACCGATAAACTGTATTGAACCGCAAAATAAAGTCATTCCCAACGTTGTTGTTGCTGTTCTTGCGAGGGTACTCATTTCTGGAAGGTGTTTTACGGTTGACCTCCCGCCCCAAGCAAAGGTTGTAACTGATATCAACCCTACCACCAGACCCAAGCTGAATTGGATTTTTAATAGGTCTTCCCCAATTATAATAAAGCTACCAAAGAGCACTAAAGCGGCACCGATTAGAAATTGCCTCGTTAAGAGTCGTTTATCAAAAAATACTTCCAAAGAAACAGCAGCTAAGGGCATTAATGCTGCAGCAAGACCTGCCACGATAGTTGATGTTAAAACCTGTGTAATAACTAGAAGAAGAGAGCCAGTTCCAAAACCCAATGCTCCAATAATAACACCACGGATCCATCTTGCTTGAATTACACCTTTATACCCTTCTGCAATAAGCCAAATAAAAAAAATCAGAATGAAGCCCATAGCATTTCTTATAAAGGCAATTGAAATGAACCCCCAATCAACTAAAAGAAGATCGAGTGCAGGAAAACCCATAGCAAATAGTATAGCTGCTATTACACAAATAGAATTTGATTTTAAAAGGGAGTTGGTTTTTGATGAATTCATAATCTTTAATTTAAGCTAGGCTGAAATTTTATCTTACTAATAAGCGAATACAAAGTCGCAATTAACTCTAAGTACTTGGATATTTGTTGAATACCTTTAGGTCTTTATGTTGAGAGACTATTTATAAACCATTAGTCTTATATAAAATTAAAATAATAAATAGAGGGTGCAAGATAGGTGGCCTATTGATGTTTAAACTTCTCTGTTATGAAAATACCACTAAGTACCAGTAAGAGTGAAATCACGTGAAACACAAAAAGGCGTTCAGACAAAAAAACAATTGCAATTAGAGCTGTGAAAACTGGTACTAAATTTACGTAAAGCCCAGCTCTGTTTGCACCTATTAACTGCACGCCTCTCATAAAGAAAGTTTGAGCAAGTATTGATGGAAATAAAATACAATATATTATTATCCCAGTACCTTTTATCCCTGGCCAAATCAAATCGCCATTAAGGAATTCAATAAAAATGCCAACGCATAGAGTAAGTGAAGCAAAAAATGAAAAGAAAACGAACATAACTGTTGGAGGCATATCTATGCGTTTGCTCAACCCCAAAGTATATCCAGCATAGCAAAAGCATCCCACCAACATAATTATGTCTCCATAATTAAAATGCAAATCCAACAATGTTTGAGCAGAACCTTTTGACACGAGAGTCATAGCACCTATTAAAGAGAGGACTAGACCGATTCCTTGTGCTTTCGAAATTGATGTACCTAAAATAGTTAGACCAAGTATCATTACTAATGCGGGTACAAAACTTTGCGTGATACCAAGATTGATGGCACTCGTATAGTGTGCCGCAACAACTAAACAAATTGTAAACCCGGCCATTCCTAAACCGCCCATGAGCCAAACCCAAGGCAAACGTTCTTTTACAGATGGTAAATAATTTTTAACGTCAGACCAAAGAAAAAGTATGAGTAATAAAAAGCAGCCAATCCAACGGAACCCCATCAACAGCATTGGAGATATTTCCCCAATGGAAACTTTAAGAACATTCGCATGACCAGCCCACATTAATGTAGTCATAATCAATAAACTATGGGGACTGAGCCAAAACACACCAACTATTTTTTTCATTAAATCTTTCAAGGCTGGAGGGAAAACTTTTACAGCAAAGGATATTTGCTCACCGAAAGTTATTGTTAAAGTGATTGTTTGGAAACCTCAAGTTAGTAATGTTTCTTACAATTTTAACATGATTAAGAGAGAGGCTTGATGTATCAGGAAGTTATAACCTTTTGGTTTGTTGAAAATGGCCATAAGCAATGGTTTAAAAAAAATAAAAATTTTGATAAATTAATTAATCACAGATTTAGGGAGGGTCTTTATAATAAAAGTATCGAAAAAAAACCAATTGATTGGGCGCAACATACAACATCAAGTCTGGCACTTATAATAATTTTGGACCAGTTTTCTTGAAACTTTTTTAGAAACAGCGGGAAAACGTTTGATCAAGATTATAAAGAATTGGCGCTTTGCAAACTTTCCTTACAGAAAAAATATTTGAAAGATTATAACTTGGACCAGAGGATGTTTGCATTATTATCTCTTGTTCAAAGCGAAGATCTTGGTGACCACTTATAAGCTGAAGGATAATGTGAAGAATTTTTGAGATTAAACCCAAAATATGATTACATCAAAAAGACTTGGGATGCTCACAAGCTAGCAATCGAAAAATTTGGTAGCTACCCGCATCATTGTGCAGTTTTAGGTTTAAAAAATAGAGAGGAAGAGTGACTGTTTTTGATGCGGCCAAATATATCATGGTAGAATTAGAGAAATTATATTAGGTTATCGGCATTCGTTTTTCGATTATTCGTGATAAAATTGCAGAACCTATCGAGAGGCTCTTGGGGTCCAAATAAAATTCTGGGCTATGAAGGGCGACATTACCTCCGTGACCAAGTTTGCAGTATGCACCTGGTACTAATTTCAAGAAGTCTGCAAAATCCTCTGAACCAGTTGACGGAGCAGCTTCAATGTTTGTATTTTCTGACCCTACAATGTCAGACGCGGCGTCAATATAAGCTTTTGATAACCCTTCATCGTTAACAAGGACATCAAAAACTTTTCTAATTTTTATATTTATTTTTATATCGTGAGATATTTCTAATCCATTACAAATTTTTTCCAATCGTGTTTTGGCTAGCATAAAAATTTCATTTGAAAAGTAACGAATGGTCCCAGAAATTTCTGCAGTTTCTGGAATAACATTATATGCAGATCCAGAATGAATCTGTGTAACGGAGATTACACAGGTTTCGAGTGGAGGGATATTTCTGCTGATAATGTGTTGAATTTGGGTAATTAAAGTTGAGGCGATTAATAATGCGTCTTTTGAGTTTTGTGGTGCAGCTGCATGAGAACCTTTACCGACAATCTGAATATCAAAAAATGCGGCCCCAGCCATAGCTGGACCTATACATATCTCCACTTTATTTGGTTTTTGATTTGGCCAGTTATGCATTCCATAGATTTCATCACACGGAAATTTTTTTAATACACCTTCTCTTATCATTTTGGTGGCGCCACCGAGTCCCTCTTCTGCAGGTTGGAATATCAGGATAGCTTTACCATCGAAGTTTCTTGTTTCGGAAAGATATTTGGCGGCACCAAGCAACATTGTTGTGTGTGCATCATGGCCACACGCGTGCATCTTACCTTTGACTTTAGATGAATAAGGTAAGTTTGTCTTCTCTTGGATTGGCAGAGCATCCATATCAGCTCTTATACCAATGCTTCGCAAGCTTTTTTTTCTTCCTTCAATGACGCCAACAACGCCAGTTACACCTATTCTGGAATGAATCTCATCTACTCCAAATTCGGTTAATTTATCTTGAACAATTTTTGATGTCCTATTCTCTTCAAAACCTAATTCAGGATTCTCGTGAAGATCTTTAAAGATATTAAGAAACACGTCTTCATTTGATAGAATAATTTTTGGGATATTTATTGTCATTTTACTCTCTATAAATCGGGTTGTAGCACATTTTATAATTGAAGTTTTTAATGGGTTGATCATTTTCTAAATTACATAGATTAGGTTATTTTATAGTATATCTTTTAAATTGGTTTCCCCCCTTTTATTTTCTCTGGGCCTGCAGGAAAAACACCTGACATAACAGTAAAGTGGGGAAGTCTTTTAAATCTGTCACACCAACGCCGAATTGCTGGGTAATTAATTCGAGATATTCCACCTTCTTCTGATAAAATAGTATAGGGGAAACATGCTATATCAGCTATTGTTGGAGATAATGATTTACAGATCCAAGAGTGCCCGTTTTGTTCATTAAAATAGAGTTGTTCGTCAAGAACTCGAAATAGCTTGTGGGCAGATTTTCTACATTTCTCTATGTGAATATCTGTATAAAAAAAGCCATCATGAAGTCTTGCGGCTGAGGAAGTTAACGTGAGTTCGTTCGCAAAAAATAACCACTCTGAAACTTGACCTAGTAGATCTGTTTGCGTTATCGGGTACCAAGTTTTCTCCTTATCGTATTTGTGTGCAAGATAGATAAGTATAGCTTGAGCATCTCTTATTATAACATCTTCGTCTGATAAAACTGGCAATTGACCTAACGGATTGATTCTTAAAAAAGCCTCTGATTTATGCTGTTTTGAGGGGTAGAACTCTATTAACTCTTGTTTATAAGGAAGTTTTAAAAATGACAAAAGGAGTCGAACTTTATAACAATTACCAGATAATTCATAATCATAGAGTTTCAGCATTTTATATCCTAAACATCTAGAATTAATCGATCAGTCTTTGCACGAGAAACACAAGTTAATATAAAGTCGCCACGCGCTTTTTCGTCAGAGTTAAGAAAAACATCTTGGTGGTTAACTTCTCCTTTAAGTACCCTAACCTTGCATGTTCCACAGGCACCTTGCTTGCAAGAACTCTCTATATTTATGCCATTATCTGTTAATATTTCAAGAATACTTTTCCCACTTGGTACCACTAGGCTGAGTGCAGAGCGTGCTAGTTCTATTTTAAAACTTGAGGCATCATCAATTATATTATTATTTTTGAAATATTCGAACTGAATATTTGATTCGTTCCACTTTTTGGCGATGCCAATTTCTATCGTTTTTTGAATCATCGCCTCTGGTCCACAAACATATACTTTGTTTAGAAGGTTCGGTGTTTCCAATATTGTTGTTATTGATGATAAAGTTTCATCAACAGAGAAATCAATATAAGTTTTTATCGCACCTTCAAGCTTATCCATATTTTTTTGAAAAGCACACTGATCTTCTGATTGAACAAAGTAATGTAACTCAAAGCTTAAGCTCATTGAAGAGAGTGTTTTTGCCATTGATAATAATGGTGTGATGCCGATACCACCTGCGACAAAAATAGTATGATTTGAGTTTCGTTGTAGTGGAAAGCTATTATGAGGGGCAGATATGGCAACCACGTCTCCAATTTTAACGTTTTCAGATATTGCTTTTGATCCACCCGTTCCATGTTTTTCAACTTTTACGGCTATACTATAGTGGTCTGTTTCGCCTGGTCCGTTTATTAAAGAGTATTGTCGCACTAGTCCATTTTGAAGTTGTATGTCAATATGGGCCCCAGCTTGAAATGTGGGGAGTTGTCCTTTAACTGCTTGGAATTTTATATTTAGAATGTTTTTTGATATTTTAGTTTTTTCAAAAACTATAGCACGTAAATTTATTTGTTTGTTTTGTCCTGTGTTTTTGGGAAGCGTTGATAGGTCGTTTGATACCCTAGAGATTTCTGGTATTCTATTTGGAATTTTTGTGACGCTTGAATACGTTGTTTCTATTTTGTCCCTTACTTCAGATATAATTGAGTTATAATATTTTAAAATTTCAATTTTATCTTGTCCTTGGGTTTGACAGTTATAAATTCCTCTTAAAATTGAAATATTACTATCCTGGGGTTGAATAAAAAATCTTACAAGGGTTCCGAGCTTAGTCTTGAAACACCACAGTCTTTCTTTTTCAGATTCTATGCGGTTATGATCTGGTATTCCTGAATTTATAAGAAAATCTTCTATATTTTTATACGAGGTGTCTATTGGTATCGGACGTAAAACGGTATAAGCGGTAAAGCCTTCAATTTCCGGCATCGAATTATCAGGGTTTTCACAAGTCCAAATCATACCGAATTTTTCATAGTTTTTATAAGTATTATTGCATATTGTTCGTGCTGGAGCATCAGCTGGATGGGCGGGTATGTAGGTACACCCAGCAGTTCGGTTGGCATAACGCCAACCGTGATATTGACATTTTAGTTCAGAACCTTCATTAATTCCTATTGAAAGCCTTACGCCTCTGTGAAGACATCGGTTTTCCCATACGTTTACATTGCCATCATCTGCACGCCAAACTGCAAATTCTCTACCAAGCAACTGAGCTTGAAAGACATGTCTCATCGGCACGTCGGATGAGGTGGCCACAGGAAACCATTTAGACAGGTTAGGGTCCATACTAACTAACCCTTTTCACAGACGAGCTATTATCAACTATGACACCATAAGTGAGACCTTTTTGGGATAACCATCTTCGATATGCAATTGCTGATTTGTCCGCACGGATGGGGGTTTCTGCTCGTGAGTCTAGGGGAAGTTTCTTAGGAAATTGATTTTCTAAAATTGGCTTGTCTTGTCCAAAAATTGTTTGTTGAAAAAGACGTATGTCAGTATCAGCACTTTCATCATCTATGATGCACATACCTGTATGTGCACGCACAGTTTCTGGCCCAACAGGCTGAACAAAAATAATGATAGCATCTTGTCTTGTTTCATCAACCGGACTTGACTTATATAATATCGCACAGTTGATATGAGGTACGCGATAAACATAATCTACGTCAGCCCCCTGGTTTGATGCAACTGCGGCCTGTGGTTGGTAGAATTGGCATCTTGTTGCTAATATCTCATCGTCAGTTTCAGAGATGGAAACATCATATTCTTTCACTTCTGTATGAGGCTCTTCGCCTAGTATCCCTGTGTGAACAAAAGGAAAATGTCCCATGTCAAGAAAATTTTCTATTGCTCTACCTGCTGAAATATTTACTCCAAAAGCGCCAGTCGCTACGTTTCGGCGGTCCACTTCGTGAAACTCAGGAAAGGAAAATAGTTTGGAAGGAGGGAACCCAAGGCTTGTCCACAAATATCCATACGCTAATTTGGATGGCAAAAGTTTTTTTGATCTACCAATACTTTTCCAAACTAAGATTTCTTTACTGGAGGCTTTTTTATATGAGATGGGTTCGTCCAAAAGAATCGTATTATGTTTTAAGCCATTTTCTAACTCGTCTATTGAAGAAATTGGGTGCCATTGATCCAATATGACTTTGTCTTTGCAGGTTTTTGGGTGCATATATTTGAGCCTTTTTCTGAACTTCAGTTACTCTATTACAACAAGATTACTTATTAAAGTAAATCACTTTAGGAAGTTGATTTGTTAAAAATGTAAATTTGATATGGATCTCTTATCACTTCCATTTTACTATTCTACTAGGAGGAACCAATATGGCTACTGGAACAAATGTTCGCACATATTATAAAGGACAGTGGAATGATCATGATGTAGCGATTATGAGGGCAGCAGATCATGGGTCGTGGTTAGGAAGTACGGTCTTTGATGGTGCCCGTTATTTTGATGGAGTTGTGCCAGATTTATGGGCCCACTGCGAGAGAGTAAACAATTCAGCTCATGCGATGATGATTACACCCACTGTAACTACTGAGCAGATGGTTGAAATTATTTGGGAAGGTCTTAATCTTTTTCCATCAAAATCGGCGATTTATATTCGCCCGATGTATTGGGCTCTTGATGGAGATGATCTAGCGATAGTTCCAAAGGTAGATTCGACGGGATTCGCCATTTGCTTAGAAGATATTCCTATGGCTGATCAGGGTGCTTCGGCAACTTTGACTAAGACATCTTTTAGGCGACCTGTATTGGAGGACAATATTGTTAACGCCAAGTCTGGCTGTTTATACCCAAATAATGCTCGCATGTTAGTTGAAGCACGTAAAAAAGGATTTAGTAATGCTCTTGTGTGTGACGTTATGGGCAATGTAGCAGAAACGGCAACTGCAAATATTTTCTTAATTAAGGACGGTGAAGTATTGACACCAATTCCCAACGGAACCTTTTTGGCTGGAATTACCCGTGATAGACATATTAAAAATTTAACAGAAAGTGGAATTAAAGTTTTTGAGAGAGTTCTATCTTTTTCAGATTTTTTACTTGCTGATGAAGTCTTTATGTCAGGAAACATGATGAAGGTCACCCCTGTCTCAGCATTTGAGGATAGAAGTTATCAGATTGGGCCAATTACAAAGCAAGTTAAAGAAATGTACTGGGATTGGGCCTTATCCGAAAAATAGTAGCTTTAATTAATTTTTTGTGCATTGTGAACTGTAATAAGTAGTGCATCCTTTTTGGTGAACAAGATTTGTTATTTGCCTTGATTATGGTTGTGCTCAGAAAATTGGAGTTAGGAACGTCCCATGACTGATGCTAAAAAGTTTTATATAAACGGTGCTTGGGTAAACCCAAATTCAACAAAAGAATTCCCTATATTGAGCCCAACCTCAGAAGAAAAAATAGGCGTGACAATACTTGGAAATCAAGTTGATGTAGATAAAGCGGTTGCTGCAGCTGTGGATGCCTTCAAAGACTTTTCTGAAACACCGAAGGCGGAAAGAATTGTATTATTAGAAAGGCTTTTGGATAATACGAAAGATCGCTTTGAAGATTTAGCTTGGGCAATGACTAATGAGATGGGGGCTCCAATTTCTATGTCACGAGATTCTCAAGCGGATAGTGGAATTGGTCACTTAGAAGGTTTTATAGAGTCACTTAAGAATTTAGTAGAGCGAGAAATACTCAGCAATGGAGACATTCTGATTCGTGAACCAATTGGCGTCTGTGGTTTAATCACGCCTTGGAACTGGCCAATAAATCAAATAGCCTTAAAAGTGATCCCAGTTCTTGCTACTGGCTGTACCTGCGTTCTAAAGCCATCAGAGCATACTCCAATATCAGCAATGATTTACGCAGAAATAGTTCACGATAGTGGATACCCACCAGGTGTCTTTAATTTAGTGCAGGGGGATGGTCCCACGGTGGGTGCCGCATTAGCGGCCCATAAGGATATTCAAATGATGTCATTTACGGGCTCTACTAGGGCAGGAACTGATGTATCAAGAAGGGCTTCTGATACTGTTAAAAGAGTAACGTTAGAACTTGGTGGGAAGTCTCCTAATATTATCTTTTCTGATTGTAATTTAGAAGAGAGAGTCACAGACTCAGTACGTGAATGTTTTTTAAATACAGGTCAGTCTTGTGATGCTCCAACGCGGTTGCTTGTGGAAAAGAGCTGTTACAATGAAGTTCTTGAAATAGCTAAACGAGCTGCATTGTCACAGAAGGTCGCAGACCCAAGTGAGGAGGGTGATCACATTGGGCCATTGTTTGATAAGATTCAATTCGATCGAGTACAAAATATGATTAAAGTTGGAATTGATGAGGGAGCAGAGTTACTAGTAGGAGGCACGGGGCGACCTTCTGGTTTTGATAAAGGTTGGTTTGTCAAACCTACGATTTTTTCTAATGTGACGAATGAAATGAGGATATCTCATGAGGAAATTTTTGGCCCAGTTTTAGTTGTGATCCCATTTGAAGATGAAGAAGATGCAATAAATATTGCGAATGATACACCCTACGGGTTGGCTGCTTATCTGCAAACGGGAAACAAGGAACGTGCTGAGAGAGTGTCAAGCCGCTTGAGAGCTGGAGCAGTTCATATAAATGGTGGTGGATTTAATTATGGGTCACCTTTTGGCGGCTATAAGCAATCTGGAAATGGAAGAGAAGGCGGTAAAATGGGTTTAGAGGATTTCCAGGAAGTGAAAACACTACATTTTGGTTAAGAAATCGCAAATAAACAAACTAAGATGATGATATAAAAGTAAAAACTTTTTTCTTTATTTGATCATAATTATGAGAAAAAAGATTTTATTTTATCAACAAAAAAATCTATTTTTTTGCCAGTTATGTCGAGATGAGTGACCAACCTAATTCGCTGAGAATCAGCGTTGATAAGTATATTATTATCATAACAGTATTTTTTTAAACTTTCTGCTACTTTTGGAGGTATTGTTATAAAAACCATGTTGGTATCTACCTCATCAAGGTCAACTGAAATACTTGGAATAGTTTTAAGCTTCTTTGCCAAGATCAAGGCATTTTTGTGGTCAATTTCTAAGCGCTCTATGTTGTTATCTAAGGCGTAAATTCCTGCCGATGCTATTATACCGGCTTGCCTTAAGCCACCACCAACAAGTTTACGAATTCTGTAAGCCCTCTTAATAACGGATTTTGAGCTCGCCAATACTGACCCAGCTGGAGCCCCTAAACCTTTAGATAGACAAAGCGATACAGAATCCATCCTTTCTACTATAACTTTTGGAGGTTGGTTTATTTTTATTGCAGCATTCATTAGTCGAGCTCCATCCAGATGAACGGATAATCCGAGGTCTTTTGCTTGTCTAGCGCAGGAATTGATGTTTTCTATACTTTGTACCCTTCCTGCCACTGTATTTTCTAAGCTTAGTAGCCTGCTTATAGGAAAATGTGGATCATCTGGTTTAACTGCTTTTTCAATACTTTTAGAATCAATGCTACCATTCTCATTAGTACGTATAGGGGCCATCATTATTGATCCTAAGACAGATGGACCTCCCGCTTCATCAATGTAGACATGATATTTATCGCCTGTGATAATTTCTTCCCCTCTGTGACACTGGGCCAGCATCGAGCATAAATTTGATTGAGTGCCACTTGTGACGAATAGAGCTGCTTCCTTTCCAAGAAGTGTGGCTACTCGGTCTTCCAGTTCGTTAACAGTAGGATCATCGCCATAAACATCGTCACCAACTTTTGCGTTAGCCATTGTGGCTCGCATCTCGACTGTTGGTTGGGTGACGGTGTCACTGCGAAAATCAATTATTTTATTTTCAGGGATAATTCTATTTGATGTTAAGTTGTAGTTCATTATTTTTTAAAGTTCCAATTTTTGTCGTGTGACCGGAGAAATGGGGACATGCTGAATTCTGAAATCTTAAAAATTATCATGACGATATCCTATAAATTTCGAAATGTTTAATTTAAGTTTTTACTAGTTTCTTTTTCGGGTCATAAAATGGAACGTCAACTAGGGTTGAATCAAACCTAGACTTATCAATTTCTACATCTACAGATTTTCCAAGATCTGAACAGTCTACATTTATTAAAGCTAAAGCAATATTCTTTTTTAATCTAGGCGAATAAACGGCTGAAGTTACTTTTCCTACAACCCGCTCATTTTTAAAAATAGTCCAAAACTCTTTATTTGGTGAACTTAAAGGTGCTGAGTTAATAATTAGACCAACTTGTCTTTGGCCAACACCATTTTCTTTTATTTTTCGAAGAGCGGCTTTTCCAATGAACTCATGATCAACATCTAAATTTACTAGGCGATCCAACCCCAGTTCAAATGGATTATTCTGGGAGTTTAAATCAGCGTGATAAGAAAGCATCCCACCTTCTATCCGTCTAATTGTCGAGGTATGACCTGGCTTAATGTTAAATTCGTTTCCTGCCTCCATAATTAGTTCCCAAAGCTCTGAACCTTTAGAGCTATCCCTTAAGAAAAGCTCATAGCCCAGTTCGCTGGACCAACCTGTTCTGGAGACTACGAGAGGAATTCCCATTAGCTTTACCTCCTTGAGCCAATAGTATCGAAGATTAGCAATTTCTTGTCCTAAGAGTACTTCTATTATTTCTCTTGATTTTGGCCCCTGGAGTTGGAGCGGAGAGACGTCTGGCTCACTGATTTTTACATTCATACCAGAATTTACTGCTACTCCTTTTGCCCACAGTAGAACATCAGTATCTGCCAAGGATAGCCAAAAATGATTAGTCCCAAGACGTAATAAAACAGGATCGTTTAAAATTCCGCCTTCTTCATTGGTAATTAAAACGTATTTGCATTGACCGACGGCACACTTTGATAGATCCCTTGGAGTTAAATATTGAATGAACTTACTAGCATCTGGACCTGTTATCTCAACTTGCCGCTCTACTGACACATCACATAAGATAGCGGAGTTTATTAGATTCCAAAAGTTTTCTTCCGGATCTCCAAAATCTCTTGGAATATACATATGATTATAAACAGAAAAATCTTTCGCTCCCCATTTTACTGTGGCCTCAAAAAACGGTGATTTTCTAATCTGTGTGCCAAACCCAAATTCTTTTTCATTTTTATTACTATTGTTCAAATCTCATCCAATCAACGTGTTAGGTTAGTGCTTAAAAAAGGATTTTGGTAGAGTTCTTCGTGGGATTCAACACCCTCCTCAATAATACAATCTGAGGTTGGTGTTGCTACACATAAAAGTATGTAACCTGCTTGGGATTGTCTTTTATTAAGAGCCGTCGCACCTGGTTGCTTTACACTACCTGAGATTAATTTTGCGGCACAAGTTATGCACCCGCCATAATTACAGCCTATTGGTAATTGTAAGCCTGTGTCTAAAGCAGCACCATAGATTGATTGCTCTGACTTAACCTCAAATTTAGTCTTACTATTTGTTAAAGTAATTTGATACGTCTGTAAGCTTTCCATTAAATACCAAGGTTTAATTTAGGTTTCCAAAAAGGTCGAAATAATTCAATTTTGGGACATTTGTTCATTACCACCTTTAAGCCTGCATTTTCAGCTAATTTTGCAGCGTCCTCATTAAATACACCGATTTGGCCCCATAAAACCTTTGCCCCAGCGGCGATAGCTTCTTCAGCTACACCATAAAGGGCGCTAGAATTTCTAAACACTTGAACCATATCTATAGGTTGAGCCACTTTATCAAGCGATGGATACACCTTGATCCCCCGGATTTCGGCAAGGCCAGGTCTTGGACTTATTGGAATCATATTAAAGCCTTGCTCGTGAAGAACTCGTAATACACCATAACTAAATTTGGTTGGATCAGGGCTTGCCCCAACCATAGCAATGGTTTTTACTGATGCTAGGATATCAGATAGATAACCGTCGGGATAATCTTCTTTATGGTTCATTAGGGTCTCCTACAGCCAAATATCAGAGGTACAATCTCCGCCGGGATAACGAGTTTCGTGACATCGAGATGGACCATTAGGTTCTTTTCCAAAGTCTACAATAAAATCTGGATTTATTTTCATTCCACCATTATCATGATCACAATCAACCATGATCATAACTCCTCCTTTATGTCTAATCTCAGGATAAAATTGATTATCCCATGTTGAAAAGAGTGAGGTTGTGACGTAAAGACGTTTACCATCGAGTGAAAGCTGGATCATTTGTGGGCCCCCAGCTATTTCTATGCCATTAACGACAGGGGCTTTCTTTAACATTCCACCCATCCACACTTGCCCTGTTAAAACTGGATTATGCGGATCAGAAATATCGTATTGCCTCAAGTCTCCATGCAGCCAATTTGAAAGGTATAGATATTTATCATCCATAGATATTAGAATCACAGTTATTAAACCTGGTAGAGGAATTGGCCATTCAGGGTGGCGCTCATTTTCAACATCAATTATTTTTTTTACAATCCATTCATTATCTTTTTTGTACCAATGAATTATATTTGATGACATGGCAGCGCCAACAAAACCATGGCTAGATTCAGGATTATGATGAAACCTGACTTCGAGGGGAACAAGGCCATCTTCACCTAAATAGTGGGTCTTTATTATTTTTTTTTCTTTAAAGTCCCAAAAGTGTATTTCTCGACCATATTTTAATAAGCCAACTTCCTCTAAATCAAAACCCGGCATGAATGTGTTAGGTGCGGCCCATTCACTTGAAACCATTACGTTATGACGCGGTTGATACCAAAAGTCATAATTAAATTTCATTTCACCAAGGTCATTTTCCCAACGACCTAAGATTTCAAAGTCTTTATTTAGATGCAAAAACCCCCCCGGGGCATTACCTTTGGCGTCACCAAGCATAGAAATAATTATCTCAGAGCCTAAACAATGTACAGTATGAGGAGCAGACAGGTTTGTCTTGTTCTTAATTTCCTCTCCTGAAATCACCTTAAATACTGTTGGTTCTCTTGGGTCAGTAGCGCAATCAATAATATGAATGTTAGAAGACCGAACTCCTGGAACAATTAAATACTTTCGTTCCATGTTTTTATCATCAAAACAAGAAGAACAAGCATTCCAACCCATATGGTGTAACTCGTCCCCAATTCCAGGCATTTCACAACGACTTATTACTTGTGAAAACGTATCACTTTTTGGATCAGCATCTACGGTTGCTAAGTAGTCAGGAGCTTGAATTCCTGTCCCAACATAAATTGCGATCGTGTACAAAAGCTTCTCTCTTGGAGCTTGCATTGCATCCATTGGGGATGCATAACCGGGACCACAACAACTTTTGTTCATAATGAAATTAGTCCTTTTACATTTTTGTAGTTCTAATTGACTTTGAACAACATTTTTTAGTTATTTAGTTATATTGAGCGAGTGCTAAGTTTATTAATAGAAATAGTTATCCTAAAATGAGGTACAATGGTCAAGAATTTAATAGATGGTTTTTCAGACTTTAAAAAGAACTTTTTTGGGACAGATAGAAGTTTTTTTGAGCAGTTGGCGAAGCGAGGCCAGACACCAAACACAATAATTATATCCTGCTCTGATTCACGTGTTGATCCAGCAATTCTCTTTGGGACTCGACCAGGCGAATTATTTGTAATTCGTAATGTGGCTAATTTAGTTCCGCCATATCAGCCTGATGATAATTATCACGGTATTAGTGCTGCAATAGAGTTTGGAATTCGTGACCTTGGGGTCAAAGAGATTGTTGTTCTGGGCCATGCATTTTGTGGAGGTATAAAAGCGCTGTGTTCGCATGTGCGTGGTGAAGAGAAAGACGATCGAGAATTTATTACGCCGTGGATAAAGATAGCACTGCCGGTGATGGATCAGATTGATTCAAAATTAGAAGATAAGGATGTTCATAAGGTTGAAAAGGCCTCCATTGTGAATTCAATAAAAAACCTTAGGACTTTTCCATGGGTCAGGTCTCTTGAGTTAGCTAATGAGTTAAAAATTCATGGGTGGTGGTTTGATATGGAACATGGTGCTTTATGGACATATGATAATAAAAAGAAAAAGTTTTTTCCATTAAAAACAGTTAGTTAATATTTGTATATAAGGTTTTAATTCAATGCTTTTTCAGGATTGGCTATCTCTAGCCGCCATATGCATATTAGGTGCATTTTCTCCTGGGCCTAGTTTAATGGTAATTCTATCAATTACAGCTTCAAATGGTAGGAAAGCGGGTTTCCTTTCTTCATTTGGACATGGCCTTGGCGTTTTTATTTATGCATTATTATCTGCAACTGGACTAAGTATAATTTTGAATACTTATAGCCAACTGTTAATTTTAGTTCAGTTTCTAGGAGCATTATTTTTATTATTTATTGGTATTAGGACAATTAGAACACTTTTTTTAACGACTGCGGATAGCTCCAAAGTTTTAAGTAAGAATATGATACCGAATAGATTTATCGATGGGTTTTTAATTGCTATTTTTAATCCAAAAATCGCTGCTTTTTTTCTTTCCTTATTCAGTCAGTTTTTAATTGTTGGACAGACATTTGTAATACATTTGGGTATGGCACTTCTTGCTGGAACCATAGATACGATAGCTTATCTAGCAATGGTTACTTTGGCCAGTACTTCCATAATGCTTAAATTTCTTTCTACTTATAAAAAATCAGTAGAGGCCTCTTTTGGCCTCCTTCTTATTATGTTATCCATTTCCTTGAGTTTTAAAATAATAATGAATTAAATTTTATTTTACCCCAAGTTATGAATTAACAAATCTTTGCGAGGATAAACTTTAATGGGCTCTATTAATTATAAAATTTTAGGTCGAGCTGGGGCGGGTTCTTTAATTGCTGAGTTTTTGTTTAGAGAAATTGGTGTGAATTATGAAATCACTTTTGTAGATCCCAAAAAATCTAAACCTGACGATTTAAGCTCGGCCCACCCGCAAGGGAAAATACCAACACTGGTGTGTCCTGATCAAGTTTTAATATTTGAAACATTGGCAATCATTAACCATATTACTGATAGATATGATAAACTGGTTCCAGATCGCCAAACCCCTCTCTTTGATAGGTATTGGCAATTTCTTTCTCTCTTGGCCACTTCAATATATCCAGCTTACCATCGCCAGCACCATTCTCGCTATTATGTTAAAGAAGAGTCTCAAAGTGACTTAAGAGCGAGAGCTCAAAAAGAGCAATCAGAAATATATGATTATATTGAAAAAGAATTAAATCCTTACATTTGTGGAGATCTTTTGACTGCAGCTGATTTCTATCTATACATGCTATTACGCTGGGATCTTTACAAAAACGCTCTTTATCAAGATCGACCTAAACTGAAATCTTTTGCAAATATGATGAGAAATAGGCCTTCTGTTGTAACTGTTCTAGATAATCAGCCAAGAAAGAAAACGTAATATTTTTTCTATTATAAGTTTTTATCATAAAGTGAAATCAGGTCTTGTTGTCGTGTCTCGTTTAGTGAATTAAATGGTGGTAAAAGATTGTTCCAATCTTTGTTTTTGGTTCTTGTAGAAACCAAGAACTTGATCGATGGAATTAAAGACTCTTTAGAAATTTCTTCTCTAAGGTGCTTTATTTTTGAAACTAAATGATCAATATTTTCATCTTTTTTTGCCCAAGCCTTGGAGCTTAAAAATAATGTTTGATTTGCAGTCGCAGATATACAACCAGAAAATTTGGAGATATGAGCTTCAGAAATAGATACCTCAGAACTGGGAAAGACTTTAAAGTTTTTATTTTTTGAGAGAGTGCGGCAATAGTTTAGGTCGCCAGAGGAGTCTTTAATACCACAGAATCTATCGGGCCATTGGTTGTGTAGTTGTTCTATGACTTCTATTGGAATGATCAGTCCTGTCATCTGTGGGAAGTTATAAAAGTAGATTTTTATTTTTCGGTTGCCAAGTTTCTCGTGCAATGTTTGATACCATAAAAAAAGACCATTATTTGTTATAGGTTTGTAATAAAATGGTGGTAAAACAAGAGCTACCTGATAATTTAGGTCATCTGCAATTTGAGTGAGATGTATAGTTTCTGAAATTGATGGAGTGCCAGTCCCTACCATTAACTTCTGATTGTTTAAATTTTGTGAAGCACTTTCCATAACTAGTTTTCTTTGATGGGAGTTAAATGAGTTTGCTTCTCCGGTTGATCCAAGAATATTTACACCATCACAACCGTTCTGTACGACCCACTCACAATGGTCTAGAAAGGTATCAAGGATTGGATTTCCATCATTATTTATGGGGGTTGGTACGGCAGCGATAACACCAAACATTTATATATCCTTTTAATTGATTTTAGATTTTTATTAAAAATAAATTTATTTAATTAAAATTGTTTAAAGTTAAAAATTTACTTTAGCTAGTTAAATGTATAGCAAATGGATTAAAGACTTTATGTTGGTTGCCAATATAATAAATAAATGAAGAATTTTAACCGAAATTGTCAATAAAAGTGACATAAAATGCGCTGCCTATATCATCTTCCTCTATCCCCATTTTGTAGAAAAATTCGTCTAGTTCTATCGGAAAAGAAACTAGATGTGGTTCTATTGGAAGAACCTGTTTGGGAAAAGCGGTTAGATTTTATTAGACTGAATCCTGCATCAAAAGTGCCAGTATTAAAAATCGATGGATTGATTATCTCAGAAAGTAATGCAATCTTTGAGTACCTCGAGGAGGTATACTCTCAAACGCTTTTGTTACCTCAAAATTCAGTGGATAAAGTGGAAGCTAGAAGGTTCACTAATTGGTTTGATGATACATTTCATAATGGTGTAACGTCCAAATTATTGTACCAACGAGTGAATAAAAAACTCTCGAAGACAGGACAACCTGACAGTGTTTTAATTAAGTCGGGTATATCACAATTAAAGTTTCATTTGGACTATTTAGACAAGGTGTTAGAAGACCGGCGTTGGCTAGCGGGTGATACTATGACCATTGCTGACTTTGCTGGTGCGGCGCATTTTTCAACTTTGGATTATATTGGTGCTATAGACTGGTCGATGTCAGATTCTATTAAGATCTGGTATTCAAAGATAAAAAGTCGACCAGCATTTCGATCAATTCTAAAGGATTATCTTCCTGGATTTGCCCCACCAGATCATTATGCAGATTTAGATTTCTAAGATGTCAAAAGCGTCAGAGGACACTTTAAAGAGAATTATAAAGTCTCAAGCGTTGGAGTATGGCTTTTCTGCAGCAATGGTTACGAGCCCAGAATCGATTCCACGAGCTAAGGAGAGACTAGAAAATTTTTTGAACAATGGGTTTCAGGGCCAGATGGATTGGTTGGAAAAGCGAAAAGACTGGAGATCTGACCCAAAAAAACTTTGGTCAAATGTTCGATCAATAATTATGTTAACTGAAAACTATACACCGAAAGGCGATGTATTAAGCGGGTTAACGCACACAGATTGCGGAAATATTTCAGTCTATGCACATGGAAATGATTATCATGATTTAATGAAAAAACGTCTTAAGAAATATGGTGGTTGGCTAGTTAATAAGACTGGTGCTGAAATAAAAGTTTTTGTTGATACAGCTCCTGTAATGGAAAAACCTCTCGCACAAGCAGCAGGATTAGGTTGGCAAGGAAAACATACAAATTTAGTTAGTAGAGATTTAGGGAATTGGTTCTTTATAGGTGCTATTTTTACTGACTTATTTATTCAGCCTGACAACAAGGAGGTCGATCATTGCGGGGGATGTTCTAAATGCTTGGATGTCTGCCCAACTTCTGCATTTGTGGCGCCTTATAAGCTTGATGCAAGAAAGTGCATTTCGTATCTAACAATTGAACATAAGGGGCCCATTGATTTAAAATTGCGGAGTCAAATCGGCAATCGCATTTATGGCTGTGATGATTTAGATTTCTAAGATGTCAAAAGCGTCAGAGGACACTTTAAAGAGTATTATAAAGTCTCAAGCGTTGGAGCATGGCTTTTCTGCGGCAATGATTACGAGTCCAGAATCGATTCCACGAGCTAAGGAGAGACTAGAAAATTTTTTGAACAATGGGTTTCAGGGCCAGATGGATTGGTTGGAGAAGCGAAAAGACTGGCGATCTGATCCAAAAAAACTTTGGTCAAATGTTCAATCAATAATTATGTTAACTGAAAACTATACACCGAAAGGTGACGTATTAAGTGGATTAACGTACACAGACTGCGGAAATATTTCA
>JGI20156J14371_10000547_pt1 | contig 32669 bp, 22 predicted proteins | sample COG_06_FD_14371 | JGI IMG/M metagenome (IMG submission 14371)
ATATTTTGTAATATTATATACCATACGACAGTCATTTAAATATAAAAATAAATCTTTATATACTATACAATCTATGTAATTTAGTTGAAAGCGTCATTTCTATATAATGTCTATTATCATTATCATATGCTTGCATATTATGTTTATCTAATATACATTGTATTTTTCCAACAACTTCATTCCATATATAAGTTTGTAATTCTTTATAATTTTTTTCTTTACCCGAAAATCCACTATAATAATCATAATCTTCTTTATATTTCAAAAAATAAATAAAATAACCATAATCACGTTCTATTTCATCAAATAATGCCCATATTAAAGGCGTCTTAATATTCTTACAATGAAATATATATGTGTATTTAGTTTGCATTATATATGTATTAACGTATCAATTAATTTAAGTGTGCTATCGTTTATTATAGATTGCATAGAATTACATATTAATTCTGCTGATTTTCTTATATCTATTTCATTATCTCCATAAGTATAACTAATAGTATTATATGTTTTTGCTGCCAACCATTTTTTAAGATACTCTGCAGAACATCCAAACATTGCACACGTCTTATCTTTACCAAATATTTCATACAATGATACAATCTTATTCTTTGTTTTATTAAAAATTTTCTGTTGATGTATCCATTTACGAATTTTTTTAACATCCAAACTAGTAATATTATTGTTAGGTTTATTCCAGTTTTTCAATGCTTTTATTTTACTATCTACTGTTTTTAAATTATCAAAATTAGTGTTCAATATCATTACACATATTTCATCTTTTGACATAGATTTCAACCATTTAAAAGTATCTTTATAAATTATTTGATTCATCGACATTATGTTTTTATTTTATTATGTTATCATTTTTATTTCTATTTTTTTACGTTTTTTTAAATAACCAACTATTTGTAATAAAGAATCGCACAAGTCATCTGCTTTACTTTTATATTCTTTAAATATACTTTCTAAACGCTCATTGTCTTTTATCATTAAACAACATATTTCTATTGCTTTTTTCTTATTATTCCTATATTGCTCTGCTTTACTACAAGTTTTATCCATCTCATAACCTTCCAATTTTATTGAAGCATTTACTTGAACTATATCAATAACATAATTATCGTAATGTTTTAAATTAAAAAAATAACCATATATTAACATTTGTATGGTTTTCATAACACCTTTAGACGGTTGATTTTCTAATAAAACTAGATCTATTTTTTCATCGTTAATTTCTTTAATTTCACCTATCAATTCATCCATTCTTATGTAGATCATTTGCGATAATTCCGCTATACTAATTGATTTTTTCATTTTTTCAAATAATCTTATAACTTTCCACACAATAAGTTTATTATCTAATAAAACCGAACATCCTAAATTAATAATACCAATATCAAATGAAACTACTAACATTTTATATATTACTTATTTATTTATTCTTTATAGTGCTTTTCCATCCAATCTACCATTAGTTTAAAACCGTGTATTAATGCGTAATCTACCGTTTTTGTATCAATATTAATATAAAATCCTTCTTCATTTGTCGTAGTTGTTATTAAAGAATCGTGATTATTAATTACCAATGTATTATCATTAATTTTACTTGATGTTGATATATAATTTTGTTTTCTATAATATATATTTAATAAATTATTAAAATATTCGAAATTAGTTAGTTTATGACCTTTTTCATATTGCTTCACTGATGTATTAAACTTATGTATTATTGATAATATTTGATTCTTAGGAATATTTGGAAAATATTCCAATAATGTATTACTCGTTATACAACCATCACAATATAAATAACCATCTATTTCTACTGGTGTTGATGCTATAGGAACAGATGAAGATGCTTTTATAGCATCTGCAACTAAGATATCAGGTGTATTATCTGTATTAAATAATGTAAGTTCTCCGGTGCTTACACATAATGCTAATATATGTAAGTTTTTTCCGTATTTTTTAGATATATCAGCAAATGTTAGACCTTTAAATTCACTTAATCCTTCCTCCATTATATCAAAATATATTGATACATCTTGAATACCTTTTTCATATATTATATTAATTAATTTATCATACGGTATTAACTTAAATTCTTCCATTTCTACTAATTTATAAAATAACTTTTCTATTCTTGAGATGTCAATATTTAAAATAATAAAATAAGCAGTTATTGCACCAAACGATACACCTCCTATATCTTTTATTTTAGTAAAATAATGTGGATAGCCTTGCATATATCTTATAATTCCTAAGTTATATAAACCCCATAAATGACTTCCTGATATAAATAAATGTGTTAAATCTGTCATTATTATTTAAATATAATGTTAAACATTTGTTGATCCAAACCCTCCTGTATTTCTTTTAGATTCCAATACTTCTTCTATTTTCATTTCAATAAATTTTGGAAATACTTGCTTTCTCACTATCAACTGACAACACTTAAATGGATATTCAATATCTACAGCATCATCACACACCTTTGTTAATCCTACATACAAATTACCCTTATAACTACAATCTATTATACCTATACTATTACTTAACATATATCCGGATTTCACTATAGATGATCTAGGAACTATTTCAACATAATAACCTACCGGAATATTTAAACAAATACCAGTATCATACAATGTAGTTTTAGAATTAAGTTTTTTATGTTCATTTAAAATACTAATATCATAACCTACATCACTAAAATTAGCTTTCGTTGGAATTATAGCATCTTTGTTAATTTTAATAAAATTAATTACAGGTTGATTACAATCTATTATTTTATTAAAATTACTATCATCATATAAATGTTCCGTAGATTCTGCATACAATTTACCCATTAAATCAATATAATTAACTTTTGAAATTATAATATTATTATCTTTCATTGTATAAGGCACTGTGATCATCTTAAGAAATTCTTCATTATTATACGGAATCTTTAAATTAATATTACTAGTGTCTAAAACACCAACAGCATCTATAATACCTAAAATAACATCAGCATTATACGTAAATTCTTTATATATTTCATAGTTTTTATAAGGAATTGTAGGAGATACTAAATTCCATCCTGTTAAATAATATGACTTTTCCATTTTTATAATTGTTATTCTCTTAGGAGTTTATATCATTTTTATAATATTAAATGTTCAAAAATATATTAAAATACAATAGTGGTTATAAGATCAAGTGTAGAACATTGTGATCCTACAGTCATTTAATATATAATAGAATTATTTACACCACTAAAGGTTAAGATAAACGAAATACCTAAAGATTTTAAGAGTTATAACATTTTTTTTGATATTTATTATTAATAATATAAATATCTTTAAGTTTTTTAAAATATATTTTCTGTTCTTTGTCTGTTAATCTACGAGGACATTTTGAAATTATTAAATTTAATAAAGTATCATCATAATATGAATAAAAATATTCAGTAGTTGGTTTAATACAAGGCTTAATACCTGTAAAAAAATAAACTATTTTTTCCAATATTCTCCATATTCCAATACCGTCATATATATAATTTGTATAATTATTAATTACACCATATTTCATTTCTGGATTAATTGAATGATGATGCGAATGTTCTTTGTGTGATATAAATAATCCATATTTTTGCATAAATTTAACAAATGAATTGTTTTCACAATCTCTTTGATGTGCTAGTCTATGTATATAATTTGCTAATGTTGATACTATAAATAAAGTTATAAAGAAAATATAAATGCTAATATTAATGAAGTTCTAATATTATCAAAGAAACTATTCATTACAATCATTCTAGGATAAAAGTGATGCATTGTATTGTGAAATGCAATATCATTAATAATAGAACTACTTGTATTAAACTCCAAATAATTGTCCTCAAACCAATGAATTAATGCCGTAATAAAATCAGCTATTAAATAACCAATAATTATTTGTATAATAACATTTATAATATTAAGATCAAGTGTAGAATATCGTTATCCTACAGTCATTTAATATATAAAAACATTTCTTTATATATTAAAAAAATGGAAAAACAAATAATAGAATTATTTACACCACTAAAGGTTAAGATAAACGAAATACCTAAAGATTTTAAGAATATAATTCTTAGTAATACGAAATATACATATGATAAATATGTAGATAATGAAATGCTAAACAAAATAGTATTTGAATTAATGAATATCTTAGATGATATTTTAAATAAAATTAAAGATCTAAATATATCTTTTATAACTACAGAAGATAATGTAGAAACTTATCTATATTACAATAATAAAAAATTAGAATTTAATAATGATTATTTTGTTAAAACCTCATCATTATACTTAGAATATAAAAATAAATGGTTTGGTATTAAAAGTGATTTTAGTGCTGATATTGATGTAATTCGTGCTCAAGATATAAGATTTTTATTTTTTAAATCTATTTTATCAGCATCTGTATAATAATACGAAATACTAATCATTATGTAAGGCGACATTAAATCATTTTAAATATATAAAATCATTTTTATACCAACCTAAACAACTAAAATAAACTAAAAATAAATATTTATAATAACACTTATCAATACTATAAATTGAATAATCAAATCCTACATATACACTCCATATTAAAAAATAAAATAAATTATCTAATATATCAAGTTCATTTATAGTTACTTTATTATTTTTTAAATATACCACTGAATACGTAAATGGTATAATATGTAAAATTATATTAACAATACCAAAAGAACCTAAAGATATTCCACATCTTTTAGGTATTTTATATATCAACCTAGGATCTAATAAAAACATTGAATGAAACATAAAACATATAGTTATATTATTCATAATTACTTGTTTATTATAACAATCTAACCACATTGAAATAATATTCCAAATTGTAAATTGTTTAAAAAACACATTCTTAAATAAATATATATTACTAACAATGTCTAATCCCGAACCAATTATTATAGTTTTATTTATTAATAAAAATAAAGAGTAATTCATTTTCTAATATTACTACTAATAAATATATACTTATATGCTTGATAAAAATCTNATAGAATCTGTCATTTTTTGTATTATTTTAGCTATTGTTTTATATTTTAGTATTACTTATTACAATAATCGCAATCATACTTATGTAAAAGCAGATGATGGTAATCAATATCGTGTTCAAATTACTGAAGATAATAAAGAATCCGCTAACCTATTATCAGATGCTATTACTAGAGTTAAAACCTTACTAGATCATTTAAAAAAATCAGAATCACAAGATATACGCACTAAAACATTACTATCTCGTTTCAATCCTAATAATATAACCGAAAATGATCCACAAGAAATGAAATCAGGTGTTACAAGCTATACTGTTAATAAAGGCGAAAAAATCGTAGTTTGTTTAAGACAACGAAATAATAATTTCGTTGAAATTAATACCCTAATGTATGTTATTATTCACGAATTAGCACATATTTGCGATCTAACATCACAACAACACGATGAAAAGTTTTGGAATAATTTCGAATGGCTTCTAGAACACGCAGTTAATATTGGTATTTATAATTATGTTGATTATAGCAAAGACCAAGAACCATACTGTGGTATGAATATTACTTCTAATGTTTTAAATGACCAATAAAAAAATGATGCGTATAAAAAATTAATGACAATCAATAATAATGAACACAACAACATTTCAAATTGTTGATTGGTATATACCCAAATATGCGGATCAAATTAATACAACTGATGTAGAGAAAAAACCTTATAATTACGATATTCATATTTATGGTGTAAAATCTGATAATAAAACCGTTTTTTGTTGTATTAAAGATTTTAAACCATTCTTTTATGTAAGAGCTCCTATAAGTTTTAAAGAAAAAAACAAAGCTTTTAATTTTATTCAAACACAGCTTTTTAATAAACTACAAGACAAAGCTTACACCTATTACAAAAAGAAATACAATGTTGAGGATAAAATATGTTGTCATAAAATTAATGCAAGACAATGTATACATTGTGGTTATGAAACAGAAGATGCATTATATACAAAAGAATATGATAACTTAGACTATAAATGTGTTAAATTAACTGACTTTTGGGGTTATTCTAAAGAGCCTAGATGTTTTCTTAAAATTACTACATCTAATCTAGGATTATTTAGAAAAATGCAATCTATATTCAATTCCTTTAATCGTGATACATCTTCCAAAGATGTGTGGAAAGAAAAACCAGCTAAAGATATTTGGAAATTATACGAAACCAATATTGATCCTTTTCTTAGATTTATTCACGAAAAAGAAATTAAACCATCTGGTTGGGTTACTATCAATAATGGTGAAGAAATTGCAGATACTAATTGCGATTATGCTTATATCATTACAACAGAAGATATTAAACCCGAACCTATTAATACTATTGCACCCCTACTAATTGCTTCGTTTGATATTGAATGCACGAGTAGTTCAGGTGATTTTCCTATGGCTATTAAAACCTATAAAAGACTCGCACAAGATCTCTGTGAAAATGCAGAATATATTTGTTCAAATGATATCAGTATTATGTCAATCATTAGTAATGTTATGAAAGATGATTTTCAAATTAATAAGACAAATTGTATTCATAAAATTAATATGAAAAACGATCCAAGCCCTAAACAACTTGATGGTATCAAAAGTAAATGTGGAAATATTAAAACTATTCTTCAAAAAATATCTAATGCTAAACTTACACAAAAAGAAATTCAATATGAAGAAGATAATATTAAAAATATCTTATCAAAAGAATTACCAAAATTAGAAGGTGATCCTATTATTCAAATTGGAACCACCTTTCATCGTTATGGATCTGACGAAATTATTTATAAACATTTAGTTAATCTAGGTTCTTGCGATAAAATTGAAGGTGTTAAGGTTGTCCCTTGTAAAACTGAAGATAAACTACTTAAAAAATGGAAAGAAATGATGCTAATTATGAAACCTGATATTATAACTGGTTACAATATTATGGGTTTTGATTTTAAATATATTTACGATAGATGTTCAGAACTTTCTATTAACGAAATATTTACATCAGAATTCGGTAAATCTGGTAAAATTGATGCTAATTTTAGGAGTAAAACTCTAACTTCTTCAGCATTAGGTGAAGTAAATACTTATTTCTATGAATTCGAAGGTATCTTAGTTATTGATATGTTTGTTTATGTAAAAGCACCAACAATCCTAACATTAGATAATTATAAACTGGATAATGTTGCCGAACATATATTAGGAGAAAAGAAAGTTGATCTTAAACCTAACGAAATATTCTCAAAGTTTTTAGGCACATCTAACGATCGTGCTGATATTGGTATTTATTGTATTCAAGATTGCATTCTCGTAAATAGATTATTTCATAAAATGAAAGTTTTAGAAAATAACACTGGTATGAGTAATGTATGCCTTGTTCCATTATCATATATCTTTCATAGAGGGCAAGGTGCTAAAATCTATTCTCTTGTTATGTATGAATGCACAAAACGCAAACAAGTAATACCTTCTAAAGAAGTCATTGATGACGGAATGTATGAAGGTGCTATTGTTCTAAATCCTAAAACAGGTATTTATGTTGATGACCCTATTGTAGTATTTGATTATTCTTCGTTATATCCTAGTTCTATGATTGCTGAAAACCTATCACACGAATCACATATATTACCTGAAGATATTAATGAATATATTAAAGACGATAAATTACTTGAAGATACTAAAGACCTTATACTAAATAAAATTGAAATTGACGGTGATCCTCATTACTATATCAAATATCGTAATGGTAAAAAATCTACTATTCCACAGATTCTTGAAATGCTTATAAAACAACGTAAAGCAACTAGAAATAAAATTGAATATAAAACTGTTAAAACAACCACCAATGAATACAGTGGTATATATAATTCTAGCAATAATACTATAAAAACTACAGACGAAACTATTAATATTACCGAAGAAATTGTATCTATTACAGATACTTACAATGATTTTGAAAAAGCAGTATTTGATTCACTTCAATTAGCTTATAAAATTACTGCTAATTCATTATATGGACAAACCGGTGCTAAAACATCCCCTATTTATATGAAGTCTATAGCTGCCTGCACAACTGCTACTGGTAGAAATATGATTATGAAAGCTAAAGATTTTGTTGAAAAAAATTACAATGCTGATGTTATTTACGGTGATACTGATTCCATCTTCTGTAAATTTAATCTAAAACATAAAGGTAAAGAAGCCGTTCCTGAAGCTATTGAAAAAGGCTTAGAAGTTGAAAAAGCTATAGCAGAACATCTTAAAGATTACAAACCTCAAGCTCTTAATTACGAAAAAGTTCTATATCCTTTCATACTTTTCAGTAAAAAACGTTATGTAGGACTATTATACGAAACTGATCCAACTAAATGTAAGGAAAAAAGTATGGGTATTGCTCTAAAACGTAGAGATTATTCCAAAATAATGAAAGAAGTTTATGGTGCTGTTATCAAAAAGATACTATGGGAAAATGATTTACCGGGTTCTTTCGAAATATTAGATAACCATTTACAAAAAATTGTTAATGGTGATGTAGATCTTAATAGTCTTGTAATATCCAAAACATTGAAAAGCACATATAAAGATCCTACGAAAATAGCACATAAAGTATTGGCTGAAAGAATAGCTGAAAGAGACCCCGGTAATAAACCACAGATTAACGACAGGTTAGCTTATATTTACATTGAAAACGAAGATCCTAAATCACTACAAGGTGATCGTATTGAAACTAAAGATTTCATATTAGAAAATAAAGATACTGTTAAACCTGATTATCTACATTATATTAAAAATCAAATTATGAACCCCGTAGTCCAATTATATACACTTTGTATTGATCAAATACCAAATAATACATTTCCTGCTGATTATTGGAAACGTGAGGAAGATAAACTAAAACTGAAAGAAATCTATCAAGATTATGATAAGCGAATGTCAAGAATTGAAAGTCTTAAAGAACAACACGTTCAAAAATTATTATTTGAACCTTATATTCGTCTTCTTGAAAAACCAGTATATGATAAAGAAGGTAATGTTGTTAAAAAACGTATTACGTCTTCACAAAAAGAAGTTGTCAATCTAGATTTTAAATCAAAGAAAGATGAATTAGAAAATGTAGAAATAATGGTTTTAGTTAAAGGTGATACTAAGAATAGTAAATTAACTGTAACAATTGGTGATATTAAAACTGAATATAATCACAATAAAAAAGATAAAAAAGAACTTTTAGTTGTAAATGCAATTAAAGATTATATTGAAAAACACACAGACAAATATCTAATTTTTAAGATTAAAGGATGTGCGAGTCTTATAAATGAATATGCTAAAATAAAAGAAATACAAATAGAAAACTCAAATAAATCTTGGTTGGATTTAGGAGCTCCTACATTAATTATGTTTCAACCTATTATCGGTTATTATTATAGAATGAATATTACTAGCGTATAAATAGTTATTTTATAAAAAATATAAATGGCGTATTTATTTATCTTTAGAATAATTTTATTAATTATTATTTTTATAGTATTTTTAATTCCATATGTTTATTTAAATTTTAATTCTTGGTGGATAAAACTTATGACTAAATTATTGTTAAAAGTTGCTAATTTTAAAAGTATTAAAGTTAATAATGTTAAAATATTTAAACATTACATAAATACTGATAAAAAATTATTAGTAATTGCAAATCATAAATGTTTATTTGATTGTTTTATTTTACTAAATAGTTTGCAAGATATTGGATTTATGTTAAGTAAAACGGGTGGTAATTTAATGCCTTTTATTAATGCTATTAACAAAAAATCAAATTCTTTTTTTTATGAACCAAACCAAGGAACAAAAGCTTTAATAAATAAAATAAATACACGAAAAATAAATGATAATATAATTGTTGTATTTGCTGACAGTATGAATCCTATACCTGTAGGTAAAAATATAGCACCATTTAAAACAGGTGCATTTCAAGGTAAATTTGATATATTACCGGTTGTTATTAAATATAAAAATGCAACTATAGATCCTACATTTAGATGGTATAAAGGAGAACATCCATTTGTTGGTTTGTATAAAATATTATTAGATGGTAAATGTGAAGTGATAACAGATGTAATGGATCTAGTAAGTTGTCAAACAAATATGACTGTTGAAGAATATCGTGATTATGTATATAACCGAATGAATATAAGATATAATGAATTATAAATATTACTAGCGTATAAATACTTATTAATTATTTTTATTGAAAAGATAAATGGCGTATTTATTTATCTTTAGAATAATTGTATTAATTATTTTATATATTATATTCTACATTGGATATGTATATTGTGGATTAGGTAGTTGGTGGATTAAATATACTACTAAATATTTTTTAAAAGTTGCTAATATACGTAATGTAAAAATAAATGGTGAAGATAAAATACAAAAATTATATGAAGGTGATAAAAAGTTTATAGTTGTATTAAATCATAGAACTGTATTCGATATGTGGATAACCGTAATGACTAATCCTAATGTTTGTATATTAACTAGTATTCCAGGTGCTAAAATATTCCCCGGGATGTATACACTTAACAAAAAAATTAATAGTATTATTTTTGATTCTACTATCAAAGGACAAAAGATAACTGATCTAATTTATGATCGTATATCCAATAGAAAACCTAAAGATAATATGTTAGTTATTTATCCTGATGCTATGGAACCCATACCTGCCGGTAAAAATATAGCACCTTTCAAAACAGGTGCATTTAGAGGCAAATTCGATATATTACCGGTTGTTATTAAATATAAAAATGCAACTATAGATCCTACATTACATTGGTATAAAGGAGAACATCCTGTAATGTGTTTTTCTAAAGTCCTATTAGATGGTAAATGTGAAGTTGTAGCAGATGTAATGGATTTAGTAACTTGTCAGGAAAATATGACTGTTGAAGAATATCGTGATTATGTATATAACCTAATGAATATAAGATATAATGAATTATAAATAATAAATGGGTCAGGGTCCAAGCACACCAAATACTATTAAAACTCATCCTAATTCAATCAATAATAAAGATATATCAGATATAAATGATACAAAACTATTAAAATATATTAAATGTAATTATTATACAGCTAAAGAATACAAAGATATTGATAAAAATTTATTACCTAAACATATGTGCAAAATACGTAAAACAGTTAATCTTGGAAACACTAAAATAAATAACTCTACTATACGAACTAATATTCTAAAATCTTTAGATTATAATACCAAAAAACACGGTAATAATATCGAAATGTATCAATTTACTATGTCTCCAGACCAATTACAAAAATTAGAACAAATTATTGATAATATATTATTACAATTTAGTAAAACCATTATTGGTGGTAAAATACCAGGACCTATTTATGTTGCTTATTCTAAAATATTAGATTATAATGGATCTTATATAACACGGTATTGTGATAAAATTAAGAACGATAATAATGATCTTAAAAAACAGTTTTTTACTGAAATTGTTAATCAATTAAAAAATAATAATAATAAATCTATTGTAGATAAAACTATATATGGTCGTTATGTATGGAAAGGTAATATAGATTTAATTATTTTAATCCCAAATATGAATAATTTAAATAAAATACATACTAATATGTTTGATTATTTTATACATAATGAAATTAGTAATTATTTAGTTAATCATAATTTTATGAATAATATTATACCAACTGATAATTCAAAAGTTCCTACGTTTTTACGCAAATTTGCAAATAAAGAAAGCAATTTTGAACATGATTCAAACAATATATGCTATTTTCATGGTTGCACTACTTCCTCTATTGAAGAAAATATTAATGCAATATTACCTAATTTTAGTGAAGACAAAAGCACAATGAAAGCCAATGTTAAACTTACTAAAGTTTATTTACCTAATAAATGTTTACGACCAATTGATTATGCTAAAAATGGCTATAATCCAAAAGGTGATAAAATACGTAATAAATTTAGATTTAAATATAATGTTGATTATACTGATATTGTATTTGAAATGATTTTTTGTTTAGCAATTGATTGTATGTTTAAAAATTCACATAAAAAAAATGGTATTGCGAATAGATGGGACAATTATATTAAATTACTTAATAAAGATCCTAATTTATTACAAGCAGATGAAATATGCGATGATCATATCATTTTACATATGAATAGCTACATTTTTGAATGTATTAAAGGAACACCTCCACCTGAAAAAAAAGATGATGAAGACGCTGTTGAATTAGCTATTAAACCTATAAAAATTAAAAAAAATCACTATACAATGTGGAATAATGATGTTATGAAAGAACTTGCTAAACGTAATAAAATATTTCCAGGAATACAACAATTTATTTATCCATTTTTTCAAATTAATATTAATAAATCAATAATTAATAATATAACATTTTATTTACCTTGGGGTAATAGATTACTTACAAATAAAGAATTTATTACTAATGGTGAATTAAAAACTGAAATTAAATCACATAATAATACATATTCATTATTTACTAATCAATATGGTGAAATTAATCTTAAAAAACATAATACCATTATTAAAAAATTTAGTTCTTTTCGATTTCCAAACGGCAAATATGCTATTTCTTTAACATCCGATTGTAAAATAACTGTAAATACGTTAAATAATGATAAAGCTGTTGTTGTTACCATTAAAATAACAGAACAAACTAAATATAAATTACCATTGTCTCTAGTAATATCTGATAATGGTAATATTATAGTTTATGAAAATGGCTTTAATCCAATACAATTATTAACTAATTTTATTGTTTCAAATAGTTCTTATACAAACGATATTAATAATATTAATAAATATGGGTTATGGAATTATTTATCTCAATCAAATGAATCAAATCAATCAACCAAATCAACCCATTCAACCAAATCATCACAATTAAATTCTAGTAAATATGCAAAATGTGAATGGATTACCACTGAAATAGAACCTTTTACAAATAAACAATGTAACGATAAAATAACCATATTAAATGAAATTTCAGACAATAATCGTTTATATAGTAGTAATAATAATTCCAAATATTATACTAATGCAAAAACAATATATGAAAGTTGTAAATGGAATACTAACGAAATAATACAATAAGTTTTTATCTTTTTGATTTGTAAATAATAATGGATATTTTAGATTTATATTTCAAAGATCATAAATACCCCTTAGTTAGCCATCAACTTGATAGTTATAGAGAATTTCTAAGAGCTTATATACCTAATATCATATGCAGTAATAACCCAATTAGTATGATAAAAACACAAAATGATAAGATGATTTTTAAATTAGAAATTGAGATTGGTCATAATAATAAAATCTATGTTGATAGACCTATAATTAACGAAAATAATAAAGACATATTATTAACACCTAATGAAGCAAGATTACGTAATTTAACATATCAAACTAACATATATGCTGATGTTAAATTTAAATTTTATGATAGAAATGACTTTACAACCCCTGTTAAATTTGACGATGATAAAGATACTTTATTTGAAAAAATGTATATTGGATCTGTTCCTATTATGCTTCATAGCGATGCTTGCATTCTTCACGGTAATAATAAAAAAGTTTTAAGTGAAATGAAAGAATGTCGTTATGATTACGGAGGATATTTTATATTAGATGGAAAAGAAAAAGTTGTTATATCACAAGAAAGAATAACTAAAAATAGATTATTTTTACAAAAGTTAGATGAAGGAGATGATTTTAGTCATAAGGGTTATATATCTTGTATAGCTGAAAAAGGCGAAGGTTCTCTATATCCTAAACGTTTTGAAATGAAAATGTGGAAAAAACCAACAAAAATAGAATATAATGATCGTATAAGCAATAGATATATAAAAGAACTCGGATTTTCTGACGTTCTTAATGTTGTATCACAAATTAAATACCAAAATCAAGGTTCAACTGTCTTTAATATGGCAAAAATAGGAATTGATATTCCTATCATTTGTTTATTTAATTTCTTAGGAATACTGACAGATTACGATGTTTATGAAACAATATTCGGTAATCCAGATGATCATACAATAGAGCAAAAAAATAAATATGAAGAGTTTTTAAGACCTTGTATAATAAGTGCAAATGAATTTACTACATTTAACAAAATGTTCAATTTAGTAGATTATATATTTGATCATAACATAAGTAATATTAAAAGCAAAGAAATTATTAATGGTATTCTTAATTTAGATCTATTTCCAAATATAGAATCTTGGGATGGTAAAGTTAAATATTTAGGCTATATGGTTAAACAATTTGCTTATTTTACTTTTGGTTATTTAGAAGAAACAGACAAAGATAGTTACTTTTATAAGCGTATTGATGTTAGTGGTGCTATGTTAGCAGATTTATATAAAACTACATATGCGAAATTTACTAAAGCAATAAGAGATAAAATAGATAGTAAATATAATTATAGTAGTATTATTAATATTGATGCTATTAATTCTACCGATGATACTATAAATATTAAAATGTATAAGAAATTTATGGGTAATAGCGATGATGTTCGTAGAATATTACCATCAATATATATGAGCGAAACATTTGTAAAATCTTTAAAAGGTAAATGGGGATTATCTGATGCTAATCCTGATGATTGCGAAGAAGGTAAGGTTCAAGATTTGTCTAGAATTAGCTATTTAGGGTATTTATCCCACGTTAGACGTGTTAATATTGATATTGATAGAAGTCTTAAATTATTTAAATCACATATGTTACATATTCATCAATTTGGTATTATCTGTCCATATGAAACACCCGATGGTGGTTCTATAGGATATTTAAAGAATCTTGCATTACTTGCGAAAATTACTGCAGGAACTAGTCAAGATGATATACTAAAATGTTTAATTGATAGTACTGTTTTTATAGATTTAGAAAATTGTAGTGCAAAGATTTTAAATAAAGTTAAAACAACTTTGCTATTTATAAATGGAACTTTAGTAGGCACAACACATAAACCAATTATTTTAAATAGATTTTTAAAAGCTTGCAAAAAAACAGGATCTGTTAATATTTTAACTGGTATCATTTTAGATCGTCTTAATAATGAAATACGTATTTTAACAGAACCAGGTAGAGCAATGCGACCACTACTTATTGTTAAAAAATCAAAGATTCATAGTTGTAAAAAAGACGATAACTGGTTTAATCTACTATTAGGAACTTATCATACAGATAACGATTACACTGAAAATATTTATACCAAAAATGGTTATAAATCACCTTTTAAAGATAAAAATAAAGATCTACTTGAAACAATTGAAGCAATGGAAAAACACTGCGGTGTTATAGAATATATTGATATCGAAGAAACCGATATTTCATATATTGCTATGAATGAAACTGCAATTAATAACCAACATACACATTGTGAAATACATCCTTCTACAATGTTAAGCGTTGTTAGTGTTAATATACCAATGTGTAATCATAGTTTTGCTGCACGTAATATTTTCCACGCTTCTCAATCCAAACAGGCAATTGGTGTTTATGCAACTAACTTTAAAGATCGTTTTGATACTGCAGGTTATTTATTACATTACTCACAAAAACCGATCATTACTACAAAACCATCTAATTTAACACAAAGTGAAAATATGCCAAACGGCACTAATATTATTGTAGCTGTTATGTCTTATTCCGGTTTTAATCAAGAAGATAGTTTAATGATCAATCGTGGAACTATTGAAAGAAGTTTTGAAGAAATTAGTTCTTTTAAATCTGTTTCGTTAAGTATTTCAAACAAAGATGTTAATGAAAAAGAATATTTCTGTAATCCTAAAGATCTAGTTAATAAAGGTATTAATGTAAAAGGTTTTAAGAAAAAAGCAAATTATTCTTATTTAGATGAAAATGGTTTTATTAAAAAAGGAATACACATTCCACCTAATATGGATGTTATTGTTATAGGTGCTATCCTTGAAAGAACAGTTATCAAAACTGAAAAAAAAGGAATGTTTGATAGAGCAGTAACTGAAAAAGAATATGTTGATATATCTGTTATGACAGACATATCCGCTTACGGTATTATTGATGATGTATATGTTTCCAGTAGAACTTTAAAAAATAAAGATAAAATATGTAAAGTGCGATTCTTAAAAATTAAACAACCCGAAATTGGTGATAAACATTCTAGTAGACACGGACAAAAAGGTGTTATAGGTCGCATATTTGATGAAGAAGATATGCCTTATACAAAAGATGGATTAAGACCAGATATAATTATGAATGCTCACGCATTTCCTTCACGTATGACAATAGGACACGTTGTTGAAAGTGTATATGCTAAAGTATGTTGTCTTAAAGGTGTTCAAGGTGATGGAACTGTATTTGTTCCATTTGATCGTGAGAAAATGCAAGACGATTTAGTGCGGTCTGGATTTGAAAGAAATGGAACTGAAATAATGTATAATGGGCTAACCGGAACACAAATTAAAAGCGAGATTTTTATTGGTCCCGTTTATTATTTTCGCCTTAAACATATGGTTTCTGATAAAATTAACGCTAGAGGACACGGTGCTTTCGCTCCTAAAGAATTCTTGACCAGACAACCAACCCACGGAAGACGTAAAAGTGGTGGTCTGCGTTTAGGTGAAATGGAACGTGATGTATTATTAGGACACGGTGTATCTTCATTTATTAAAGAATCTTATATGGAACGTTCAGATAAATTTTCAATGCTTATCGATGAACACGAAGGAACACCTATCACCAAACCAACACTTAATATGGCAAAGGTTGATATACCTTACACTTTCAAATTATTATCACAAGAATTAAATACTATGAGTTTAGATATGAAATATAACACCATTAATACTATTGAACATAATAATCTTAATAGTATTGAACATTTTTCAGATAATGATGATAATGACGATGATACTATTTATTTTGAAGATACTGAAAAAAGCGAAGAGTTATATAAAGAATTTATGTCTTATGTCAGCAAAAAAGACGTTAAAAAAACTAAAAAAACCGATAAACCTGATAAACCTAAGAAAATAAAAGGCGGTGAAGTTGAAGACTTAGACAATGATGAAGACAATGATGAAGACAATGATGAAGACAATGATGAAGACAATGATGAAGACAATGATGAAGACAATGATGAAGACAATGATGAAGACAATGATGCAGACAATGATGATGATGAAGACACTCAAAATATTGGTATTGAAATAGAAGATGCTGAAAGCACTGAAGATATTGAAAGCGTTGGTGGTTATAAAGAAGATGTTGAAACAATTGATGATGTTGAAGAAACAAAAAATGCTGAAGATATTAAAAGCATTGGTGGTTATACAGAAGATTTTGAAACAATTGATGATGTTGAAGAAACAAAAAATGCTGAAAATATTGGAGGTTATATAGAAGAAAATAAAGATATTGAAGAAGCAATGATAGAAATAGATGAAGATAATATAGAAAGCATTAGAGGCGAACCTACAGAAAATGAATATACAAACAATGAGATTATTGAAAAAATGATCATTGAATTAAAATAAATATACTAAATAAATAATGCAAGGAGATACTATTTTTCTCTTAGTTTTTATATTTATAGTTCTTATAGCAGTTGGTATAATAGGCGTATTATACTTTATGCACGTATCAAAATATGATGAATCTAATACATTTTACAAAAATCTTTTAGAAATTATTAAAGATAATCCTAGTTTATCTAATGATCTAGAAGATAAATTACTTGATAAAGATTTTAATATTAATGATGTATCTACTAGCCAACGTGATCTTTCAAATATCTTTGGTGCTAAACTATTTAATGATCAACAACGTGAATTAGTTAAAGATGCCAATAAAGAATATACAGATGAAAAATTAAGTAATCTTAATGACACTACTGAATATAGATATCTTAAGGCTTCTTATTCTGTTATTAAAGACAATGACAGACTTTCAAATATATATAATAATTCTACAGGTGCAAATGAATTTAGCAGTAATTTAGATTCATCTTATGCATTTTTTAAAGGTGCTCACAATCAAATTGATACTAATACATATGTTAGTATGATTGAGAATATTGGTAATATTACCAGTTCAAATTTACGTTATAATAGTATTTTAGGTGATGGTAGTGTATTAAGTAATTTAGATGATTTTTATAGTATTAATACTGATACAATTGAATTAAAAACTGGTAAGGAATTTAGAATTGATATTAGTGAGTTGAAATTGTGTAAGGGTGATCCTAGTGGTACTAATGTCAGTTGTTCTAATCTAGATTTTGATAAGTTAAATTCCTCAAATTTGTTTGATTAGTTATTTCCTAATAATCCCAAATAAATAGATCTTATAATAATAATAAGAATGAAAACAATATTATTAATAATATTAGCTATCATAGCTATAGCTACTATAATTACATTGATATTATGTAAAACTAAAGAAGCATTTACTCAAGATATTTACGATTTACGTAATTCAGAACCTAACGATATTATAGATTTTAATTACGGCGAATATAGTTATGCAACTACTTCCATCAATCCTGATCCAACCCTAGATCCAGTTAGCCAGCCTGTGTTAGCATCGTTTTGTTTTAAATCCCAAGGATTTTTAAAACAAGAATGGAGACCTGAATATAATAATCCTTTGGAAATTATTAAAAACGAAATACCTATAAGAACATCTCCAGCTATCCACGATATAACAGATTTAATAACCAGACAAACAATATATAATGCTATCAAACAAGATCTAGATCATTTTAAACAACATAATCCTGAATTATACAGTAAAGTGCAAAAAATAACACCTAATACAGATGAAAATCAAAATATAATTAAAAATAGTATAATGGTAGGACCCGTTTATGCTATTTTTATTCATCATCCATATTATATTGAAAATAATATAGAAGAATCTAAAAAATATTACAAAGATATTTATTTTAATAATAAAGACTCTAAGGATTTTACTCCTGCATATGCCATCTATAATAATGGTGATTTTGATACTGAAAAAAATACAGATGTTAATGCAACAAATATAAAAACACAAATGTTATTATTATACCCATTATACGATAAATATAAAGATGAATTATATCAAGCCAAGTGTGATTATTATAATTTAGAACAAAATGGAACTGATAGTGAAGGAAATATCAAAATAAAAGATAATACTAATTTATTATTTAAACAACGTCCGTGTTTTTCAGGTATCACTGAAATGATGAGGTATTTTAAATCAGCTTCTTATTATCAAAACCTACTATATTGTTCTGAACAAATATGTAATGATAATGAATTAAAAGAATTTTCGTTAAAATTCAAATTATCAAATGATGCTAATTGTTTTATTAAATGTAAAGGATCTTTATCAATCTCAAATACAGATATGAAAATTGTATGCGGATGTGCCAGTCAATTCAATGTTGATGATCCTGTATATCCTGAACAAAGTGAAGAACCTGAACAAAGTGAAGATACACAAGAAAAATCATTTACAATTCCGGATGATTTCAGTGTTCCTGAAGATAATCAATATAATACAAGATGTAAAAGCACATTTAATACAGAAATAGAAGATGAAAAATATTATATATATGGTTTTGGTTATAGAATAAATGAAGAATTAGTTGTAAATAATGAAATAGGTAGAGTAACAATATCACAAAATGATATAATAAAACTTAATGAGTCTATTAATCCTACAAAAATAACTGAAAATGGTAAATCATATTTAGAGTTAATTAATAGATGTGATACTTAATCACTATCAGAACGAAAGTCATCTTCATCACTATGTTCATAATTATTAACAGTTTCCCAAAAATCTAATATCTTAGGTTTATAATATTCTTTCCAATTATTTTTATCAAAAACTATACGTTGGACTTGCATCTTACGTAGCTTCCAATAAATTATGTTTCCATCATTTAAGTTCAAAGCACTTAAATAACATTCTAAAGGTGTAAGACCAATTTCAGTATAAAAATCAAACTTACAATCATCATCTTTATCAACCACAATTATACCACAATACTTTTCTTCCAATTTTAAAAACTCCTCTTTTGTTTCCACTATTTCAAATTCAAACTCTGCAAAATCACAATCAGTTAATTTACATACTGCCATTTGACCTTGTATTTGCGCCATATATTCTTTTTTAACATAATCTTCTTGTATCTTACGACTTATAGGACATTTAATTTCTAGCATAACACCCAAAGCAGTTATACCATCAGGAGATGCTCCGTAAAACTCAATATCTTTATCAGTTGATCTTATAACACCAAAATCATATACCGTAATATCATTGTGTTCTTTCGCATAAATATTAGTTGCTATAGGTTCAAACATTATACCCCACGTTAATGCTTTAGCTTTAATACGTTTAACAATCTTTTTAGCTTTAGTTTTTACCAAAGTTTTACTTTTAATAATAGCATTATATGTATCACTCGCTGTTAACATATTTTTACGCATATCAAACCATTCATCACTTCTTTGAACAACTACAGGTAAAGTCTTCAAATGCTTTAATTGTTTTCTATTTTTTTTAATTTTTATAATAGCATCTTTAAACTCGTCTTCAGTTACATTATATACAGCATCGTAATCTTTTACTTGAGGTAATTTTCCTTTCATTTTATAAATTGACCATATCAAAGCTTCAATGTTTAATCCCATTTTTATAAAAAAATAACTTCTCTTCTTTTGTTAGAAAATTAGGATCCTTCTCTTTCTTTCTTGATTTAGGTTCTTCCAAAGATTCCAATTTGTTTTTTAATAAAATATCTAATATTGTTACTGAACTCATTTATTAATTAAAATATAATGCTTATATGCTTATATCATTTTTTTTTAAAAAAACCTTTTGCCATATCACCTAATTTACCCAAAGCGGTATCACCTAAAACCTGTTTTGCGTTATCACCTAACAAATCTTTAGCTGTATCACCTAAAACCTGTTTTGCGTTATCACCTAAAACCTGTTTAGCTTTATCACCTAAAACCTGTTTTGCGTTATCACCTAAAACCTGTTTAGCTGTATCACCTAAAACCTGTTTTGCGTTATCACCTAACAAATCTTTAGCTGTATCACCTAAAACCTGTTTTGCGTTATCACCTAAAACCTGTTTTGCGTTATCACCTAACAAATCTTTAGCTGTATCACCTAAAACCTGTTTTGCGTTATCACCTAACAAATCTTTTGCGTTATCACCTAACAAATCTTTAGCGTTATCACCTAAAACCTGTTTTGCCTCCTCCTTAGCATCATCAATACCCTTATCCTCCTTATCATCCTTAGCACCATCAACATCCTTATCATTCTTATCCTCCTTAGCATCATCAACATCCTTATCCCCTTTAACCTCCTTTTTAACATCATCAATACCCTTAGCATCATCAACATTCTTAACTTCTTTATCACCTACTGTGTTATCATTCTTAACAATTGCATCATTCGTAGATTGTTTTGCTAGTTGTGCTTTAAGATTAGTCAAAAGATCTGTTATAATATATTTAGGTTCTATACTAGAATGAAATATACTAGCAATACTATACACAACTAATACAAAAACTTCTTTAAATCTAGCATATACCGGTTTAGTATATTTATAAAATAATACAGCTATTACTACTAATATAACAAAAACAGATAATAATATTATTGTTGCCGGTAATCCTAATATATATGAGTTTTTCATTATATCATCAGTATCACCACTATACATTAATTTTAATAAAACTTTTCCAGGATGTAAAAAATCAAAATTAAAAAATATATCATCCTCATTCTTTATTTCATTCTTATTAACCTTTCGTATATATTCTAATTCTTCATCAATTGAACTGTCTGTTTCTTCAGGATTACTAAACTTTTCATACAAAAATAAATTACGCTTTCCATAATTTGTATTTTTATCAAAAACTACATTACAAGCCCATTTTAATACCTTTTTATGCAATTCCATTAATTGAACAACATCACCATCATTACTCATATATTTATACGCATTTACATATTTGTCAAGATCATTTGTTTCATCAATACTATCGTTATAAACCTTATAAGCGTGTAATATTGGTTCTTTATTATCAGAACTCAAATTTAATATTGACGTATCATAACATTTATCTAACTCAAAACTAACTAATTTTATTTTTTCTAAAAAATCAGGTTTATATTTATTTAACAAATGTATAATATACTTTTTACCTTTAACCTTTAATTCATCTTTCATCTCACTCAACAATAATTCATTATCTTTTATCTCAGGGCTGATACTTGGCTCTATTTTTTTATTTGTTTTTTCTCTAACATATTCACCTCTAAATTCATTATTTTCTAAAATATCACAACTTAACAATAATATTAATACTAAAGGACAATAATCTAATGTATATTTTCCATATCTTCCAATATCTATTATAGATTTACGAATACAATGTATAGAATCTTTTGATTTACTAGCATCTTTATCATCTTTCGTTTTGTATGGAACAAAATCTACATCACACGGATTAAAACAACCATTAAAATCATCTTTTGATTCTCCAGTATTTAATGTAAAAAAACTATTACCTAAATGATAATTTGGAATTGTTATCCAATCAATATATTGTTCTCCACAACTATTTTCTTTTTTATATCGGTATATATCAATATCATCAATATACATTTCGCATTTTGTTCCATCTGCAGATTTAACAAAACCATTTGGACATTCTTTTAATGTGCATCTGTCTTTACTTGTATCGTAATTAACTAAATCCGAGTTTTTTATTGGACATTGTTCTTTTAAGCTAGCAAGTTTAGCTCTATCTTCAGCCAATTTTCGTTGTTCTTCATTAAAATTATCTAAGTTTTGTTGATTATTAGTAGCTTGTGCATTTTCTTCTATTGGTTCATCTGTTATATTTTTACCTGATGCCATTTATATTTTACATATAAATTTTGTTCTTCTACTATCTTTACAACTTGCTATGTATTCTTTTGTAAATAATCCAGATCCTTTACAATTAGGAATATAATAATCATAATGCGTATTCTTTCCACTCGTTTTCATATCTTTACTTTTTAATAACTTATAATCAATCGTTTTATCAGCCCATTCAATATCCTTTTTATCTAACTGATCATAACAATATCGACCATCTTTTGATTCAATATGTGTTCTATTATTACAACGTCCTTCTGTTTTTTGTAGTCTTACACTTTTATCATTTTCATTTATATCATCAATACCAGGATTTGAAATAAAAAATCTTAAAAAAGTTTTGAATATAGTATCATTTATTGTATCACCTATACTACCAAAAACATCAAACACACCACCTGTAAAATCTTTCGCATCATCTTTAAAATCGTCAGCTGTATCTTTAGCATAACCAGAAATATTCGGCATTATTAACATCGAAAATCCACCTAGCATATTATCAAACATATTACCTTTTTGTCTTTTCTTACCACCACTCACAAAATAGATTATTACTAATATTAATAATATTAATATTAAAATAACTGCTAATACATCAAATACATAAGGTAAAAATATAAAAAAAGGTATTAATATTAAATCCGTAAATAATCTATAAATGCTTTTGACTGTCATAACAAATAAATCCCATATATATCTTACAATCCCTTTTAAAGCCACTGCTAATATAATATAAAAACTTGTATCTTTACTATAGTCAACCTGATGATTAGATTGCTTAAGAGTTGGACCAACACTAGCTAAATCAGCTTTTGCACCTGTTTTTGTTCCTGCTATCAGACCGTTATGTGGAGAATCTACTGAAACACCTGTTGTAGTGTCAGCTTTACCTGGTGGATCATCAGTAGATTCTGGTAAATTATTACGTGCTTGATCAGCTGCTGCTATAATATCTAATAAACCATCTTTCGCACCATTTGTCATAGTTTTTGCAGCTTCTGGTTTATTCATTACATCTTTCATACTATTCATAACAGCATTTGCACCTTCTGAATTATTCGTTACAGCATTTGCACCTTGTTGAACAAAATCAACAGCTTTACCTGATAGTTCTTGAACCATTTTAGACTCACTAGCCATTTTCGCTGCTTTCGCAACTAATAATGGAGGAATACCTCCATATTTTTTCTTTACTTTAGGCATTATTATTTAATTAAATTAAAATGTTATTTTATAAAATACTTACGATTTTTATTATACTTATTATTATAGCTATTATTATTATTTATCATATTCATTCAAACACTATTGTAATTAATCAAACTACCATTGATAAATTTGATTTTTATTTATTATATCAAAAAAATCCTCTAATTATTTCAGATCATACACCTGATCTTACTATCGTTCTAGAATCTTGGTTTAAATACAATTTTATTTCAATACAACCTTCATCTACTATTAATACTTGGAAAACTAATAATTCTAAATATTGTTTAATACACAACAATAATGATTCAGATATTGAATTGCATATCTGTAATCCTAATTCAAAATTAGAAAATAATATACCAACACAAAATACTAAAATTATTACAGTTAATTTATCTTCTCATCAATTTATAATATTACCTTACAAATGGTATTATTATAATGATAATTATATCAATGTTTTTGATATAAATGATCTTTACACTACGGTATTAAACACCTTATAAAAAAATTGATTTACTATAATATTTAATTCAATATGTATTATATTAATTACAAAATCATATTGAAAAAGAACTACATTTGGTTTTGTTATTATAACACTATTATTTGTTATTGTTACCATATTTGTAATATTAATACCATTTAATCCTTCTGTTTCATATTTATAATTATCATCTAGAATAAGTAAAGAAATAGTAGTCAATTCAGTATATAAAAAAACGTTTTCAATTTTATTACGAAATCTTATAGTTATTAAATTATCTTCAATCGTTTTATTAGTAATTATATCAAATAATACTATATTTACAGTAAAATTATATTCATAAGGAAAGTTACTAATTAATAAATTATCTAGAGATATTAATATATAATCCTCTATTTTTAAAATATCCGATTCTAATCGTATTATATAATTTGAATAATATTTATAATGTTTTAATAATGTATCTAAATTATACAAAATATCACTAGTATCATAATTAAATCTTATCATATTTATATCAATAAATGATATAGTAGGTGTTATTGGCATTTTAACGTGTTCATTTATATCAATGTAATATATTTTCGGTTGCTTTATATATCGTATATTGATGGCAGTAATATTCAATCTATAGTTAATTCCACGATAATCTGGATATATCTTTAAGATATTATTGTCTAATTCATAAACATTCTTAAAAGTAAAAACATTTAATCGTAAAATATGATCACTTTCTATTGATATATAGTATGTTAGTTTATCATTTGTTATTGTAGATCTAAATATTTTGTTCAAATCAATTTGTAAATCAATATTACTTAAATTATACATATTACTTTCAAAATCCAATGCTATAGGCTCTAATTCCGTAACATTCAAATTTAATAAATTACTTTCATTATATGTTCCATATAATTTATCTACACATAAAATACTTAAATTATATACATTACCACGAACATCTGGTTTTATAATTAAAGTATTATTTTTAATTACAATTGTGTTATCATTATCAGTATCATCTAATATAGTATATACATTTTTACTATATTCAATTTCATTAATAAAAAATATATCTAAATTGATATTATGCTCAAATATTGTTAGATTATTAACATTTAATGTTTTTGTTAACTTATTATAATTACCAGTCTGTAATTGTAGATTATTATTTAACAATGTAGGGCTTGGTGCAATAACCTCAGATACATAAAATGAGAATGTCATTCTATCTCGCAAAATAAATTCATAAGATTCTATCAAAATATTTACATTGTAAATATCATCTCTATAATCCGGATTTATATATAATTTACCATCTGTTATATATATCGCATTATTCATATTTTTATTACTTTTACGTAAGTTTTTATCAATTTCAACACTATAACGCAAACCATTTATATATCTTAATTCTTGACCATCTGGTAATCGAATATGATCCAGCAAATTTATTATTATTAGTTCATTACCCAATTCATCAAATGATAGTAATGGTTTTAATTCGTTTAACACTTTATCCTCTCTTATATTTAATACAAGTAAATCTTCACTTTTAACATTATAAATTGAATCAATTGCATATACATACAAATTATATCCTATATTTCTATAATCTGATCTAAATACTAAATTATTATTTATTATTTCAAAAGCATTATATGATAATACGTCAATCTCTACATCATTTACATAATCTATTATATTTGAAATATAATAATCAAAATATAATAACTCAGTTGTTCCTGATTCAAAGTAATTATTCGCATTAAATGTAAGATTCGTATCACGTAATAACAAATGATCTAATAATAAATTACGTGTTTTTCTATAAGGTTTTGGAATATCATCTTCTACTAATGTTAGTTCTAATATATTCTTTAAAGCATAATCATTTGATGATTCTATATTAATACGTATACTATAAGATTCACCACGATAATCCGGATATATCTTTAATACAGTTAATTCTTGAATTATTATAGGAATTGTAGGATCTTTAATATTTTCTCGGGTATCGCTAATAAACTCAAATGATATTTTAGATTCAGTAGTTACATTAATATACCATTCGTTAATTGCGGTTAAATCATAAATTAATGGTGTTCTATCAAACAATTCAATTGTAAAAGTATTCATCGTCTCCTCAGGAGAACTAATTATATCCAAAATAACTGAAGTATTTGAATATTCATTAAAAAATATTGGATAACCTACCATATATGGTGTTATTTTTATATTATCAGTAATTATCGGAATATTACAATAATCTACATATGTTGTTTTATAAGTATATATATCGTCATAACTTAAATTACTTTGAATTGAATAACCACTTTCAACTATAAATAATATATTACTATCATCATAATATTTTCGTAAGTTTATATTAAAAGTATTATCATTAATTTTACCTAATTTAATTGTAGAGTTCTCATAATATATTGGATTTATTTCAGGAAATCCATTTTCTATTAATGTTATCCTATATTTAACCTGCGATATTAACATACTATAAGCTTCGATTTCTATTTCATATGTTGTATTACGATAATCTGGATAAAAATATAATGTTCCATCATAAGTATTTTCAAATAATACAATATTATTATCAGGGGTTGATAACAAATTAGATCTTACATTGGATGTTAAAACCTTAACATTAAATCTTATAAAATCAGGCGCTATCGCTCCATAATATAAACTTATATTACGGAAATCAACTACATTATCTTTTAATATTATTGTATCATTCGGTTGTGATAATAAAAATATAGGACAAAGTAATAAAGGATGTAAATGTGATAAAATATAAGCTTTTTTTAAATCGTTTAAATCTTTTAAATATCTTATATAATGTTGTCGTATTTTCTTTAATTCTATAACTTTCATATCATATGACATTATCCTAAAATGTTTTATAAAAACATTTAAATATATTGAAAATAAACGGATCTTATATACAAGTATTTCATTATCAATATAATAATTTAATTCGGCGATATTATTCTTAAAATTATATACAGCTGTATTAAATAAATCTATAGTATATTGCAAAGTTAAATTATATGAATCTAAAGTAGTATTATAATGTTTTACTACATTTATCAATTTATTTTCTAAATAATCATATTTCTCAGGTAATATAATTGGACCATCCGTATATAAATTAGGTTGAACCTTATTTAACACAGCGGTATAAATATTATGTAAAATCTTTAGGTTTTCACGAACTACAATATATTCATCAATATACGTATTATACACTAATACAATATTTAATATTCGCTGTTCCAAATTATTAAATAGATCTTCATCTATAATTGGACCTTTATATTTTATACTTATAGCTCTTAATATTAAATCTTCATATTGTGCTATATTATAATTATAAATATCAACAATCTCATTTATCAATATTGTTTTTAAATTATTTAACGCTAAATCAGTTAAATCACCATCAACTATATCATCCTTAAATTCTACTATCTCATTAAATCTTAAAACCAACTGTATTATATTTTTTGATATTATGTTATATTCAAATAATAATTCATCTACATTAGCTTTCATCATCGCAGAATATAGAAAATCCATCTCTATTATCAATTTTTCATATTCAAATACAGCAAAAACAATATTCTTTGCTATATCATTATATATATACAAATATTCATCATATGTATCATATATCGTTTCCAATATTATATCATCTTTTTTTTCTATTATTTCATTATAATCTAATACATTATTTACTGTATTATATGTTATATTACTATATATGTTTTCCGTTTGACTATTAATATGTTTTAAATTATTAAATTCTTCTACTATTTTATCAAATTCTTCTGTTATAATCATATTATTTACAATATGAGTTTTATAAAAATAATATAAATATTTATTTGGGTAAAGGTATAATTAAGTTATATTAATACCATTTACATATTCGTAAATAGTTTGATATTTTACTTCATTACTTAATATACGTAAATCTTCTAATGCTAATGCTATAGTAGTAGGAGTAGTTGGATGATCCAAATAATCTGAAAGTTTTAATATATTTGTTGATGTGGTAATATTAACAGAATTATATTTACCTTTTAATTCTTCATTAATATATACAGATAATTTAGTTTTATTTTTATTATAAACTAATGTTATACCATACCATTCATCAGCAAATGTATATGCTATAGGTTGTTCGGTTGAACCATATTTTACTTTCAGTTCTGTGCTTGAGATATCAACACGTAGATCATTATACGTAAATACATTGTGATCTTCATCAGTTGAACCTAATTTAGATTTAATCATAATACTAAAGTTATTATTCAATGTAATAGCAGGTGTTGATATATTAAAAGTAGCATCAGTTATCTTCATTGCTTTGAAATTGCTTTTCAATAATTTATTGGATTTTTCTTTATTATTAATTTTTGTTACTTCTTGTGTTGGACTTGTTCCTATTATAACACCACTACGACTCTTTCCACTACTATCGTTAATCGTATCATCAAAATTATTATTCGTAAAGTCATTGAGACGATACCATAATTCTAATTTATTTGCTTCTATTGTTGTAGGTTGTATAATTGCTACAGCATTATTCTTAATCAAGTTATTAATAGTATAACGATTTAGTTTTTTAGTAAAAATATTAATATTCTCGATCTTCTTATTAAGTTTTTCTGGTTGTTCGTCTTCATTAACACCTACACGAACTTCCAATGTATCAGTTGAATCAATACCTTTAAACGGTATGAAGTTTGGTTTAGAATAATTCATTGAATATTCTATACTATTATCCTTACCAATATAGATCTCACCTGTTGTATCTGTTCCGTCATATTTCAGTGTTACATAAAAGTCATACCATACATTAGGACTTAATGTTGTATGTGTTGTAGTAATTGTTTGTTCTTCAGTATCTGAATATAATTTAAGAGTTGGTTGATGACCAGCAATAAACTTAAGATATGTTTTAGTATCAGATCTTATTATTAGATCACTTACATTTGCTGATAATTCTAAATCATTCTTAGAAAATGCAAAAGACATATGTATTCTATAATATTTATGAATATCATCAATAGATATTGTTGATTCTACTTCAGTTACGGTATTTATTGTAGTATCTGAACCAGTTGTTAATTCAATTATAAAATACATTTCAGTATGATTAACACAAATACCATAATACAATCCTAAATCGCTATTTTTTGTATCCCATACTATAGAACCATTTATTTGTCCAGAATTATATTTTTCTGTAGTTGTTTCATCATACGTAACATCTGTAGTATATTTGTTAGAATCACTACCAGATGTTCTACTAGGATTTACATTAGATTTAACAATAATAAATGGATGATCTGAAGAACTAGAAACATTTAATGTTAATTCAGTTCCTTTAATGATCTTAATAGTTTGAACAGATGAACTTGATGATGATGTATTAGTAAATGAATTACCTAATGAATCAACACCGCTTAATTGATATTCTCCACCAACTAAATTAATATCAAAACTAACTGAATCTGTTGAATCACCAATTAAACTAACCGTTGTTTCTGTTGTTCCAGTTAATGTTAAGGTTTCTGAAGTTGGTGGATTATTTATTAAGATGTTATAGATATCTACAAGTGTTATAAATCTATTATAATATTTAACATCTCCATATTCTTTAGCATTAATTTTTAATTCATTAGTATATGTATTAATATTATAATTATAATCAGATACTTGAGGAACTAAAGCACTTGCACTAATATAACTGGTTGTAGAACCATCAAAGCTTGCATCATATGCTGCTAACGATAATGATACATATTTATCACTTATACCTGCGGTTAATCCAATCAAATACCACTGATCTTGAACCAATTCTTGATCTAAGGTAGTTGTTATTATCTCATTACTATTATTAGTAATATTGAAAGATGCTTCTAATAAATTATCAGCATTATTCTTCAATTCTAATATTGTATGCTCTGTTGATGCTAATTTAATTTCATATTCATTTGTATCTGAACTGAACTTAAACCAATATGTTGTAGAAAACTCAAAACCATTATAAAACTTATTTACTAAATCCTTACCATTGTTAACACTCATATACAAATTGGAAAGTTTAAGAGATTCAGATGCTTCTAAATTAGACCATTCGTAAGCTATTAAAGATTGATTGCCAATTACAGTATTAATAGTAACATCACGTGATTGTTCTGTTGTAGTTTCAACAGGAACAACTGTANTTGTTGATACGGTAACTGGATGATAAGTAATTGTNGTNGTAGATAATTCTGTAGTTCCTACATTATTAACTTTAAACTCTGATAATACTGATGGAGCAATATCAGTTATTTGATTTGCACCAATATAACAATATTGATCTTTAGGTAAATTAGCAAGTTTATTTATAATATATTTAGAAGCATTACTATAAATACGTAGATCTGATATTTTCATTGGATTTATAAAGTTATCCACAATTGTTGCGGATTTATTAATATATAAAGTTTTTTCAACATCTACAATATCCACAGATGGTTTAGCAATTAATTTAGATTTATTCACATTATTTACGTATATCTCTAATACACCATTAGATCTTACAAATAATAAGTTTTGCCATTTATTATCACGTTTTATTATTGTTGTTGCCTTACCATCTGACAATTCAAATACTAATTCCTGATTATCTACATATACCTCAAGAATATCTGGTATTGATAATAACGAAATATTCTCGGTATTATTCAAATAACACCATAAACTAATAATAAAATCAGTATTCAAGAAAGTAGTAGAACTTACTGTGGAATATAAATAGTTTTTATCAGAATGTTCATTAGTCATACCAGACCATTCATATGAATATGGTAAATTATAACCCGCAGTTCTTGTAATGGAATATTGCTGTCCTGAAGGACGATATTCTCTTAATGCTAATATACCTGCAGTTCCAGGTAATGTTGATTTACCACCAGTTCCAGGATATAATATCTCAGGTGCTTGTCCAGTTGTCTTATAACGGATTATTACTATACCTGAACCGCCGTTTCCACCATCAGCCCCAGCATCTCCACCTCCTCCACCACCGCCACCGGTGTTGTTTAATCCTGGATCAGAAGCTTCCAACGTGTCATCTCCACCTGATCCTCCTCCACCAATACCACCAGCACCACCTGGGTCTGCCCAACATCCATTTCCTCCACCACCTCCAAAATATACACCTTCGTTATAATTTATACCATTATATACTCCTCCTGAATGATATTCACCTATAGAATTATCAGTTGATAAATTAAATAAATCTTTAAAATCATAATCTATATTATCAATAGTTGCCTTTTGTATTCCTGAACCTCCCAATGCTTGTTGCAGTTCATTATCATCGTAATGTCCATGAGTTGCTGATTCACCAGCACTTCCTGCCCCCCCTCCACCACCACCAGCACCAGGATTACTATGAGCATTTCCACCATTATTACCATATTTAATTCCAGTAATATTATCTAAAATTGGAATATAAGAAATAGCATTTCCACCATTTCCTATACTTTGATTATAAGCATCCCCACCACCACCAGAACCACCATCACCACCATCACCATCTGTTGTATTTTTACCACCACCGCCTCCACCGCCTTCAGCTATAACTTTATTTGTAGCTGTTTTAAATATCTCACTATTATTTCCCTTTAAACCAATACCATTCGTATTTCCCGCAGTTGTTGTTAAACCACCATTACCAACTTTTATATTATAATTACCATTCATAACAACATCTTTCATAAATATAACAGCACCAGCACCACCACCTCCACCGTGCGATTCACTACCACCACCACCACCACCAACTATCAAGATATCACATTCAGTTTCTTCTGTGAAATTAACAGT
>JGI20156J14371_10000557_pt1 | contig 32351 bp, 29 predicted proteins | sample COG_06_FD_14371 | JGI IMG/M metagenome (IMG submission 14371)
AAAATTCTTCTAGTGCCATGACACCAGCACCCAGGTGGTTGAGTGCTTGTTGAATGTGGCCCGCATTGCGCGCGGCCAAACCCATGGCATATTCTGCAAGGGCGGATTCCATGGCCGTTGTGCGGCGGGCTTCCCGCAGTTGGGCATGTCGGGCTTTGTTGAGTCTGTAGTAGACGTGAACCCGGCTTTCGTCCTCCCAAATGTCCACCACTTCAAAGCCTGCGATGCGTTCCTCTGCATGGCTGGAAATGGAAGTGCTGAAGCGCTCGGAGACCGTCCCGTTGTTTTCGGCGCTTTCTAGCAAAGAGGCGCTTTCGACTTTGACGGCGATCTCAGAAGCGAGGTCGGCGGCTGCCCGTTTCTTGGCATTGGCGAGCGCATCGCCCTTCATTGGGGTTTGGACGGCGCTGCCGATGCCGATGAAATAGCTTTGAGACAGCGGCCGTTGTTCGATCCAATCGGGAGGAGGGAGCTGTTCTGCGCCTCTGTTTCCTGCGCACCCGCTCCATAGCCACCCAAAGGCCATGACCGAAAGAATCAGTGATATGTTCGCTCGGTTTGGAATCATTGGATGTGGCTGGACAAGAAGTTTTCTACTTGGCGAATGCCGCGTGAAGCGGCCTCTTGAACGGCTTGGTTGCGCATGCTGGACTCGGGCATCAATGTGCGACGTGCCCCCAGCAGGCTGTTCATTTGAGATTTGCCACTTCTGTTGACCTCTCCATTGGAGCGCGCGGGGTAGAGTGTGCCTGCAGGAACTTGGCTCGTTGCAAATTCGATGTTGTCGTTATAGGCGACCTCCTCGACTTTCGAGAACAGCACTTCGCTCGTTTCGGTACTGACGAGCTTGAGTTCATACTTGATGATGACGTTGCGCCTTTGCGAGTGCACAGTGTATTGGGCAGGCGCGAAGGCCGCCACTTTTTTGGTGTTGCCTTCGTCGTCCTTGACCTCTCGGAAAAATTTGCGGAAACCTGGTCGCGAGGTCCGGATGGGGTCGCCGGTTTCCATGGTGTACATCAAAATGGCGCCGGTGAGCATCGCTCGGGCACCGGCCAAGCCGCCTACTTCTACTTGCTCATCGGAAAGCCCTGAGATCGATAGCTCTTGTTCGGCGATGATTTCGTCCCGCTGCGTCCGGTCTACGATGCCTAGGAAAGGATCGTTGGTTTGAATGAGCCCATTTTGAATGTTGCTTCTGAGCTCAAGGGCGATGTCTTTGTCGCGGTTTCGACTGTCGAACTTGAGCACCGCCACATTGAACCGCCCGTCCTCTAGAGCGCTTTGCTGCAAGGATTGTGCGTCTTTGTAATCGCTGTCAAATGTCAGGGCTCGACTAAAAGCACCATGGGCAGCTCTGTAGCGTTGCTCCGATAACATGGTGTTTCCATTGCGGTACTCAGGCTCGGCCTGGGCGATGACCAACAAGGCCTTGGCATCTCCGTATTCCGCATCCAAGTGGATGATCTCTTTGAATGTGGCGGCTGCGCCGGCAAAGTCCTCTGCTTCCAGTTGTTGGTGCCCTTGTTCGTCCAATTCGATGAGGTGTTCGTCGAGGTGGTCTTCGTAATCCGAAACAATAGAAGATGGGATGATGAGGTCAACGTCTACCTTGGATATGCGGGCCGTATAGGCCGACATGTTGTCGTACAGATCCAGTGCGTCTTTGCGCCTTCCATCCATGGAAGCTTGCTGGAATTCTCCCACCCATGTATCGATGACGCCTTGTCCTGCGGTACGCAACCCGATCATGGCGTCGATGTAGTTGGGCTTTTTGCGCAATGCTTGGTAATACAGCTCTGCAGCTTGCTTGACCATGCCTGCATTTTGCATTTCTCCGCCGCGTTTTGTCAAGGCCTTGGGGCCGGAGCACCCCGCTAGAATGAGGACTGCACAGCTCAAGATGAGGAAGAGGTGTCGCATAGGCTTTTGCATGGATTCGCGGTCTTGACAGGGTTCGAAAATAGTCCCACTTGGGCACTGTTGTGGACAAGTCTCGTGCCAGTCTTTGCGATAGGGGGTGTGTCTTTCTGTTCGACCGCGAAATTTGAGGCATGCCGAAACGCGTTCTCATCCTCGGAGCAGGTCGCTCCAGCTCGTCTTTAATCCGTCACCTGTTGCAGCATGCCGCTCAGGAAGGATATGGTGTGCGAATAGGGGATTTGGATGTGAATTTGGCCAACCGGAAGGCGGAAGGTCATCCGGCCGCTACCGCCTTTGCATTGGATGCTGGCAATCCAGAAGCGCGCAGAAATGAGATCGCTCAGGCTGACCTTGTGATCAGCATGTTGCCGGCTTTTTTGCATCCAGAAGTCGCGACAGATGCCATTGCGACCCGCACTCCTCTCATCACCCCCAGTTACCTCTCGCCAGAGATTGCGGCGATGGACCAAGCGGCTAAAGATGCGGGGATTCCCATCCTCAATGAGCTTGGTTTGGACCCCGGTATTGACCACCTCAGCGCCATGCAGGTGATCGATGAATTGAAGTCCGAGGGTGCGCAATTGACAGGTTTTGAAAGCTACACCGGGGGGCTTGTGGCGCCAGAGAGCGACGACAATCCGTGGCACTACAAATTCACGTGGAACCCCAGGAATGTGGTGCTGGCAGGGCAGGGAGGTTCTGCCACTTTCCGCAAGGGGGGATTGAACAGGGTGTTGCCCCCGCACCGGCTCTTCAAGGAGGTCACGCCCATCGATGTTCCGGGGGCTGGACGCTTCGAAGGTTATGCGAACCGAGATTCACTGGCATATGAGGGCATTTATGGTCTTGAGGGCATTGAGACGCTCGTCCGTGGGACTTTGCGGGGTGATGGGTTCTGTGGAGGATGGGACGCCCTGTTCCAGCTTGGAATGAACAGGGACGATGCGCAGCTTTCCCTTCCCGAGGGGACATCTTGGCGCGCATTGACTGCGGGGTTCGCAGGAGGGGTAGGAAAAGATGCAGACGAAAGTCAAGTGCGCGACGCCGTGGCCAAGACAACGGGTGCGGACTCGGCTGCCTTGGATTTGCTCGATTGGCTCGGGCTCTTTGGAGAAGAGGAGGTTGCTCTTCGAAAAGGCTCGCCGTGCGATATTCTGCAGCACCGGCTAGAATCCAAGTGGTCACTGGCGCCGGAGGATCTGGATATGATTGTGATGTGGCACCGCTTTGGATACCGAACGGAAGGAGGGGAGCAGCGCGTGCGCACATCGCATTTGGTGCACATTGGTGAGAACGACACCCATACAGCCATGTCCTTGACAGTGGGCTTGCCTTTGGCCTTGGCAGCGCGCATGTGGATGCGTGGGGAATGGAGAGGCACTGGTGTGACATTGCCCATTTCCCCGGCGCTGTATACGCCTTTGCTCAAGGGATTGGCTACAGAAGGAATTTCCTTCACCGAAAACGACACAGCACTGTGATGCGGTTCAATGCACAGTTCTTGGGTGCGGTTCTGAGTTTGATTTCAATGGGCGCTGTGCAAGCGAGTGGTCCTTGTGACATGCCGCCATATGACCCTTTGCAACCTGTAGCCACTGCGGACGCCGCCTTGGAGATGGACCAATGGGCGCGAAAGGCCCTGCGGCGAGACGCCAAGGGAAAAACCTGCGCTGCGGTTCAGGAAGTCGTTGACGTCTTGCTCGTGAGGTGGTTGCAGGCGCACCCAGATATTGTCATTGCATTCGAAGGCCGCGACGCAGAGAATTGGCTCCAAAACCCGGCCGAATTTATGGTGCACGTCAAGGCCGAGGCATGGGTTGAGACAAAGGGGCACCGTGCTTTATTCCCNCGTCGGTGGGGNAAAAAGCCCTCCGACCCCAAGGTATTAGAACGCCGAAATCGGCGCGTCAAACGCGCTCTGGTTGCTTTCGAAAATGCCTGAAAAAGTGAAGGGGCCGCCCTCCAGCAGCCCCTTCTCACCACATCTACCTCATCAGTACTGTCGATCAGTACCCTTATCAGGTGGCTTTGAGCAGCGCTCCGTTTTGGAGCTGGCTGCGTTGACGGATCGCGCAGAGAGAGGAGGCTGCGCAACTGATTGATGCCGTCGGGGAGTGATACGCAGGGTGTTCAAAGAGGTTGCGTTTTGTACCAAATCAAAGATGTAAAAGGGCAAGCCCAAGAAGAGATGCCAGGGCCTCCATGTGCTTTCTGGGATGTGAATCAACCGAGGAGCAGGGGGGCGCAATGACATGATGGCGCATCAGACGGTTGTGCCGAGAAATGGCCTCAAAATCAGGATGTTCATCCTGAAGAACATTGGCTGGTATGGGTCGCGGATGCAGGGAATTCAGTCGAACACGAACAAGGCGGCCTGTTGCCCTGTACTTTCGTGGTATGCGCACGTTTGATATCCCTGAATTTTATCGGTCACCCGTGATCGGAAAGGTGAAGGCCCTTCGGAAGACGGGAGACCCCCGCAAACAAAACCTGAAGCCCAGCGTCTTGGATTTTGGGGTGGTGCGCTTCATTCTCCCCAGGCATTTTGGATTTTGCTTTGGGGTCGAGAATGCCATCGAAATCGCCTATCGTGCCGTCAGTGAGAACCCGGGAAAAAAGCTCTGGCTGCTTAGCCAAATGATCCACAACCCAGAGGTCAATGATGACCTTGAATCTCAGGGCATTGGTTTTTTAATGGATACCGAGGGCAACACCCTCAACCCTTTCGAGGCACTGTCTCCTGAGGATGTCGTCATTGTGCCTGCATTCGGGACCACCCTTGAAATCGAGGCCCGATTGGAAGAGATTGGGGTAGACATTCAGCGGTACAACACCACTTGTCCATTCGTAGAAAAGGTGTGGAAGCGTGCGACACAGCTCGGCAAAAAAGAATACTCTGTGGTCATTCACGGCAAACCCAGCCACGAGGAAACCCGTGCCACATTTAGCCACAGCAGCGCGCATGCCCGATCGCTGGTGATCAAGGACATGGCCGAGGCCGAGGTGTTGGCGTCTTATATCCGCGGCGAACGCGATTGGAAGGGTTTCGCAGATGAATTTGCAGACAGAATGTCTCCCGGGTTTCAGGTGCCACAGGACTTGGATGGATTCGGTGTGGTCAACCAGACGACCATGTTGGCGAGCGACACCCAGGCCATTGCTGACCATCTGAAGGCCGCGGTGCAAGCGCGCGACGGTGGATCTGACGAGCGGTTTGCCAACACCCGTGATACGTTGTGCTACGCCACATTGGACAATCAGACCGCGACAGCCTCTGCTTTGGACATGGCCAGGGAATCGGCAGATTTTGCGGTGGTGGTTGGGGGATATAACTCGAGCAACACATCGCATTTGGTCGAACTCTGTGAAGAAGTCTTGCCTACTTGGTTCATTCGTGGATCGGACGAGTTTCAGGAGGATGGCGGGCTGGCGCACTTTAGTTTGGAGCAAGGAAAACGCTGCGTTTCAGATGATTGGTGGCCCACTGAATGGCGGTCAGAAGTGCCGACAGTGCTCTTGACTTCGGGGGCGTCATGTCCAGACAGTGCGGTCGATCGCGTGCTTCAAAACATCGTTCAACGTTGCGGTGGTGGACGGGCTGTGGATGAAGTCTTGCGGCTTTTTGCCCAAGAGCAGGCAACTTTGAATGCCTGAATGAAAGCTCCACGCCTTCCCAGTCCTTTCCGCAACGTGCGTCATGCACCTCGGAACTTCACCTTCCGCTCTTCCCATGTGGACGGGCGTGCTATGCGCTGGAGGGACCGCAAAGAAGCCTTGGAGGCGGAAGCGGGGGGAGAAGCGGCCAATGATGCGCCACGCAAACTCCGATTTCGTCAGTCAGCCGGCCCGGGCATTGACCGTGAGTCGCGCATACAGGCAGCACGTTCTGCACGTCGACGCGCTATGGTGAGGAGCTTCGCGATTCTGTTGGTTCTTTTGTACGCTGCTTGGCGAGGATTGCTGTGGGTAGAAACCACGGACTTTGCCAAAGAATATTTGCTTCCCCCAGGACCATGAATACGGCGACTGAAACTTTGATTCAACGATTGCCTGAGCATGTGGCAACCAAATCGCTGCAGGCGAGGTGGTGCAGCGCCCCGCCTCAGTGGTCAAGGAGTTGATGGAAAACGCGCTCGATGCGGGCGCGCGCAGAATTGTGGTTGACCTCAAAGACGCAGGCCGCAATCGAATTGTGGTAGCCGACGACGGTAAGGGCATGGGCCCTGGCGATGCCGAGGCTTGTTTTGGACGGCACGCGACCTCCAAATTGAGGGGTACCGACGATTTGCTTTCGCTGGCAACCATGGGGTTCCGTGGCGAGGCCTTGGCGAGTATCGCTTCTATTGCTCGGGTCGAGTTGCGCACCCGAAGGGCCGATGACGCAGAAGGTGTGGAAGTGGTGATGGAGGGCGGAGAGTGCCAGTCCAAGGAGCCTGTGGTGTGTGATTTGGGGACCCGAATGACGGTCAAGCGGTTGTTTTACAATGTCCCGGCCCGCAGGAATTTCCTCAAGAGCGATCAGGTTGAGCTGCGACACTGCATCGATGAGTTTCAGCGTGTGGCCTTGGCCCATGCCGATATGTCGTTTGTCCTGCGTCACAATGGTTCCGAGCTGTTTGACTTGCCTGCCGGAAGCCTTCGTCAGCGAATCGTCAGAATCTTCGGGGGCAAATACGATGAGCGATTGGTGCCTGTCGAGGAGCGAACAGATGTGGTGGGGCTCACCGGATTTGTGGGCAAGCCGGAATTTGCGCGCCGCACCCGCGGCGAGCAGTTTTTGTTTGTGAACGGTCGGTTCATTCGCCACGGTGCATTTCATGGCGCTGTCATGCGCGCTATGGAAGGCTTGCTTTCCCCTGGTCAGTTCCCTTTGTATGTCGTGTTTTTGGAAGTGGACCCTTCGCGCGTCGACGTGAACATTCACCCGACGAAGGTGGAGGCCAAGTTTCAGGAAGACCGGGTGATCGTGGCCATCCTTCAAGCCGCTGTCAAGCGCGCTTTGGGTCGTTTTCACGTAGCGCCCAGTTTGGATTTCGACACCGAAACTGCTTTTGACATTGCCCCTCCCAAACCCGGTCAGGAGGTGGGGGAGCCACAAATTCAACTCGACCCCAACTACAATCCGTTTCGCGCGGCTGAAGACAGAAGCCCTGGACAGGGTGTTGTTGGGGGGAGCGCTTCTTCTGGCGGCGCTTCATTTCCGCAATACCGCAAATCTGTGATGGGTCAGGACCGGGATCGCGAGCGGATCGAAGCGACCCGACGGTTTTTTGAGTCTTCCTCTGATGCGGTCCCATCCCCTTCTCAGGATCAGGCGGCTTCACCACAGCGCTTGGTCTTTTCGGAAGTCAATGCCCCGGGTGAATCTCCTTTGCCCACCATGGGTGGGGGGTTTGACGACCATCGGCCATTGTTTCAGCTCTTTGGAGGTTGGATTGTGACGGCGACGCGCAGTGGATTGGTGCTGGTAGACCAGCACCGGGCGCACACGCGCATTTTGTACGAACGCTTTGCGGGAATGGCGCAACAGACGGTGGCAGGGCATGCCCAGCAATTGCTGTTCCCGGCTGAGCTCCAAGTTGGATTGGCAGACTGTGCGCTTCTTGAGTCTGCTTTTCCTGCCCTCGCTGTATTGGGGTTCAACATCGGGTTGATGGAGGAGCCCGGTTGCATTCAAGTTTTGGGCTTGCCATCGGATGCGGCTGAGGGCGATCCCGCTGCGCTGGTGGATGCTGTATTGGAAGAGCTCAGAGAGGCGGGAGAGGTAGATGCTGAGTTGCGCGCCAGCCGCGCGATGGCCGGTGTGGCCCGCGGTGCTGCAATTCCTTCAGGCAGAACCTTGACCCGCACAGAAATGCTCGATGTGGTCGATGGCTTGTTCGCTTGTCAAGAACCTGATCGTGACCCTTGGGGGCGCTCAACACTTGCTACCTTTGACAAAGACGCCGTGGCCTCACGGTTTAGTTGATTCGCCCCGCATGTTCAGTCAAGCCACGCCTGTTGTTCGCAACCTTATGATTATCAACGTGATATTTTACGTTGTGACCCATTTTATTTCGCCTGACTTGCAGACGGTGTTTTCAGGGTATTACCCCTCTGCGCCGCAGTTCCAGCCATGGCAGATTGTGACCCACATGTTCATGCACGCCAGCTTGGGCCACATCTTCTTCAACATGTTTGCCTTGTTCATGTTTGGCTCTCAATTGGAGCGTGTGTGGGGCCCAAAGCGCTTTTTGAATTACTATCTCATTTGCGGCCTTGGCGCTTTCGCCCTGCACGAATTGGTGGTGGGTTATGGATACTTCTCGAATTACGGCACATGGTTTCCAATGGTACAGGAGCTTTTTCCATCATTGGGATACAGCGCGGCCCAGGGCGCAGCGCGCCGATTGTTTGTGCCAGTGGTGGGGGCGTCAGGCGCTGTTTTTGGGCTGCTGCTAGGATTCGGGATGCTCTTTCCCAACACGCGCTTGCAGCTGCTCTTCCCTCCAATTCCGATCAAAGCCCGGTATTTTGTTCTGGGTTATGGTGCCATTGAGTTGATGTTTGCCTTGCAGAACAACCCTGGTGACAATGTGGCGCACTTTGCCCATTTGGGGGGCATGCTCTTTGGTTATGTCCTCCTCAAAAAGTGGCAGCGTGAGCGCGACGTATTTTATTGAGAATTCCGACGTTGGGTAGTGAGAGTATGAGCAGCATCAGCCAGGATATCCGAACGCGTTGGGAAACAGGGGGCATGGTGGTGCGCCTGATTCTGGTCAATGTGGCGGTTTTTTTGTTGGTCGCAACGCTGGGTTTGATAGAGACTTTGGGCATCCCACTGCCCAATGTTGGTGGCGCATTTGGTTTGGCCACTTCTTCTGACCCCGCTGTGTTGTTGCGGAGGCCTTGGAGCATCGTGACCCACATGTTTGTTCACCTTGGGGTGTGGCACCTGGTGATGAACCTGCTGGTTCTTTGGTGGATGGGGGGCATGTTCCGCAATTATTTTGGTGACCGAAGAACGCTGAGCACTTATCTGATGGGCGGGTTTTCAGGATGGCTGGTCTATTTCTTATTGCTCAACCTCGTGCCAGGGTTTGGTGGCGGTGGTTTTGCATTGGGAGCTTCTGCAGCGGTGATGGCCCTGATGGTCGCCACGGCTGTTTACGCTCCGGACTATACCATCCGCATGTTCCTCCTAGGGCCGGTGAAACTCAAATGGGTCGCTTTGGCTTACGTTCTCATTGATTATGCGGCCCTTTCAAGGGGTGCGAATGTTGGCGGACACTTGGGCCATCTGGGAGGGGCGGCATATGGCTTGTTGTACATGCGCGGCATCCAAGGAGGACGCGATTTAGGCGGGCCATTGGAACGGCTTCTCGATGTGCTCGCGACCTGGTGGCCAGGCAGTGGAGGGGCCAAGCGACCACGAAAGACCAAGCGGAAGAAGCGGGGCAAAGGGATGCACGCCGTGCACAGAAAGCTCGACAAAGACGGCAAAACGCTGCGCGCGCAAACCGATGAGGAGTTCAACGCCGAAAAGAAGGTGCGCCAAGAGCGCATTGACCGCATCCTCGACAAGATCTCAAAGCTGGGCTACGATCAGTTGACCAAGGAGGAGAAGGACTTTCTCTTTCGCCACGGCAGCAACGTTTGACCATGCCGCGGCGCCCATCCCAACGACGGAGGGGCCACCTCTGGATGGTGCTCGGCCTGCTGGCCGCTTTTGGCGTGCTGTGGGCCCACCTCGCTGTCTTCCTGTCTCCGGCCCGCTGGGCGATCCCGGCCCTGGCCGGTCTGGCGTTCCCCGTGTTCGGTGTGCTCCTGATCGTGGCGATGGCCGTGATGTTCCGCCGCCGCCGTTGGAGGTGGTTCCTGGGCTTTGCCCTGTTGATTCTGCTTTCTGGTGATTTGTACCGGAGCGTGTGGGGCGGATTTGGTTGGGGTGTGCCGGAGGCGCTGACGAACGACGCCCCGGCTCTGAAGGTCATGGGCTGGAACGTTCGGCTCTACGACCGGTACGGATGGCTGGGCGAGGACACCAAGAAGGGCATCACCGAGGCGATTGCCGACGAGCGCCCGGACGTGCTGTGCCTGCAGGAGCACTACCGGGATCCGGATCCGGCGGCCTTCCCGGTGGAGGGGCCGGTGCGCCGCGCCGTGGGGGGCGTGGAGAAGGCGCCGGTCCAGGTCCATGAGGTCTGGGCGCGGGGCAAGGCCGGCCGGCGGTTCGGGGTGGCGACGTGGTCCCGGCATCCCATCGTGGGCCGGGAGGACATTGCCTTCGGCACCCGGAGCAACAACGCCTGTGCCGTCACCGACATCGCATGGAACGGCGACACGGTGCGGGTCTTCAACGCCCATTTTGCGAGTCTGCACTTCGGGTCGGAGGAGTACGCCGCGCTCGAGGAGGGGGTGCCCGACGCGGAAGGCCGGCAGCGGATCTGGTCGCGGATGCGGGAGGCTTATTCCGAGCGGGTCACCCAGGTGACGCGGGTCATGGACGCGGTGGCGCGCAGCCCCCACCCGGTGGTCCTCTGTGGGGATTTCAATGACGTGCCAGTCAGCTGGGCACTCCAGGCGGCCCGAACGCAACTCCGGGACACCCACGACCTGTGTGGACTCCGAATGGACGGGACGTGGCAGGGTGCGGTGCCCGGCGTGCGCATTGACCACATCCTCGTGGATCCGGTCTGGCCCGTGCTGGACTATGGAAATGGGGGCGATGGCCTGAGCGACCACCGCTATGTTAAGGCCGTGGTGCAGGCGCCGACCCCGTGACGAGGCCCAAGCGGCGGGCGATGAGTTCGTAGGCTACCACGGTCATCGCGATCATCAGGAAGCCGTAAAAGAGGTCATCGACCGGCATGGAGAAAATGCGGAGCTGGAGGTTGTGGTCGTTGTTGTACCACACGATCTGGTCGGTGATGTCCTGCACCTCTCGATTGAGTGGGGCGTATTGCCAGAACCGGAGCCCGGTCAGGACCCCGTTGGAGAGGATGAATGGCACGAGCAGGGGGAGGTAGGCGAACCACAGGCGGTGGTTCCATTCCCGGACGGAGGCCCAGCGCGAGGCCGAGAGGGCCAGGCCGGCCGACAGCAGGGCGGTCAGGGCACAGGTGACGGCGATGTACCACCGGTCGAGGTTGGCCACACACAGGCTGGTGCTGAGGATGGCGAGCAGGGTGCTGGCCGGGATGGCCATGGCCCCTCCGATGGGACGCGGGATGTAGTACTTCAGCGACTCATAGGTGAACAGGCAGGCGTATGGGATGCAGAGGAAGAAGAGCCACTCCTCCAGCGGAATGCCCGCGATCCAGAGGCCGCTGAGGTAATCGGGATTGAACCCCCAGATGCCTTGCTCAGTGAACGCAATATCCCAAGGAATAAAGAGGGCCATCATAACGGCAATGGCCGGAAAGAGGGCTGGCCAGAACCGAGCAAACCTCACCTTGCGGTCAAAACTGAGCGCCAGTGGTACGGCCAAAACGGCCAGGTCCACAGCGAGGTAAGTGTAATGCGGATTCATGCCGCGCTTGAGTTTTTGGCCAACTGTGCTTTTCGGGCTTGTCGAAAATATTCGAGGGGCACCCACAGCATGCCAAAGCATTCACCGTCTTCCTTGTTGAGGTGTTTGTGGTGCACTTTATGGGCTTTTCGAATGGCAGCAAAGTAGGGGTGTTTGGCATTGCGGAACCAATTGAACCTTCTGTGAATGAACACATCGTGCACCAAGAAATAACACAGTCCGTAGGCGGCGATCCCGGTCCCGATCCAAAAGCGGAAGTCGGCATGTATGCTGCCCGTAATGAAGCACCACGCGCTGGGGACTGCGAAAATCAGGAAGAAGGCATCGTTCTTTTCGAAAAATCCAGGCTCGTGCTGGTGATGGTCGCGGTGGAAATACCACATGACGCCGTGCATGAGGTATTTGTGCGCAGCCCATGCAACACCTTCCATGACCAGAAAGGTGCTCAGCACAATCAAAAAGGCGGTCAGAATTTCCATGGCAATAGTGACAGTCCAATAAAGAAAGCGGTTTGTAGAATCAGCAACAATCCCGCTGCGCGGTTGGTTCGAAAGGTATGGGCCTTGCGCCACGCCCACGCCAATCCAAACGCGATGATCCACCAGCTCACGTAATTGCGCAAGGGAATGGTGTTGCCAGACCATGTCCAAAACTCGGTGCGGATGGCCACAGGTTCTAAAACGATGTCAAAGGCAACCATCAGTGTGGCGGCAATGCCTGCGCGGAGTAGGCTTCGGTCCCGCCCCTTGCGGTCGGGAGCCCATTGCTCTGCCCAGTAGAGTGTGCCCATGAGGGTGAGCAACCAGAGCACGCCAATCATGGGCGGGGTGTCATACAGGGTGGGCCCCAGTCTGGATCCGTACTGGTAGGCTCCAAAAGGAAACCCTGTCTGTACACCGATGACCTCAACGGCATAGGTGATGTAGGCTGTGAGTGCCCATCTCCACGCATCGTCGGGGTGGCCAAAGCCCAACACGACAAGGGCAGTCAACAGAAGATTGATGGCGGTGAGGTCCAAAATAAAGTGGGCATCGAAGAGGGTCACTCCTGCGATGCCCACGGCGTGTACAATGACCAGTAAGGCCATCCAAAGGGTCAATGATCCTGGAGTGCCCTTGATTCCAAAAGCACCGCGTTCAACAGGGGTCATGGTGTTCCATTAATTCGTGGGTGATGCGGGCGCCCAATAGGCAGAGGGGAATGCCGCCCCCAGGGTGTACGCTTCCGCCAACAAAGTAAAGCCCGCCAATGCGGCGATCGCGGTTTCGGTGGCGCAAAAAGGCGCTGGTAGGTTTGTTGCTGGCGGGGCCGTAAAGTGCGCCGCGGTGGCTTCCCGTCCTGGACGCAATGTCATCGGGAGTCAAGACGTGTTCGCAAGCGAGATGTTGGGCCACATCTATACCCGTCATCCGAAGGATTTTGGCCATGACACGTTTGCGAAGATCATCCAGCCCACTGGTCTTCCAGCCAGCGGGGGCATTGACCATGACAAACCAGTTCCCGGCCCCTTGGGGGGCGTCCTCTGGGGAGGTGCGGCTTCCAATGTTGATGTAAACGGTGGGGTCTTCTGCGATGGTCTCTTGTTGGAACAGGGCCTCAAATTCGGCCTTGTAATCTTGGGCCCATAGAATGTTGTGAAGGTGCAACTCGGGGGCCGGGTGCTTCACCCCCCAATAGAAAATCACACCCGATGTGGAGCTTTCTGCTTTGAGGATCTGTTCTGGGGCCCGATGCCCGGGGAGCATGCGCCGGTAGGTTGGGGTGACATCGGCACCGGAAACGACCACATCTGCGCGGTGGTCGCCTTTAGGGGTGCGCACGCCTTGAACGCGCCCTCCTGCGGTGATGATGCGTTCAACGGGTGTGTCGGTGTGTATGGTGACCCCGAGGTTGAGCGCGGTGGTGTGCAGGGCTTTAACGATGGCGTGCATGCCGCCTTTTGGCGAAAAAGTGCCCATGCCGAATTCCAGATGGGGAATCACATGGAGCATGGCGGGGGCCCTGTAGGGGTCGCTGCCGTTGTATGTGGCGTATCGGTTGAACAGTTGCCTCAATTTCTCGTGACCTGTGCGCGCATTCCATTGATCGAGGGTCTGCGTCAAAGGCAAGGCTTTGCGGCCTTTCCATGCCTGTCCGAGATGGCGCAGGGTGTTTTTTGGGGTCCAGCTGCTTGGTTCGTGCAGGCTTTGCTCCAGGAACAGCCCCCTGGTGGCCTCAAATCCGAGCGCGCTGCGCTCTAAGTGGTCTATGACAGGGGCAGGGTCCACGCCAAAAGCGTGCTCAATTTCTTGAGCGAGCTTGTCTTTGTTGCTCCATGCTGTAAAACGTGTGTTGTCGGGCCAGAAGTAATGGCAAGAGCGGTCCAGTTTTGTGTATTCAAAGGGAGCGGCGTGCTGACCTGCCTTTTGCAACGTATCCAGCAACAAGTCCGGCCAGGTGAACAGGCTGGGCCCTAAGTCAAATCTGTAACCCTCAAGGTGCAGTTCGCGCAGCTTTCCGCCCACTTCGGGTGCGGCCTCAAAAACAGTCACTTCACGCCCCTCCGAAGCGGCCCGGACTGCAGTGGCCAGACCGCCAATGCCCGCTCCTATGACAGCAACCGAGCTCACTTTTTAAGGTGGTCGGCTGCCCGTTCGAAGCAGATCCTAAACCAAGTGGTGAAGTCTTCGGGATGGGCACTCATTTCTGAACGCAATTCCTGAAAGGAAACGTAGCGGTAGCCTTCGACTTCTGCTGGGTTGGGAACGGGTGTGACGTCGCTGATGCCAAACAAGACATGGTCAAATTCATGCTCGATCAGACCGCCATCTAATTCTGAGCGGTAGATAAAGTCAAACCCTTTAGACAGTTGACATTGCATGCCCATTTCTTCGATGAGTCGGCGTTTTCCAGCTTCGATGACATCTTCTCCTTCGCGGGGGTGGCTGCAGCAGGTATTGGTCCAAAGTCCTCCACTGTGGTACTTGTGCTGGGCACGTTGTTGCAGGAGAAGCTTTCCTCGGCTGTTGAGGATGAACACACTAAATGCCCGGTGCAGCCTGCCTTCCAAGTGTGCCTTCATCTTCTCCATGGTGCCCTCGCTGTGGTCGAGGGTGTTCACCAAGACAACGTGCTCCTCTGTCATGGTGTGATCCCTAATTGCTCGAGGGTGCTGGCCGCCAACTCCGACATCCATTCCGAAAAAATGGGGCTATTGGCCCAGAAGTCTGTTTCTGAAACTTCCATGACGGCATTCGCATCTGCTTCCCAATGGGTGTCCTCTCCCAAAAATCGAGGAGCAGTTCCGCTGACGCTGAGCCGCAGGGCGCGGAGCGCATTGTCGTCTGGATGGGTGTTGACCAAGCTGTCCAGTTTGGACATGCCTTTCTTGAATCGGGTATAGCGCTCGGCCATGTTCCACCCAAAATCAGCAGCCCGTGAAAACGACACCCATTGGTGTGCCTCACAATACAAAGCACAATCTGGGTCGGCTGTTTTGGCAGCTTTGCTGGCAGCCCGCTCACTTTCCACGGCTTGCTCAAACGTACTGTGGTCCATGAAGCGCACCCGCAGGTCGATTAAACTTGGGCAAGTCTGTCCCAAGGCGCGCTTCCTTGGATTATCGCCGTAGCACAAACGGTCAATACTCCCAAGGCAATCCCTTTTGCCCAACACCGCATTTTAGAGCAGGTTGAATTGATGGCGGACATAAGACCCCATCAGGAGGAGTGCTTTTTGCCGGTTTGGAATGCGGATGCGGTCCTCTAGAATGCGAGAATGGGGCAAGCGCTTAATTTTCTGGAACAACCGGGTGTAATAGACGTAGGCCATGTAGACGCCCAAACGAGAGGTCTTGGGAAGGCGAAGTATGCCTTCGAGTGCATGTGCAAAGTCCGCTTCGATTTCGGCTTCGATGGATTGCTTCGCTTCGAAATCAAAGCCATCGAGGCTCAGACCAGGAAAGTAGGTTCTGCCCAGCCCTGCCCAATCAGCGCGCAGGTCGCGCAGGAAGTTGATCTTTTGAAAAGCAGCGCCCAAGCTCCGCGCATGCGGGAGGAGGGCGTCGTATTGTTCTTTATCGCCTTTGACAAAAATGGAAAGGCACATCAGGCCGACCACTTCTGCACTTCCCACGATGTAGTCGTCATATCCCTCACGGTCATATGCCGTTTGATCCAGGTCAAGTTCCATGGACTCCAGGAACTTGTCGACGTGGGCAATGTCCATCTCATAGGTGTGGAACGCCCACTGAAAGCTGTTGAGAATGGGGTTGAGCGAGATGCCCTCTTGAATGGCCAGGTGGGTGTCAGCTTTGAACCTCTTGAACAGCTCTTCTTTGTCGAAGTCGTGGAAGGTGTCCACGATTTCATCTGCGAACCGCACAAAACCGTATACCGCTTGAATGGGCGCACGCAATTCTGGGGACAACATGCGAATACCGAGGCTGAATGAGGTGCTGTACGCCTTGGTCGTGAGGGCGCTACAGTCTTGAGATACCCGATCGAAGAGGGGTTTCCCGGTATCGAGGAGTTTGCTGTCGATGGATACAACAGGCCTCAGTGCAGCTGTGGTTTCGGGCATGTTCTCGCTGCTGAAGATAGGCGGATGGGCATTCATACTGGTACTTAAGAATAAGCGCTAAAAGCGGCAGGTTGTTCAATCGGGACGACCTCTGAGGGCCCATTGATTCCCAAAGACTTGAGGATTTCACCTGCAGCGACCTGCCCACTAATGATGCTGGGCGGCACCCCCGGACCTGGAGTGGTGAGTTGTCCTGCGAAGTAGGTTCCGGGCAGTTTGGACTTGAGTTTGGGCTTTAAAAATGCCGTTTGATTCAAGGTGTTGGCGAGGCCGTATGCATTGCCTTTAAAGGCATTGTAATCGGCAATGAATTCCTTGTGAGCGTATTGACGTCGGTAGACAATGTGGTCCCGAACGGGGATGTCCATTTTGGCTTCGAGCCGGTCCATGATTTGCCCGAAAATTCGATCGCATGCCGCTTCATCGTGTTCGATACCGGGCGCGATGGGGACCAAGAGGAAGATGTTCTCGCAGCCTTCTGGTGCAACACTGGAGTCGGTAACACTCGGAGCGCATACGTAGAAGAGGGGGTCTTCAGGCCAGTCCGGCCGGTCGTAAATCTCCTCTGCATGGGCATCAAATGACGTGTCAAAGAACAGGGTGTGGTGCTTCAGACCAGGCAGTTTTCGGTCTACGCCCAGATAGAACAGAAGGGAACTCGGCGACATGGACCGTTTGTCCCAGTACCGTGCGTTGTACCGTCTAAACTTGGCGGGCATCAAGTGTTGTTCGGCGTGGTGGTAGTCGCACGCTGCGATCACATGACGGGCTCGGACAGTCTGTCCTGCGACTTGAATGCCTTCTGTTTTACCACCGCGCTCCACAATGCCGTCTACAGCTTGTCCGCAATGAAATTGAACGCCCTGGTCTTTCGCTACGGATACCATGGCTTCTACGATGCCGTGCATACCGCCCATGGGGTACCAGGTGCCCAGAGCGGTGTCCGCATAGTTCATGAGGCTGTAGAGCGCAGGAGTGGTTTGTGGTTTGGACCCCAAAAACAACACGGGGAATTCCATGAGTTGGATTAAACGGGGGTCCTTAAAATGCTTGCGGACGTGGTCACTAAAGCTGCGCAACAGCTGGAGTCTTGGGGCATCTTTTAAGATGTCCAGCTTTGCGAATTCTAGGATGGAATGGGCAGGTTTGTTCACGAACCGGCCCATGCCGACATCGTATTTCACCTTGGCTTCTGCCAGGAAGGACTCTAAGGCTTGGCCAGCCCCAGGTTCTATGGCCTCAAAGGCCCGGGCCAAAGCGGGTATGCCCGCGGGGACGTCAAAAGGGCCTTGCTCAAACTCGACGCGATAGGAGGGGTCAAGCCGAACCAAATCGTAAAACTCATCGACCCGTCTCCCGAAATAGGAAAAATACCGGTCAAAAACGTCCGGCATCCAATACCAGCTTGGACCCATATCGAACCGAAAGCCCTCTGCATCGAAGCGGCGCGCCCTTCCGCCCAATTGGTCGTGCTGTTCGTAAACGGCGACATTCAGACCGGCTTTGGCGAGCGTAGCCGCAGCGGCCAAACCAGCAAAACCAGATCCAATTACGGCAACGTCAAGGGGGGGGGCATTGTGTGACATAGGAGAAGGGACAACAACCAAGTCCATGTAGTGTTCAATGTCCTCTTTGGGTATGAGTGGCTCAATATACGGTATGAGTGAGGGGTTTGTTGGAGGGATTTTGAGCTTGCGCGGCAAGAATATTGATGCCGTTCGAAACCTTTTGCGGACTTGAGACGTTCCGCTGATGGACACCACGACCCCAAGACATTTTTCTTGACCAATGGTTTTTCCAATTGCCAGAAGCGCCCTACTCTCGTGGGGCGCTTCGTTTTTTATAAAACTCGAGTTGGCGCGAACTTGATGACATTACTTCTGTTCATATATACATGCAAAGAATCTTGACTCTTATCTCGCTCGCAGTGCTCGTCGTAATCGGCTTGATGGCCTTCAGTTCCTATAAAGGTGCCATTTTGGGCGGAGAGAACAACCAATACCCTGTTATGACAGCTTCACAAGATTTCTACTCCCTCACCGCCAACACCTTGGAGGGTGAGTCGTTTTCATTTGAGCAGCTGAAAGGCAAGCGCGTCATGATTGTAAATACAGCAAGCCGCTGTGGATACACCCCTCAATACGAGAAGCTACAGGCCTTGTTTAAAGAGCACGGAGGGGAGGATTTTGTGATCCTTGGGTTTCCCTGCAACCAATTTGGACGTCAGGAACCCGGGTCGTCAGAAGAAATCGGGGCCTTCTGCACCAAGAATTACGGGGTGACCTTTCAGATGATGGAGAAGGTGGATGTCAAAGGCGACAAACAGCACCCGGTCTATCAATGGTTATGCAGTGGGGATAAGAACGGAGCTGGCGATCACAAAGTGGCGTGGAACTTCCACAAGTTCCTCGTGGACGGAGAAGGAAGTTTAAGGGCCTCTTTGAAGTCAGGAGTCGATCCGCTCGGAGACGAAATTTCTGCTTTCGCGGCGGGCAAGTAAAGGCTTCTGCCGAACTTGTTGCCATGTCGGAACACACACCTTTGGACATCTTGGCTTTCGGGGCCCATCCCGATGACGTGGAATTGAGTGCCGGCGGCACTTTAATTCAGGCGGCGATGCAGGGGAAGAGAACCGGCATCGTGGACTTGACAAGGGGAGAGTTGGGCACCCGAGGCTCTGCCGAGTTGCGGGCAAAAGAAGCCGCTGCAGCCGCCAAGGTGCTCGGCCTGAGCGTGCGTGAAAACCTGGGACTCAAGGATGGGCTTCCTGAAGATGAAGACAAAGCGATTCACGCCTTGATTGGGGCCATTCGCAGGCATCGGCCTCGGACCGTATTGGCCAATGCGCTTCATGACCGCCACACCGACCATGGAAGGGCGGCAGAGTTGGTGCATAGGGCCTGCTTTTTGGCTGGCTTGGCCCGGATCACAACCACCGATTCTGATGGTGCTGAGCACGAGCCGCACAGGCCTGTGCATGTGCTGCACTACATACAGGACAGGTTCAGGGAGCCTTCCATTGTGGTCGATATTTCGGGAGCGGAGGTCAAAAAGTACGCGGCCATTGCCTGTTATTCTTCTCAGTTCCATGTTCCGGGCGCTTCAGAAGGGCGCATTGAAATCCCCTCTGCTTCTGACTTGGCTACCCCCATTTCCACGCCAGACTTTATGGCGGTGGTTCGGGGCCGGGACTTGACCATGGGGCGCTATATCGGCGTGTCTTCTGGAGAGGGCTTCGAAAGCCGCACGCCTTTGGGCGTCACAGATCTCGGTGATTTGTCCTGAAAAATGCTTGGAAAACGAAACGCCCGGTCCATTGGACCAGGCGTTAAGATGGGTGGCTAATGGGACTTGAACCCACGACCCTCGGTACCACAAACCGATGCTCTAACCAGCTGAGCTATAGCCACCGTATGGGCCGGCAAAGATAGCGCCATCTCTGATGTCGCCAAGCAAGATTGAAAAAGAGTGCCCAATCAGTTCAAGTCTTCGCAGAAGTTGGCGAAGTAAGAGTGTGTTTCAATACCTTGAAGTGGCGTTGAAATGAGAGGTTACGGAGCGCATGGGAGGCCCAAAGGTGAGGAAATAGATCAGGTCAAAGGAGCCGATCATGCCGTTGCCGTCTTGGTCGAAAATGCAGTTGTCTTCCGTGTTGCAGTCGAAGATGCACATGCCGTTATCGCAGTCCGCGAGTGGGTCGTAGTTCTCTGCCTCTGGATAAGCGCAGCCGGCAATGCCTGTGCAGATGTGTATGCAAGTCCCGTCTTCGTCCGTGGCTGTGGGCTCGTAATTCGAGGCGCTCATGTCGGTGCACCCAAATACTTTGCAGGTGCCGTTGTCCTCTGTGGCCTCTTCATCAAAGTTGGGAGCCTCGGGGTCTGTGCACCCCGGGACTTCGTCGCCGTCGCATACCCCATCATCGTCTGCGTCAAAGGACAGTAACACTGCGCCGTCGCAGGTGCTGCATGCGTCTGGGATCAGACAAGTGTCGTCGTCTTCCGTGGCTGTCGGGTCATAGTTGCAGGCCAATTCTTCTGTGCAGCCCAGCACTTCGAAGGCGTCGCAAATGCCATCGCCGTCGGCATCATTTAGGCAAGAGCCTGAGCAGTCGTACCCATCGGTGGGGTAGGTGCAGCTTCCGTCTTCTTCGCTGGCTTCCGCCGAGTAATTGCATGCGGAGTTATCCGTGCAGCCCATTACTTCTTGGGTGTCGCAAACGCCATCGCCATCGCTGTCGGAGGGACAATCGCCACCGCAAATTCCAAGCGCGTCGGTTTGATTTCCATCGCAATCACAGTCGCCTGCGGGAATCGGAGTACAACCGCAGTCTAGAATGGGGCCTGCGCCATTGCAGACTCCGCAGTCGTCGATCGTTCCAATGCAAGGGTCTGCCTCGTCGCACACTCCATCGCTGTCTGTGTCGATGAGACATTCGCCCAGGCAGTCTGTTCCAGGCGCAGCAAACATGCAAGAGCCGTCCTCGTCGGTGGCGTTGGGATCGAAGTTGCACGCGGCAGCATAGGTGCAGCCCACCACTTCGTGGGCATCGCATATTCCGTCGCCATCTTGGTCTGAAAGGCACAGACCATCACATCCCCAACCGTCCTCGGCATAGGTGCATGTGCCGCTTGGGGACGAAGCCTCAGGGTCATAATTACAGGCCTCCGGATCGAGGCATCCGCTGGTGGGCAGAGGAAGGTTCAAATAAACCGTGCTGTTGATGTTGTCTCCTCCCAGAAAAATTTGAACGTGGAGGTTGCCTGTCAGGGTGCCATTTGTGGTGATTTGGGCGATCAGCACACGAAGGTCGTCTCCTGCCACTCCGTTGTTGAAGTTGGGTAAAACAAACCAGCTGCCTCCGGTTATGTCCTGCATCACAATACCTGAGCCCATGGCTCCGGATTCAGGCTCGAAATTCTCTGTCCAAGGATTCGAGGTTGACTCGATGATGTTGATGTCTCCTTCGCCATTGGCTGCAGATGCAGCTTCGTCAATTCCAATAGTTATAAAACTGTCGAATTGATTATCAGGGAATGCATCCCAAGTGCTGGGTAAGATGCCGTTTGCTGTCACTTCTCCCAAGGGCGAAGATTGGAAGATGTCGCCAGAACTGATCAGTTCACTGGGCTCGTCTATGTTGCCGTATACCGCTGACACTTGGTCTGAAGATGCCTCGGTGACAACGTAGACTCTGTATGTACTAAAGCCCTCTAAATCAGTGGTTAGTAATGTCCCGACGTTGTGATTTACGGTATCGATCTCCAAGTAGTATTGAGCGGAGGAGGGGAGCGTAGTGGTGTTGGATTGCTGTGGATTAATGGGCAATCCCAATGGCGTTTGTGCACCTGCTCCGTAGCAAAGCAAGTGCACAATGGCCATATACGAAAGGACGGCTTTACGCACAGTTTTTGGTTTGGTTCTTCTTTGTAAAGATGAGACGAATACCATGTATATCCGCTCCGTTTACGAATTGGTGAAGCGTAAATTTTGGAACGATCTTGCACCATGCGCGTGCTTCATTTGGCCAGTTGGTACCCGAATAGGGAGCATACACAGCTTGGCAATTTTGTCCGGAGGCACATTGAGGCGCTTCCAACTGCAGTAGAATCTACTGTTTTGCATGTGTGGCCCTCTACGCGTAAGGCTCGAGAAGGTGGGGCTGAGCCCAGATCATTGGGGCCTTCCTCAATCCGTGAGGTCATTTCTTATGTCAAGGACTTGCCTCCGCGGCATTGGCGCACAGAATGGGCTTATCACAAGCACATGAGCAGGCTTCGCAAAGAGGGTTATGTCCCGGATTTGGTTCACCTGCACGTTGCGGCAGAGGCGGCGCGTCCTGCTTTAAAGGCCGCACAGCAGTGGAATGCGCCTTTGGTGGTGTCAGAGAATTGGACGGCGTATCATGGCGAGCATGGCCGCTCATTTCGTCTCAAGGAAGAGCGTGCTGTTCGGGATGTTCTTTCTGCATCCTCCTTGCACTTGCCAGTTTCCCATCATTTAGGGAGGGCTATGGCCCGCTACGCTCCCGGAGTGAGGCAGAAGGTGGTTCCCAATGTGGTGGACGATCGGTTTGGTTTGCCTGTGCATCCGCGTTCAGAAGACGGTCCATTGCGGTTGCTCCACGTAAGCTCCATGTTGGATGCGCATAAGGACATCAGCGGTATGCTTCAGGCGCTGGGAGATGCTGTACAGCGTGGCGCAGACCTTGTGATGGATTGTTTTGGTGGTGTCGGCGCTGGGGCTGACGACATCGCGGGTTATCGCCGGTTGGTCCAGTCGTTAGGATTGGCTGAGCGGGTAAGGTTCATGGGGCCTGCAGGTCCAGACGAAGTGGTAGGAGCGATGCACGCGGCGGATGTCTTTGTGTTGTTCAGCCGGTACGAAAATTTGCCGTGCGTCTTACTTGAAGCTTGGATGACAGGATTGCCGACTGTGGCCACGGATGTGGGAGGGGTTGGAGAGCACTTGGGGGTGAATCCAGCGTTGGGTACACTTTTGACGGCAGGAGATATCCAAGGCTTGGCGGATGCTTTGGTCGGGTGGCATGCACGGAAGCAGGATCGGAACTTGCCCAATGGATTGGCCATTGGCGAATATGCCAGGGCTCGGTTTTCGAATGAAGCCGTTGGAGGGGCTTTTTTGGAGGCCTACCGTTCTGTGTTGCGGTAGGGTGCAGGCAGGTCNATGCCATTGACAAACTCCTGAAGCACATTCAGGCTGTCTGCAGTCAATGCGCCACTGAATGCAGCTTTGGTCAAGTCTGAAGTGCCCACCATGCGGTTGTAAGCTGTCAGCATGGGGCCGGCAGTGGGTAAGTAGGACCAGTGCCACCGCTCCAATTCATACCCTGTTCGCCCGGTAGATTTGTCGTCATACACCTGGTGGAACCCGAAGTCGGAGGCGTGGGCTGTCAGCCAAGCGTAGATGTCGGCTCCTTCACCAGAGGTGAACCACTCATTTTCGAAACTGTTCAGGTCGATGTCGGTGCCCCAATGGTGGCGCGAAGCGCCGGGCATGGCGCTGTACGTCAGAATGTCGCGGGCCTTGTCGATGTCTTGCCAGCCCATGTACTGAGGACGTTGCCATTTGCGCTCCCAAATCCCACGTTGGTATTCAAAGTTTCGTGTGGCACTGCGAATGACCAGCTGAATGCCGGCTTGATCCGCTGCGGCTTTCATCCGTCCATAGGCTTCTAGGACTTCTGCCCGGAGGTAGATGCCGTTTTTGTCGGTCCATGTGCTTGGAATGGATTCAAACCCCGAATGTGTGGCGGGGTCGAATTGCCCCAGGAGCTCCATCCGTGAAAAGGTATCCAGGGTATCGGCCGCCGCAACCTCGACTTCCAGACCAGTGGGAGCCGAGGCGGATACAGGGGGTTGGGCCTGCGGTTGAGCGCAAGCCCAGAGGGTGCCTAAAGCGAGCCCCCCATTCAACCATGCCCAAGCAGACCTCAATGGAGGCCTTTTTCTGCGAGCCAACGCTCGGCGTCGAGGGCCGCCATGCATCCGGTACCCGCAGCTGTAATGGCTTGACGGTAGGTTTTGTCGCACGCGTCACCACTCCAGAAAACGCCATCGACATTCGTGTAGGCTGATCCGGGTTTTGCCGCAATGATGTAGCCTTCCTCGTCGAGGTTGACCTGTCCGGCGAAGATGTCGGTGTTGGGTTTGTGCCCAATGGCCAGGAAGAATCCGGTCACGTCCAGCGTGCTTTCCTCCTTGGAGACGTTGTTGATCACCTGGACCCCTTCAACTTGCTCTGCGCCGAGGATGTCCACGGTTTCTGTGTTGAAGTGGATTTCGATGTTTTCCATGCCCATCACGCGGTGTTGCATCGCTTTGGAGGCGCGCATCTCGTCTCGACGGACCAGCATGTGGACCTTGGTGCACAACTTGGCCAGGTAGCTCGCCTCTTCGCAAGCACTATCGCCGGCGCCCACTACAGCCACTTCTTGGCCTCGGTAGAAGAACCCGTCGCAAACGGCGCAGGCCGATACGCCGCCGCCGTTGAGGCGCAGGCGGGTCTCGCTCTCGAGTCCCAGCCACTTTGCAGAAGCTCCGGTTGAGATGATGACGCAATCGGCACTGACAACATGCTTGCCTTCTTCGATTTCGACCAACTTCTTGTCTCCGCTAAAGTCCACCTTGGTCACCCAGCCTGTCCGCACATCGGTGTCGAATCGCTTTGCCTGGTTTTCGAGGTCCACCATCATGGCTGTGCCATTGATGCCCTCAGCGTAGCCGGGGAAGTTGTCGACGTCGGTCGTTTCGGTGAGTTGTCCGCCGGGCTGCATCCCCTGATAGAGGACGGGCTTCATGTCCGCGCGAGCGGCATAGATGGCGGCTGTATATCCTGCGGGGCCCGATCCAATGATCAGGCACTTTACGTGTTCCTTGGCTTCCATTGAGGTGCGAATTTACTGTCCCGGACGCGGGTCTGAGCCGCTCTGCTGGACCTTTTCGTCCAATTCGAGCATCTTGTCCCACAGGTTGTCCTCCGGGGGTGGTGCGGTGATGCGGATTACCTCGCGGCGGGTAGGGTGAATGAACTCGATGCGCCTGGCATGGAGATGGATGGAGGCGTTGTCGTTGGTGCGTCTTGCGCCGTATTTGATGTCTCCCTTGATGGGACAACCCAAGGAGGACATGGTGACCCGGATCTGATGATGGCGGCCGGTTTTAGGGTGGACCTCCACAAAGTTGTAATGGTCGCCTTTGCCCAAGAGGTAGTACCTGAGCTCCGATTCTTTGCGCCCGTCTCCGGCGTGATCGTGGGCGTAGCTTTTGTTCCGCTCTTCGTTCTTCTTGAGCCAGTTGATGACGTGGCCTTGCTCTTCAGGTGGTGTGCCTTTGACCACCGCCCAATAGGTCTTGGCCACTTCGCGGTGCTTGAATGCCTTCATCATTCGACTCAAGCACTTGGACGTCTTGGCGTACAGGATGACCCCGCTGACGGGCCTGTCGATGCGGTGGATGGTGCCCAGCCAAGCTTCACCAGGCTTGTCGTATTTGACCCGGAGGTATTCGCGGATCACGTTGTCCAAGGTGCGGTCGTTGGTGATGTCGCCTTGTACAATGTCGCTGGACCGCTTGTTGACCGCGATGAGGTGGTTGTCCTCGAACAGGACCTCGAGGGTCTCTGGGGTGCTCATCACGATGGGCACCTTGGGCTTGTGGGCGAATGTCTTGCCCTCGGCCATCAGTACTGCTCGTTTTCGTTCGGGAAATCCTTGGCGCGAACGTCGGAAACATACTGTCCGATGGCGTCGTGCATCTGCTGTCCCATGTCCAAATAGCGGCGTAGAAAGCGGGGTGAAAAGTCTTGGGTAATGCCGAGCATGTCGGGCAGCACAAGAACCTGCCCATCGCAACCTGCACCGGCGCCAATACCGATGGTGGGCACGTGGAGACTTTCGCTCACAGCTGTGGCCAAGGCGGCGGGCACTTTCTCGAGCACGAGGCTAAAGCAACCGATCTCTTCCAAGAGCTTGGCGTTGGCCTTGAGCTCATTGGCTTCCTCTTCTTCTTTGGCCCGAACGGTGTAGGTGCCAAACTTGTAAATGCTCTGCGGGGTGAGTCCCAGGTGGCCCATAACCGGAATGCCGGCGGTGAGGATGCGTTCGATGCTTTCACGCACTTCTGCCCCTCCTTCGAGCTTGACGGCATGGGCGCCGCTCTCCTTCATAATGCGGATGGCGCTGTTGAGTGCCTCCTTTGAATTGCCTTGGTAGGTACCAAAGGGGAGGTCGACCACAACCAAGGCCTTTTTTGCTGCCCGCACCACACCGGCGGCGTGGTAAATCATTTGGTCCAGCGTAATGGGGAGGGTGGTCTCGTGACCGGCCATCACATTGGAAGCGCTGTCTCCCACAAGGATCACATCGACTCCAGCACCATCTACAATGCGGGCCATCGAATAATCATACGCGGTGAGCATGGCGATTTTCTCACCGTTGTGCTTCATTTCCTGCAGCACTTGTGTGGTGATGCGCTTGGCGGAGGCGTGTACAGACATGGTACTGCAAGTTAAGCCGCGGTTGGACGCGGTGGAGTCAACGAAAGTGTCGGAATGTGAGGTTCAATCTTGGGCCATTGACCTTGGCCCGCCGGGGCAGGGCATGTTCGTGATCGGATTGGAGGTGTTCCATCGACAGCAGGTCCCCATGGCCAAGGCGCACCGTCCAGGTTTCTCGGGTGCTGCGTTGGCGGATTCTGAAGTCGCGTTCGGCGCCCAGGCTGACTGAGGCGATCATGGCTGGATCAATCTCGCGTTCATTGTCACGGTGCCACCCCATTGCGTCCTGTCCATTGCGGTACAGATTGCACAGCACAGCATCAAATTCTCTGCACCTTAAAGTGTTGGATATCAATTTATTAATTCTTCCTAGTTCAACCGGGATCTGGGTGGCGGGCCAGGAAATGGAGCTGTACGTATAGGCGGGACCAAACCAAGCTGTTAGCCGAGGCTCGTCATAGGTTTTTCCGAAGACGACAATCTGATTTTGCTGCCAAGGGATGCACGCTGTCCACGTTTCAATGGATGAGGATTGGAGCAGTCCAGGCCAGTGCCGACATCGGGCCTTATGCCCATTATCCAAGGGGGCTTCTAATAGGGTTAAGCCGTCCACGTGAGCGCGATATAGGCCACATAGGCCAGCACGAACAGCCCACCTTGCCAGCGACCCATTCGTGGGGTCTTGAGCCCGCCCAATATTGCCAGTGGAATCAAGGCACATGCAGTGCCCAACAGCCACCATATGTCCCAGCTGAGGACCGAAGCTTCCATGGGGAGTGGGGTGATGGTGGCCGTGGTGCCCAGTACCAAAAGCAGGTTAAAGAGGTTGGACCCGACCACATTGCCGATGGCCAGGTCAGACTGGCCGCGCATGGCGGCAATGCCTGAGGCCACAAGTTCGGGGACGCTGGTGCCAAAGGCGACAATGGTCAGCCCAACAACGCGGTTGCTCACCCCAAAGTCCAAGGCCATCCTACTGGCCCCATCCACAAAGCCTTCCGAGCCCAAATAAAGTCCGGCCATGCCCAGGATCAACACGCCAACCAGAGCCAGGGGAGACCACGTGGCCCATTGGCTCGCCTCGGTCAATTCCCCATCGTCTTCGTCCTGCTTTTCTTGCCTTTGAGAACGCCAGTAGAGGTTGCCCAGAAATGCGGCCATCAAAACCAAGCCTGCGATGCCTTCGTTTCGGGAAATCTCCAGGTCGGCTGCTGCGGCAACAAAAAGAAGGCTCATTCCCACCATGAGGGGGATGTCAAGACGCATGGCCATGCGGTCTACCACCACTGGGCTCACCAGCGCCGTGAGTCCCAGAATCAAGGCGAGGTTGGCCACATTGGAGCCGATCACATTGCCCACCGACAATCCGGGATTGCCATCCAGGGCTGCCTGAACAGAAGCAAACAATTCAGGGGCCGATGTTCCCATGCTGACCACGGTAAGCCCAATGATGAGGGGCGGAATGTTGGCCTTTAAAGCCAGAGCGGCTGCCCCGCGGACCAAGAGTTCGCCTCCTCCAACCAAGAGCGCCAGCCCCATGAGCAGCGCCAGGACAGCAGGAATGTGGGCCAACGCGTCCATTTACTGGGCGTGTTCTTGAGGGTTTGTGTCCGCCCCGGCGTCATCGCCCGGCTCCGTTGCGCTGGTGGGCGATTTTTTGTTGGTGGCTTTTGGTGGCGCGCCATCCGAAGGAACGCCGGTGCTGGAACGCGGCGTTCCTGTTGGGGCGTTTATGGCTTCTTCGAAGCCCTTGGTGGCTGCATTGACAGGGTCTCGGAAAGCGGCAGCACCTTTCCGGATGTCGTCGGTTCCACTCAGAATTTCGCGTTGAATGTCCTGCTGGGCGTCGCGCACCTGACGCATGAACTTCCCCATAGACTGCGCGACCGAAGGCAGGCCCTTGGTGCCAAACAGCAGCAGGTAAATGAGGAGGATGAATACGATTTCTGTCGTGCCCATTGCGCTTCAAAGGTAGCCTACCGCCCGGCGTCCCCACACCGACGGAAAAGGGGCGGGCATGAAAGGCAAAGGCCCCGCGACGCAGCGGAGCCCTTGTGAGCATGTTAAGGCCGAAGCCACATGAGAAAGTGCTTTGGTCAAGCAAGATTGAGTTGCGACAAACGTGTTCTGAAATGACAACTATGTGTTCCCAAAATCAATCGGTTCATCGCCTCTTTCCGAGGATTACATCCTTTCGCCCCGTCGCCCGCCGCCAATTCCCAGCTGTCAGCTAGCAAAAAGCCCCGCCACCGAGCGGGGCTTTTCGAAAGATGGGGTGACCAGATTACTGTTTGAGGCAACGGGCCCACAAAAGCTCGGTCGGGTACCAACCGCTGGCTGGGAAGCCGTTGCTGTCGTGTAACAATGAGCGATAAGACTTGTAATTCGCCCCTTGCAGTGCCGTTTGGCTCCAGTACCTGCCGATAGGACCGTTTTCGTAGTGCGGTACGCCGCCCCACCCATAGATGTCCGTACCGTTGCCGCCATCCTGCCATCCGGACGTGGCCTTCAGCTTTTTTCCAACTTGGTTTTGGATGAAACCCGCCAAGGAGGACCAATCGGTGTTGGTGGGGGTTTTCCAACCGACCGGGCAGATTTTGCTGTTATTCACGGCATACCAGTTGTAGAGAAGCCCATGCTCATTCGAGTATGTAGAGGTTGTGTCACCGTCTGCCTCATTGGCGTAGCTCCACAATCCGCCGTTATAATATGCTTGTTGTTCAGCGGACCCTAGCGACCCAAAATTGCCGGGGCCATCGTACGCCCACGAGATGCTGTTTCCATTCCGGTATACCGTGGTGCGGACGTTCTCGGCATACCAGCATTGATTGCCAATCAACACCACGTCGTAGGTGTACCCGTCCATCGTGGGAGACGCACAACAACTGCCGTCATCGGTGTTGGCACTGGGGTCGTAGTTGACGGCATCCGGGTTGGTACATCCGAGCACGACGGACGTCGAACAGCTGCCGTCGTCCAGGTTGGCGTCGGGATCATACTCGGTGTAGTCAGGGTCTGTGCAGCCTGCGTAGTGGCAGACGCCGACGTAGAAATTGTACCGCGCGAGTCCAGGATTAACTTGATCAGTTAGATAGAATGTCGTGTCGCCACTTGTGGCCACGACATCGCCGGAAACGGTCACAGCCGCATTGGCGAAATGAGCCGTGAGCGAATTGGTCTCACTCCAGTATCCACTCGTTTCGATTCGCACCGTGTATTTGCCCTCAGGGTTGAAGTGAAGCGTCGTTTCAGGCTTGCTGACGGTTTTGACCACGGTTCCAGCATTTGGAAATTCACTCGCAGGCCAATACTCAGCGAGAGATGAACTGGCCCCCCCCCAGAAAGGGTATAGCCAAGCATGTCGATTGGGTGGGTTCGTTGGATGAGACTGGAGAGAGGAGAGGTTGGAGATGAGGTTGAACGCGATTGAAATCAGGGGTTCCTCGCGTTGCTTGTTGGCACTGGGGTTGTAGTTGACTGCGGCTGGATCCGTGCAGCCTTCCACTGTGCCGCCGATGCATGCCTCGTTGGCGGGATCGTCGAAATTGGTAGCGAGGCGGTCGGAGCAATTGTCTCCATCGTCGCAGATGCCATCGGCGTCTTGGTCGTTTTCCCCACAGTCGCAGCACTGCGAGTACATGATGATGAGTTGCGTTTCGTTGCTGGTGCAGCCTGAAGCGTCCGTGGCCGTCACATTGTAGAATCCGGCGACGAGGCCATCGATGGCGCCCGGCTGGGGGAAGGTGTAGTCCGGTGAGCCATTCTGGCCGGTCAGCGTGAGCGAAGTGGGGGTGCCCGCATTCACGACGAGGGTGGCACTGCCATCCAGGGTAAAGCGGGTGGTGGCCGGCATGTCCATGGAGATGCTCAGGTCCAGTGCACCGTAACACGGGATTTGGGAGGCGCAGCTGCCATCGTCGTTGTTGGCGGCGGCATCGTATTCCGAGTAGGACGGGTCGGTGCATCCGTTCACGGCGAGGGTCGCACAGCTGCCGTCGTCTCCTGTCGCCGTTGCGTCGTATTCCAAGTAGTCCGGATCCGTGCACCCTAAAATGGGGCTGCTCCTGAAGCACCGAACGGACATGCCGGTTTGCTCTAAATGGATATCGTCTCTTCGGAAGATGGTGGAGAAGCCGCTATACAATTCTCGACGCCATGCGGCATCTCCACTGGCGGTGGAAGTCCAGAACCCGGCATAGGATCCGGCGCTCACGAATTCACCTGTATTCTCGAAGGTCAGGTTCTGTGTCCTGCCTCCAGGCATTGCCGCAAAACCGAATTCATCAGAACCATTTGACCAGCCGTTCGAAAGGGTGAATCCAACGGTCGGGTACTGGCCATCCGTTTTCAATTTGAACCCCTCATTGGTTCCCCGCTGTAGTGCGGGCCCGTCTAATATTGTTGCGGTGTCGTCCGCATCTGCTGGGCTCATCCCGATGGATATTTCCAAGGCCTTCCAATCGTCATCTGAGGGGACGGACCATCCTGTAGGGCATAATCCGCGTGCATCGTCCACAGCATACCAGTTGTAGAGCCGTCCGTATCGTTCCAATGAAATGGCGTCGTCACAAGATCCTTCATAGTCGGAGCAAGGGCTCCCGTCTTGACCGTAGACGGCCATGGCGCCGTCCGTGGTTGTCGACCATTCGGTATTACTGAGGCCGGCTGGGATGGGCGTTCCGTCAGCGTAGGTGGTGGTCCGGAGGTTTTCCGAAAACCAGCACTGTTCGCCGATCTGGACCGTAGAATAGGAGTGGGCATCGTAGCTCCAGGTGTTGCCACAGATGAAGGGTCCGGACAACGTGGCGCAGCTGCCGTCGTCAGTGTTGGCCGAGGCGTCGTATTCAGTGTAGTTCGTGTCCGTGCAGCCGTTTACGACCAGCGTGGAACAGCTGCCATCGTCGGAGTTTGCGGACGCACTGTACTCGGTGTAGGCCGGGTCGGTACACCCATTGACAATCAGCGTGCTGCAGCTGCTGTCGTCTGTGTTGGCGTTGGCGTCGTACTCGGCGTAGTTCGGGTCGGTGCAGCCGGGAACGTTGAAGGTGAAAGAGGCGGTGAAATTGTTGCCGAAATCGCTGTCGAACTTGGTCTCGCCACAGCCCGCTGGATCGCTTTCGGCGCCGGTGAGGTCCCAGTAAACCTCTAGGGTGTAGGTGCCCCCTGCCGTGAGGCCGGCGAGCAGGTCGATGCCCGCTGCGGTCTCATCCCACTTCTGGTCGCCGGCGTTGGCCAGATCGGAGTCGTAGGGGAGGGCCACGGAACTGAAGCTTCCCGGAGTGTCGCCGCTGGCGTAGACCCGGTAGTACACATTCCCCCCGCACACATTGGAGCTTCCATTCTTGTAGGTCTTGAGCTCGCCGCCGTTGAGGGTCAGCGCATCGGAAGCCGCAAACGCTCCTAGGTCACTGCCGTCGAAGGCGGTGGCCACATCGGCATTGTACCCTCCGGCGAGGAATTGGTCACCGGATCCGCTGTCGAGGATGACGTAGGATTGGAAGATGTCCCACGCCGCTTGGCTCTGGAACGGAAGGAGAAAACAGGCAATAAAGCCCAGGACGACGGAAAGCCGCATGGCGAGACAATTTGGTTGGATCCAAAATAGTCATAAAGCGTTCTGAATACAGGCCTTTCTGTTCTCGTTATCAGGCGAATCATCGTCCATATCGCTTGTTATATATGGTGATGGACGCGAAGGGCAACGAAAAAGCCCCGCTCTATGGCGGGGCTTTTCGAGTTCTTTTATTCAGAGCGCGAATCAATCTCCAGGGTCTGTACAAATTCCGATGATGGTCAAAGTTCCATCGTAGCTCGCAGGCAGAGTAAACGCGTGCGCCATATACACTTTCCATGTTCCAGTTCCAGTCAGTCCATGTGCGGATACATCCAGGATTGCGTCGACGCTAGTGTCTGTATTTCCAATGCCGGTGAAGCCTGGAATTTGGTTGGTACAGTACGGTAACAGGGGGTCCTGGGTCCCGCTCGATTCCAATCGGATGCAATTTCCGTTGGGGTCTTCAATTACGAGTTCAAGATCACCGGGGTAAGAATTATTGCCATTGTCTTCAAAGTCATAGACGATATGAAGGGTTTCCAGTGTCCCATCTGCAAATCCTTCGGCATAGAATGGATCATCAGTATTAACGACTTCATTTATGTCAAAAGAGACGGTCAGATTGCACTCAGGCTGATTGAGTAACGTGGTGCAGTCTTCATTGGCCGGATCGGCATAGTTTGTGGCCGACTGGTCGGTGCAGTTGTCGTCGTCGTCGCAGATGCCGTCAGAGTCGATGTCGTTGATGCCGCAACCGTTGCAGCAGAGGGCGTACGGTACAATCAATGG